>Ga0222717_10001644_pt1 | contig 18016 bp, 17 predicted proteins | sample C33_18DmetaG_FD_165053 | JGI IMG/M metagenome (GOLD analysis project Ga0222717, IMG submission 165053) | Estuarine water microbial communities from San Francisco Bay, California, United States - C33_18D | ecosystem: Environmental > Aquatic > Marine > Unclassified | place: USA: California...
GAACTCAGCCTGAGCACTTGAAAAAAATCATCAATAATATAGAATCTCAACACTCTGACGGCTTTATCTGGTGGGCGCATATGAATGGAGGTGGCGATACAGCTTCTTTTTCATCGGCAGCTTCAATGGTTAGCGATATCGCAACAACTGGAACAACTATATCTGCTTCTTATGGCGGTGGTGGCGCTGGCTATGGTGGAGCTGGCGGTGGTGGCGCTGGCGGTGGTGGCGGTGGTGGCGCTGGTTAAAATATTATATATACCAAACTTTCTAGGAATTCGTTGTATATTGTCATGTTTGGAGGTGAATAAATGAAAATTAGACAAGAAAAAGTAAGAAAATTTCTCTCAACAAAAATTCATGAACTAAATGATGTTGTTGCCGATTTGGATACACTTGTAACAGAAATGGGTTCAGAATATTTCCGAGTCAGCATTTTTGGTTCTGCAAGAATTGAGTCAGATTCTAAGGAGTATAAAAAAGTATATAATTTGGCAAAAGAACTGGCATCAAACGGTGCAGATATTGTCACTGGTGGTGGTCCCGGTCTTATGGAAGCAGCAAATGCTGGAGCAAAAGAAGGGGGTTCAGATGCAAAATCTTTTGGAATTAGAATTGAATTGCCATTTGAATCAGGATTTAACGATCACATTGATAATAAGTTCAATCATAAAAAATTCTCTTCACGATTAGATGAATTTATGAGATTGAGTCATGCTGTAGTAGTAACTCCAGGAGGTATTGGTACACTACTTGAATTTTTCTTTGCTTGGCAGTTGATGCAGGTAAATCATATTTCAGAAAGACCAATTATTCTTGTAGGCTCAATGTGGCACGGGCTAATTGATTGGATTAAGCAGAACTCTTTAAAAAAAGAGCTAATTAGTAAAGAGGATTTTGACAACATTTACGTTGTTGATAATATTCAAGAAGTTACTAAAATGTTAAAGCCCCATATTGAAGCATTTTATAAGAATAAAATCGATAAATAAATTTTATTAACTTGTAAAAGTCAGCCTTCTTGATATTACTTAATTAGTCTTAAACTTTAATACTAATTTGATTATTTAAATTTTTTTATTAAGATTTATTATAACAAATGAAAATAAATGTTAAAAATAATTAATATCTTAGCAGATAAATTAATGTCAATTCTCGATACAATATTCGGGGGTATTATTGCCGTATTTTTTACGTTGGTCATTGTATATATGCTATTAAATGGAGGTATTAATTAATGCAAGATATGGTCGCTAAATTTGTCAGTTTTTGCCTAGACAGTAAATTGGTAATTATTTTGATTATTATAGCATTTATTTTAAAGGTCACAAGTATTATATAAACTGAATAAAGGGAAAAAAATGAATTCAAATACATGGTATTTATTAATGATTATTTCAATTTTAATGGCAGTACTGCTTTTCTTAAATCTTCCTGGCTATGAAGAATCTGCTAGCGCACGACAAGTTGGAGTTTTTGTAGGTCTATGGGCACCAACATTTGGTATCTTAGGTGTCAGAGCTCAACTTAATGAAAATAAATAGGAGAATAGTATGATTACTTGGGGTCCATTCACTTTACACCACCCAATTGAAATACCCATGCTTTTTTTATGCATTGCTTTTATAGTCTTTATGGCTTTCAATATTGCAATGGATGACTAGTATAGTTCAGTAGTAAAGCATTTTAATTGGTAGTAATTCCTATTTAATATTATTTTGAAAGGGAATTATTCTTGAAATAGATCTACTGTTTGGCATAGATTCTAATGGTAGCCAACTAATAATTATTTAAGGAGATTTATATATGTATTTAAAAGAATTAGACACCAAGCTTGACAAATTTCATCTACTAAAGCATCCATTTTATGTTGCATGGAATAATGGAGAGTTAAATCAAGAAATTCTTCAAGATTATGCTGAACAGTATTATCAGCATATCAAAGCTTTCCCTCGTTATATTAGCGCTACTCACTCTCTATGCGAAGACATAGAACAGCGCAAAATATTGCTCGACAACTTAAGCGATGAAGAAGATTTTGAAAAAGACCATCCAATGCTTTGGAAGCAATTTGCCTTAGCAGTCGGGGCAGATGAATCAAGTCTTGAAACGATAAAGCAGGCAGGCTATACGGAAGATATGATTAATAACTTTTTTAAATTAGCTAGATCTAGCTATGCTGAAGGATTAGGGTCGTTATATGCCTATGAACGTCAAGTCCCAGAAATTGCCGATACAAAAATTAAGGGCTTAGTTGAACATTATAATGTTTCATCAGAAGAAGGGTTAGAATATTTTGTTGTACATAAAGATGCTGATGTCGAGCATCGCGAGCAAAGCGCAATATTAATGAACCAATTATCTGAGGAAGATAGAAAGCTAGCGGAAGAAGCAGGAATGTCCACTGTACATATGTTATGGGGATTTCTATCGGGACTTTGTGAAAAGTACGATATTCCAAACGAAAGAAACTAAACTTTACGGATTTCGGAAATAGCTTTTAATTCAGCTTACTTTGATGATTTATCAGTAGCTTTTTCTAATATTTTTTCCCACTCAACATCTGTTGCGATTTCAACGCCTTTAGTTTTTGCGAGAAATTCGCACCAAACTTTTACAAAAGAAGGTGAAGGGTAAAGGTATTTACGCCTTTTATCCTTTTTATCACAATCTAAGAATAAGTATCCTTTTTTATTGCCGAGCGCAACAAAGTTCACAAAAGAAGATTTAGATCCATAAGTTGGACTTAATTTTTCATACACACAGGAAGGAGACAACTTTTTTTCTGCTAAATAATGGGAAATAATAAAGGTTGTTGCAATGCGAGCAGTAATAGTTGAAAGGAAAAATCTGAGCAAATCAGCTTTTTGATGGTCATTAAAGCTATGTGTCATAGCATCGAAAATATTTGATGCTTGTACTGCAAAATCTTGTTTCGTTTTAAGTGCCATTAGAATTTCTCCCTAAATAACCATAATCACGTAGTAAAATATTATCTTAATAAATAAATATATATATAAAACTAAGTGAAGTGAAGAAATAAATTAATTATCACAGCAATCGCAAGTACATATTTCATCACCAAAATTACAAGTTACTTTTTTCCAGTCAATATTATCTGCGATGGGCACTCCCTCTGATATTGATATAAATTCACACCAGATTTGCGTGAATTTACAGCAGGGTGCTAAGTATTTTTTTCTTAAGTCATTCTTACAAACAGTCATTTTAAAATGCCCTTTTTTAACACCAAGATTAATAAAGTTGACAAAAGAAGATTTAGATCCAAACGAAGGATGAAGGGTGTTATATACGTCCGAAGCAGTTATATGTTCTTTTTCGAAATACTTTGCCATGATAAAAAGTGTTGCAAGTCTAGTTGAGGTTGACTTAAGGAAAAACCTTCTTACTTCGGCATTGGCTTTCCCGTCTTTAAAAACTTTTTGTTCTGTTAATGCTTTTAAGATATTATTTGTTTTAACAGCAAAATCATTCCTAGTCTTTAATGTTTTTTTCACGTCGTTTTTTAAAAATTAATTAAAAAAATATACATTAATAATTTAATAAAGAAATATTAATTTTTAATACTATTGTTTATTCTATTTTGAATTTTAGTTATAAATCCTTATAATGCGCGCAATAAAAATGAATATAAACGAAATAAAAAAGACAATTACTATTGTTCAAGACTATCCAATTGAAGGGATAGTTTTTAAAGATATTACTACTCTATTAGAAGATCCTACAGCTTTTAAAGCAACAGTTGATTTAATGATAGAGAAAATTGCTCATTTAGAATTTGATAAAGTAGTGGGAGTAGAATCCAGAGGTTTCTTCTGGTGTGCACCAATTGCTTATGCATTATCTAAATCATTTGTTTTAGCAAGAAAGCCAGGAAAGCTTCCTAGAGAAGCTGCAGAAAAGCATTTTACGCTAGAATATGGTACAAATAGTGTTCACATTCATAAGGATGCAATCGAACCTGGTGATAAGGTTTTAGTAGTAGATGACTTAATTGCTACCGGTGGTACAGCTACAGCTACAGCAGATTTATGTAGAGAGCTAGGGGCAACCGATATCCATACATTATGTCTAATTGATTTACCGCATTTAGGCGGATCAAAGATGTTAGCCGAAAAGTATGGTGAAGTAATAACGTTAATTGATTACTAACTAATCTTTTTCAAACATAGTAGCAAACTGGAAAAACTTTAAATAGTTGCCAGCAATACTCAATTTGCCAGAACTAATGGCATTTTTAGGGTCTTCTATCCCTAAAATAATACCTTTCCAACTAGAGCTTTCAACGGAAACAGTAATGTCGGCATCCTTAGGTATCTCTTTAAGAATTTCAGCAATATTGTTGCGTATAATAACGCCAAATTCTTCATTACTATCAGTTATATCAAATCCAACACTTATAAATTTACCATTTGCTGTATCGGGATTTAATCTTGGTGGCATTGCTTCAAAAAAAGTTTCAAGAGGAATTTGCCTTATTTGATCTGTTGTGAGGTTGAATGTTAAGTCTGGTACAATTCTATTATTTATTTCATAAGCTTCTGAAAGATAATAATTTCTTGCAATAGGATTTGTTTCATTTTTTGAGAGCTCTTCTAATGAGAAAGCATAGAGATTTCTAAGTTCGATATCATTTGGAAAATTAATTGTTCCAATTTGGCATAACTCTGCGGCCCATTGAAATTCATTATTTTCCAATGATTCACTTATTAATGTCAAAAGATTATCTTTACTTCCAATAATTTTAAAAATATTCTTACTTCGCACTTTTGTAGAAAGAGGCTCTAGGTTTACTGCTTTACCATCAAAGAATCCTAAATATCCATTGTATACATTTCTTATACTCCAAGAAACTTTACCATACTGTTCACGTAAATCAAAATTTTCTTTAAAAAAATTAGGATATTTAAATTCTTCTACTAGCTCATCTGGAGTTTTACCCTTATTTGCTCCTCGAATCGCATAGTCATGAATATATTGGATTGCATCACGATAAATAGTTAATCTTTCTTGAACTTCTTTTTTGTTTGATAGAAAAGGGCCGTGGGAGCTTACAAGGTAAGTTGGGTTATATGCTCGCATTTCATCAACAGATTTATACCATTTATAGGTATCGCGATATGAGGTTCCTCTTATTGTGTAAAGATTAGGAAAGCGCATGTAGTAATTGTCAGCAGAAAAAACAACTTCTTTGTCTTTGTAATATATAATGATTTGATCATCTGTTTCTCCAGGAGAATGTATAATTTCTAATGTTACACCAGCTATAGTGAGAACATTTTTTTTTCCATTAAGAAAGGTGGTTGGATAAATTACGGGAGGTTGTTCAAAATCGAAATCAAGAGTAAATCCTAGTCCGTGACCGCGTTGTAATTCACTTGGAAGAAAAAAACCAAATTGTTTCATACCTCTTTTTGTTAATATTGGTTTTAAAAGATTGTTCTGATCAAAAAAACCTTTTTTAAAGGTTTCATGAGCATAAACTTCAGTATTATTATCAATAAAAGGAGAAGCTCCTCTCCAGTGATCTACATGTGAATGAGTGTAAAATACAGCATCGATTGGTTGATCTGAAATTTCTTTAAAGCGTTCTCTAATTTGTTTAGCTAGCACATCACTTTCGGTTACATCAATAATAATGTTACCACCTTCACCAACAATTAAAATTGAATTTGCTAAACCGTAACCAATAGCTACATAAACATTATCAACAACTTGATATATATCTTTTTCGAAGTAATAATCGCTATCTATGCTAATTTTCTTATCAAAATTTTCATCAAGAGTGTTAGTTTTATCGTCTGAATTGGAACAACTAAGTGTTAAGCAGCATATAAGAAATATGATATATTTTTTGTATGACATTTATAAATATACATCATTTTAAATATTATTTTTAGATAAATTAGGCGATAATTATGAAACACATTTCTTATTCAATAGATAATTACGTTCCAACAAAAGAGGTAAGTCTAAATATTTTGGACAACTTTTTAACTGTTGTGAGAGGATATCAAGTTTTTACAGTTTTAAAAACAGTTAACAAAGGAAAACCTATTTTTTTAAAATATCACCTTGATAGAGTGTTAGATAATGCGCAATCAATGAATATGATTGTAAGTCAAACCAGAGATGAAATTGAAAATATTATTGAAAATACATTGCAACAAAACAATTTTGATAATGGAGAATGTAATTTATTGATATTGCTTGCAGGTACTAAACCAACAGATACTTCTGGGCTTATGACTAATATGCCAGTTAATTTATTTGTAATTACTACTCCGATTAAGGAAATTACCACCTCTTATCAGCAAGGTGTTTCTTTGGGTTTTTTTGACTACAGAAAATCAGATAGCGAACTAAAAACTCCATTTACATATTTTGGAGGTTTAAAGGCGCAACATGCTCTAGTACGAAATGGAGAATGTGATGAAGCTCTATATACTTGTGATAATATTGTTTTAGAAGGAACAACATTTTCTTTTTTTTGCGTTTTGAATGACAACACAATTCTTACTTCGCCAGCAGATGGAAAAATATTGAAAAGTGTAACCAGAAAAGTAGTACTGCAGTTGCTTGAAAAAAATAAATATAATTTTATTGAAAGAGCGCTTACAAAAAAAGAGGTTATGAATTGTAAAGAGGCATTTATTGCTTCATCTAATCGTGACATTATTCCTGTAAAGTCAATTGAAGGGAAAGTGCTTTTTAAAAATGATTCTATGGGCCTAATCACTAAAGCCATAACAAAGTTATATCAAGATTGTATAAGCAGATTGTAGCAATAGTTGCTATTGAAGTTTAGAGGAATATTATATAGTTTGATGGAACTTTTATTTATTTTTAAGCGTAAATATTTACATACAAATAACAAATGAGGTAAAAAGTATGAAAAATTTTCAAATTATAGCTTTATCTACTCTTTTCGTTTTTTCTTGCGCTATGAACGCACCAACTGCATCTGCCGAAAAGAACGATTTTACTCTAGGAAAAGTACAAGCTCAACTTTCAAAAGGGATGAGTTCATCGCAGGTTGTTGAGTTACTGGGATCTCCCAATATGGTCACTAGCACTAAGAGTGGTGGAGAAATGTGGACTTATGATAAAATATCTCAAGAAGCAGAAGACTCTAATATTTCAGGAGCTGGAGCAGGCTCAAGCGGAAACTTTTTTGGTATTTTTGGTGGAGGTAAAAGTAAGAGCTCTAATTCAAGCAAGCTTCTAACATTAATTGTAAAGATTAATAGCGAAGGCGTCGTATCAGACTATAAATATCAAAGTATCAAATACTAAATGAGGAATATTCCTTTTTCTTTTTTATTAGCGGCGAGCTTATTAGTGATAGGTTGCGGCTCTTCTGTTGGAGAGCGTACAACTGCTGTAAAACGTTCTATCGAAACTAGAGAGTACGACGTTGACACAAAAACATTAATGACCGCATCAGTTGGCGCCTTTCAAGATCTAGGTTACACTATTGATGTCTTGAATAGTGATTACGGTCTAATCACAGGAAGTAGAACACAAGGCACTCAATCAACAAGACCTCAAGATGATGATTTGTTAGGTAATATAATTGAAGGTCTTTTTGGGATTGAAAATCGTTCAGATGATATAGTCATTACTCCATTAAAACTTTCTGCAACTATTACTGTAAAAGAAATTTCAATTAATCCTCAAATTTCATCGTTAAGAGTAAACTTTGAAAGTGGCGGCAAAAGATATTCTGATTTATTTTTTAGATCTTTCTTTGCTGCAATTGAGCAGTCAATATTTCTTGATACGGCAACTGGGCAGTAATGCTTTCTAAAAAACAAATATTTTCATTACTAATCATTTCCAACTTTTTAATTATCAGTTGCAGTTCTTCAAGCTCTTCCAAAAAGAAAAATGTTGCTGCTCAACGAGCAGTAGAAACGAGAGAATATGCTACAGACGCCAAAACGTTAATGTCTTCATCAATTGGCGCCTTTCAAGATCTGGGATTTACCATTGATACTATAAGCGATGAATTCCTTTTGATAACCGCTAGTAAAATTGAAAAACCCGTAGTTGAAAAGAAGAAAAAAGATAAAATTGACGCAGGGGACGTTTTATTTGGCATTTTTATTATTGCAGCCGCGTTAGCACTTGATGATGTATTTGGTGATAGGGACGATACAAGTGGGTCTGGTGGTGGTGGTACTACGACAGTTGTCAAGGACTATAAACTTACAGCTACATTGACAGTCAAGCCTATATCTGCAACAGAGCCTGTCTTATCATCAATTCGTGTGAATTTCGGAGGAAGTAAAAGGTCTAGATCGTTACAATTTTTCAAAGAATTTTTTGTTGCGATTGATCAGTCATTATTTTTAGAAGACAGTTTTGATTTGTCGGACGATACTTCTGACGAAATTATCGATTAAACAGCTTCATACTTTTCTTAAAGTTTCTTATACTTATGAACTAAACTTTATGTTAAAAATACGTTCAAACCATTTTCTTTTATTAGTAATTTTGCTTTCAAATGTTTTTGCATCTGCTGGAAGCAAAGATCATGCAGTTAAAAATTTAAATAGAGGTCGCTATATTCCTATAGCAGTTTCAGATAATTTTTTAGTCACTTCTAAAACATTTTCATCTCTTAGCTCCAGAACAGTTGACATTTACGAATTATATAATGGTATTAGCTCTATGCAGAAAACCTCAGAATTACATTCTCCAAATCCATTATCTGGAGATGATTTTGGTTTCAGTATGGCTTTATATAATAATTATTTACTCGTAGGCGCACCAGGGTCACGAGACGGTAATGGGGAAGTCTACTTGTATCGAAAAGATTATTTGGATGATTGGTTATTAGTTAAAACGTTTCAAAATCCTAACAGTGTTAACGAGCCTGCTCAAGCTCAAAAATTTGGTTATAATGTAGCATTGAATGATAAATATATAGCAATATCATCTCCATTTTATGACGACGGGACTGTTTTTATATATGACTTCAATCCTGATTCTGAGAATTTTAATAATTCTAGAACAGTTCCATTCAAAGAAATTAATGTGAGAAAGTTAGGCGATGTTGAAGGTTGTTATTCTGTAGGGCCAGACAAGTTTGGTTTTGGTGTCACGATGTCACTTAAAAATAATAAGCTTTTAATAGGTTCACTGAAAGAGTTTGTACATCTTGTTGAATTTAAAAATGGGTTAACATATGGTACTAATATACTCGGGCCAGAACAAGAAGATGTTAGTAATACTGATAGAAATCGTTTTGGTCAATCAGTTCATGTTGGTGAATCTAACTTGTTTATTTCCGATTTAGGGTCAAGTAATGGGCAAGGAAAGGTCTATGTTTATCCTTATTTAAAAACGAATAATAAAACCGATGAAAGTCCATGGACAAATTATTATACAATTCAACCTTTCGATTTAATAGAAAAAAGTTATTTTGGGTATCGATTTAGCGATTCAGAAAATCAACTAGCAATTAGCACATTTAATCAATCAGATATTTATATTTTTAATAAAAATGAAATCAATGATAGGTTTGTATTAAGTAATGTATTAAGTAACTCAGATTATTCTAGTACGGACTATTTTGGAAGAAATGTTGCGATGGTCAATAATGCATTAGTAACAGATGCTTACTATGCTGAGGAATTAATTTTGTATGATAATATATCAAGTAACCGACAATCTTTCCAAAATATATCAACAAAAGGTCCAGTCTTATCTATCAATAATAAAATTGAGTGTGTTGCTGGTAAAGCTGGAGCTTACGATTGTAAAGATATCGACTTAATGTCATTTATGGATAAAACAGAGATTGGTGGTGGTAATACTACTAGCTTAAACGATATCTGGGGATGGACTGACTCTGTTTCTGGTAAAGAGTATGCATTAGTTGGAATGAGCAATGGAACTTCTTTTGTGGATATTTCTGACCCTGAAGATCCAATCTATGTTGGAAGATTAGCTACGCATACGAGTAATTCCACATGGCGCGATATTAAAGTATATAACGATTATGCCTTTATTGTATCAGAAGCAGGTGGTCACGGCATGCAGGTATTTGATCTTACTCAACTTAGAACATTTTCTGGCTCACCAATTACGTTTTCTAACTCAGCTCATTATAATGGGTTTGGAAATGCTCATAATATTTTTATTAATGAGGATACCGGTTTTGCTTACGCTATTGGAACAAGTACATGCGGACCAGGCGGTCTTCATATTATAGATATTAGCGATCCAACGCTTCCCGCTAAATCAGCCTGCGTATCTGATCCTAGCACAGGGAGAAGTAATACTGGGTATGTTCATGACGTGCAATGCGTAGTCTACAATGGACCTGATACAGCATATATTGGCAAGGAAATTTGTTTTGGTTCAAATGAAACAAAGGTTTGGATTACAGATGTTAGTTCAAAAACAGATGATTCTTCTGGAGCAAAAACAATTGGACTCGGGAGTTATGATAACTATTATACTCACCAAGGATGGCTAACAGAAGATCATAAATATTTCATTGTAAATGATGAACTTGACGAAATTAATGGTGGAGTGAGCAATACCCGTACACTGATATGGAATGTTGAAGATTTAAGCAACCCAACTTTACAATCAACTTACGCAGGACCAACATCGTCAATAGATCATAATAATTATATAATTGGAAATGATATGTTTGCATCTCATTATACAAGCGGTTTAAGAATTTTAGATATTTCCGATATTGATAATGCAAGTGAGAAGGCATACTTCGATGTATATCCATCTAGTAATAATTCAACTTTTGATGGTACTTGGAGCAACTTTCCTTATTATGAAAGTGGAATGATCGTGGTAACCGGTATTGATGAGGGTTTATATATACTTAACCCAACATACGACGACACAGCACCATCTGCGCCAATAAATATTTCTTATTCAATTCCCGTTGATGGAACTATTGATTTTAGTTGGACAGCTATAGAAGATATAAAAGTAAATATTTATAGATCTGTTGAAGCTTTGTTTACGCCTTCTTCAACAAACTTAGTTGCTGAAATTTCTTATCCAAATTCAGTATTTTCAGACTCTGGGTTGAATACAAGTACAGTATATTATTACAAACTTTCTTCTGTAAATAGCGATGGAGAGGAAAGTAATTTTTCAAACGAATATCAAATTCAGCCAGCTGAATTTGTGAATAGCCCCCCAAATATTGATACATTAGCAGATATACAAATGAATGAAGATAGTTCTCTAGGTATTCAGCTTACCGGAGTTGATTACGGAGATGATGTAAATGCACAAAATATAACAGTTGTAGCTTACGCGGAAGATCCTGCTATTTTTCCATCATTAGTCGTAAACAGTCCTTCGGTCGGGCAATATGTTCTAGATCTGACTCCATTAGAAAATAGTTTTGGCTCATCTACCGTTTATGTTACTGTAAAAGATGATGGAGGTACTGCAGATGGCGGTGTTGATTCAACAAGAGTTTCATTTAACGCTTCTGTTTTGCCAATAAATGACACTCCTGGTTCCTTTGCTGTTACAGGTGGCTATCTATTTAACGCAACTGATGGAGTAGGAGAGTTTCTTTCAAATAATTATTTAACTGTTACACCTACAAATGAAGCTGACTCATTAAGATTTGTCTGGGCTGTTGCTGAAGATGTCGATGGTGATAATATTGGATATCGAATGATAGGGTATGAAGACATGCAATTTTTAACGATGGGTTCTTACACTGAAGAAACTTCATTTTCGTGGGCAATTAAAGATTTAGTTGCACAAACTGATACTGTTAATGTTGCCGTAGGCTCTTGGTCGGTTATTGCTACAGACGGTCAATCTTTTACAACTGCAGTTTCAGGATCTTTAGGAAGGCTCACAATAGATGCCAGAGCACTAATACCAGACCAACTAGAGCTAAAGCAGAATTATCCTAATCCTTTTACTTCGCTGACAACAATAGAATATGACGTTCCATCTCCACAATACGTTGTTGTGCGCGTTTTCAATATTAAAGGTCAACTAGTTAATACTTTAGTTGATGAAGAGCAAGGAGCTGGTTATAAATCAATCGTATGGGATGGAAGAAACGATAATGGAGACACCGTTAGCGCTGGGGTCTATTTCTGTCAAATGTATACACCTGCAAATCCAAATGGCGGACAGTTTGTTAAGACTGTTAAGATGTTACGATTGAGATAACGCCTTGAATCCATTAAAGAATTTATATGAATGGGTATTATCATGGGCCGAAAGCGCATACGGCACCTTTGTATTGTTTGCTGTAGCATTCGCTGAATCTTCTTTTTTTCCTGTTCCTGCAGATCCACTTCTAATGGCTTTATGTCTCGGAAAAGTAAAACGTTCAATGTATTACGTATTTATGTGCACTTTAGGTTCGGTAACTGGAGGTATTTTTGGATTTATAATTGGCTATTTTCTTTGGTATACACCGTCTGGAGACTTAACTGGTATAGCAAATTTCTTTTTTAGAGTTATTCCAGGGTTTACTCCGGAGGTATTTGACAATGTGGGAGCACAATATGATGCACATAATTTTTTAGTAATTTTTACTGCGGCTTTTACACCTATTCCTTATAAAGTTTTTTCAATAACAGCAGGTGTATTTCAAATTAATCTTCCTACGTTTATTCTAGCATCAATCTTGGGCAGAGGTGGACGATTTGTTATTATAGGTCTATTAATTAAATTTTTTGGCGACCCAATAAAGAAGATGATGGACAAGCATTTTAACACGTTTATTATAATTCTTACATTAATATTTGCAATGAGCTATCTTTTGATTGGCTATCTTTTCTAAAATGTTATAATTTTTGACTATGAAAAATATACTATATCTATCCATAATATTTCTATCTTCATGCGCCTACCAGAGCAATGCTTTCAATGGTGAATATGAAATCCCAAAAATTGAATCTACGGATGTCAATGTCACTATTGAAGACTTTAAATCTCATATTACTTATCTATCTTCAGATGGATTAAGAGGAAGAGGTTCGGGTACACCAGGGGATAGATTAGCTAAAGACTATATTGTCAATCATTTTAAAAATGCAGGTGGATCTACTGAAAGGTTAGTAGAAGTTCAGGAGCATTACGTTTCAAATAAAAGAGGTAAACCTAAACAAAAGGTAAAAACCTACAATATTATAGCAATATTACCTGGAAATGATGAAGTGCTCAAAAATGAATATGTTATTATTGGAGCCCACTATGATAGTGTTAAAAATCAATTAGGATTAATTCACAATGGAGCAGATGATAATGCTTCTGGGACTGCAATGGTTTTAGAATTGTTTGAAAAATTTGCCTCAACAAATTCTCATAAAAGAACCTTAGTATTTATGGCATTTGGTGGAGAAGAATTGGGTTTATTAGGTTCTAAGTATTACGTTAATAATCCAACCATAGATCTCAGTAAAGTTCAGTTAATGATCAATCTAGATATGGTTGGAAGAATGGACGAAGAGAAAAACGTACAATTAGGGGGTTCACCATCAGCTAAGAATTTTTCTGCAAAGCTTCACCCGTTCTTTGTTAATTCTCCAATTAATATCATTGATTTAGGTAAGGGTATTTTTAGTAGGTCAGATCACTATAATTTCTATAAAAAAGATATACCTGTTCTTTTCTTTTTTACTGGAATCCACAAAGATTATCATACTGCAACGGATGACGAGGATAAAATTAATTATCCTGGAATGATGGAAATTTCGAATGTAGTAGAACCTATACTTGCTGAATTTTCAAACGTAAGCGAAAGACTTGTTTTTGAAAAAATGGAAGATGAAAAACAACCCGCTCAATCTCCCTCTAAAATGAAGGTTACACTTGGTGTAATGCCTGACTATTCCTACGATGAAAAAGGTTTAAAAGTTGACAGCGTTGTAAGTAATCGACCTGCAAAAAAAGCCGGCGTTCAAGACGGTGATATCGTACTTAAGATTGCAAATACTGATATTGTTGATATTTATAAATATATGGAAGCTTTATCAGGTATTGAACCTGGAGAAAAGACTAAGATTATAATTTTGAGAGATGAAAAAGAAATAGAATTAGATGTTCAATTTTAAAAAAAATAATCTTTCAAAATACTCTATATTTTTTATATCAATTATTTTTCTTTCATGTAAAGGAGAAAAATCATTTACATTAGAAAATATCGAGCAATTGACATTTTCTGGAGATAACGGTGAAGGTTACTTTAACCATGATGAAACGGGCATTGTATTTCAATCAAAAAGAGATGGAAATGGTTGTGATAAATTATATTTAGTAGATATAAACGGTAAAGATCTTAAGGAATTTCCAATTAAGGATGGTGCATTTACATGTGCATATTATGCATTAAAAGATGAATACATATTCTTTTCTTCAACTATGGAAGACGGCCCTGAATGTCCAGAAGTTTATAAGCATCCTAATCCTCGTAAATATATTTGGCCTTTAAGAAATTATGAAATTTATAGATGGGACGGTGAGCAAGCCGTACAGCTTACTAAATTTCCAGGATATAACGCAGAAACTACAATTCACCCGACAGAAAGAACTGTTATTTTCACTTCAATGAGAAATGGAGACATTGATTTGTATGAAATGGATTATGACGGTAATAATGTAAAGCGCATTACAAGTGAATATGGATATGATGGTGGTGCATTTTATTCCCCTGATGGTAATAGTATTGTCTGGCGTGCATGGTATCCTTCAACTGCAAAAGAAAAAGAAAGATGGTCAATAAATCTTGAAAATAAATATATAGATGCGGTTCCACTTGATATTTATATCGCGAGTAGGGATGGATCGAATAAAAAAAGATTAACAAATAATGGAGCTACAAACTGGTCTCCTTCATGGCATCCAGATGGAAGACATATCATTTTTTCTTCAAACATGGATGATTGGAGAGATGATTATAATGCGTATGGAAGTAATTTTGAGCTCTATGTGATTAATATTGATACTATGAACACTCAGCGACTAACAAACAATGACACCTTTGATTCTTTTCCAGTTATTTCCAAAAGTGGAAAAGTAATTTTTTCTTCAAATCGTGATGCAAAAAATCCAAGAGATACTAATATATTTGTTGGTTCTATCCTTAATAAATAATTATTATTGAGACTTAATCTCATTTATCCTTGCATTTATAAAAAAACTAATATAATATTGCGACATAATCTCAATAACGAAAAGGGGAAATATGAGATATACGACAATATTAGCAATGTTTTTGAGTTTCATTTTTTCGCAATCAGTAGTTTCGGGAATAATAACAGACTCTAATAAAACACCTATTCCAGATGTAAATATTATATTTTCAAACGGTTTTGGTACTACAAGCGCGTCTGACGGTTCCTTTGCTTTTAATGCAACGTTGCCAATAAATGCATCTTTTTCTGCTATTGGTTTTTCAGATAAACATATATCTATTAATAGTACAAGCTTATCAGTAGAACTTTCTAATAAACCTGTCGCATTAGATGCAGTAGACGTTTTAGCTGATGCTGCAAGTATTACCTCTGGTATGTTTTTAAGATCTGTGAGACCAAGTTCTGTCGTATCTACCTCGGAGTTAAAGCAGTTTAGTCATACCGATATTCATCGTGTAGTTTCAAGAATCCCTGGTGTTTACGTCCAAGAAGAGGATGGATTAGGTTTGAGACCTAATATTGGAGTGCGTGGTACAGGGCTCTCACGTATGGAAAAATTGAATGTTATGGAGGATGGTATAATAATAGCACCAGCTCCATATGCTTCGCCTGCTGCATACTACTCTCCAACAATGGGTCGTATGCAAGGTCTTGAAGTTCGAAAAGGATCTACTCAGATTAAACATGGACCTTTTACTACAGGTGGATCATTGAATTATATATCAACGGCAATTCCTTCATTACAATTAAATAGCATAGACTTCAGCTTTGGAAGTTTTGGTAAATCTGTGTTGCATGTAAAATCTGGAAATACAATTGGTAAGTGGGGATATTTATTTGAAGTATACAACGACAAAACAAACGGTTTTAAAGAATTAGACGGTGGGGGAAAGACTGGATATTCAAAAACTGATCTTATGGCAAAAGTACGTTATGCTATGAATACAAATCATGCTTTAGAGATAAAAGTTTCAATAACAGATGAAATTTCAGATGAAACATATCTTGGGTTATCAGATGAGGATTATGCTGCAAATCCATTAAGAAGATATCGTGCATCACAATTAGATGAAATGGATGCTGATCATAGTCAGATAGTTTTATCTTATGCTGGAAAATTATCTAATAGTTTATCTTTAGCAATAAGTGCTTATAAAAATGATTTTGCCAGAAATTGGTACAAATTAAATAAAGTTAATGGAAAAAAACTTAGCGTTATTGCAAACCCAAGTAGTGATCAGGATACTTTTTTGTTAATGAGTGCATTGAATAGTGATATTGATGCATATAGAATAAAAGCAAATAATCGTGAATATCTATCTACTGGAATTCAAGCAGTACTTAACTGGAATATTAAATATCATGACATTCAAGCAGGAATGAGAATTCATGCAGATGAAATGGATCGATTTCAATGGGAAGATAGATATCAGATGGTTTCTGGTAAGCTTAATATGACAACATCTGCGACTCCTGGCTCTGATTCAAATAGAATAGATTCTGCTGAGGCATCAGCCTTTTATATTGAAGATAGAATAAATTCAGGAAACTGGATAATAACAAGTGGCGTGAGATATGAAAAAATTACAGTTAAGAGAGAAGATTGGGGTAAATCAGATCAATTTAGAATTGAACAGGCTTTAATAAAAAAAGATTCATTTGATATCATTGTTCCAGGTGTTTCATTAGAATACGCACTTGAAGATGGAACTACATTAGGGTATGGAGTTCATAAAGGATTTGCGCCTCATGGACCAGGTGGAACAAAGGTAGTTGACGGTGTAACTCAAGAAGTAAAATCAGAAGAAAGCTGGAATCAAGAATGGTCAGTCAAAACCTATGAAGGGTTAAATGGGCTAGAACTGACCCTGTTTATGAATAAGTATGATAATCTTTTAGGTGTTGATACAGCAGCAACTGGAAATGGAACTGATGTTTTATATAATGGTGGTGCAGTTGATGTATCTGGGATTGAGTTATATTTAAGACGAATGTTATTAAACAGAGATTCATTTCAATTGCCAATAGAGATTGCATACACAAAAACTAACTCAAAATTTAAGGAATCATTTAATGGTGATTTTTGGGGAGAAGTAACTAAGGGAGATGAACTTCCATATATACCAGAAACAATGGTTGCTGTAAACTTGGGAGCTAACTGGGATAAATCTTCAATAAACATAGGTCTTAAACATGTATCTGCAGCAAGAACAGAAGCAGGATCTGGCCGGTTAATTGATATAACTTCAACAAATTCATTAACCTTGGTTGACTTAAATATAAAACATTCACTTAAAAATGATTTAGAATTATCAATGGGAATTAAGAACCTGCTTGATAAAGATGCTATTGTAGCAAGAAGACCATATGGGGCTCGTCCTACAATGCCAAGGTCAATTACTTTTGGAGTTAACTATAATTTTTAAGGTTGTCTTATACTTAGTTGCTATCAATAATACCTTAAAATAAAAAGAAGAACGCTTGACGAAACCTTCCTGTTAAACGTTTTTCAAAATAGAGAAAATAACGCCTGACATAACCTACATGTTGGGCGTTGTTTTTATTAATATATAAAAATTTTTACTTATCATTAATTATCATTTAATTGTTAAACTATAGGAGTTAAACAAAAAAAGAGGTTTTCAGAATGAAAAAAATGTTAATTATGATGATATTTTCAAGTATTGTTTTTGGACAATATCATATGCAATCATCTTTAAGTATTAAAGATGGAGTAAAAGTTGCGGACTTTGAGAAAGCGATGATACACCATAATAAAGCTCATCAAAATGAGCTAGGCGCAGTAAATACTTTTGTTGTTTTAAATGGTCCCAATG
>Ga0222717_10001649_pt1 | contig 17997 bp, 10 predicted proteins | sample C33_18DmetaG_FD_165053 | JGI IMG/M metagenome (GOLD analysis project Ga0222717, IMG submission 165053) | Estuarine water microbial communities from San Francisco Bay, California, United States - C33_18D | ecosystem: Environmental > Aquatic > Marine > Unclassified | place: USA: California...
TAATATCTCCGGCATTACCACCTAGCTTGTTTAGATAAAGAAGTTCATTTGCGCTATCTCGTGCTAGTTGTAATGTGCCTTCTGGCGCCAACATGCATCCAGCGCCACTTTGTGTGAAGCCAATATCAGTTTCCGTAGTACCAATAAGCACGTTGCCGCTAGAGTCGATACGCATGGCTTCTTCTACTGTTGCATTTATATCTGCAGTAGAGAAAACTAAGTCTAGCTCTCCGTTATTACCTGTGGAGTCACCTACAATAGATCCTCTAGTGCCGCTTGCGTTTGTGCCCGTGTCATTTCCATTAAAGTTTATTGATCCATAGTGATAGTTTGATGCGCCGCTCATTGATACGTTTTCATTATTAAGAACAATAGAGGGCCCTGCAAAATTATTACTAGTTGCAGTAAAAGTATCCGTTGCTTGAGGAAAAGCCGTCGCCGATGTAGACCCTACCATTTTAAAATTAGTAGACCATAAGAACTCTTCTGCGTGAGTCTCATCAGAAACATAAAGGATTGACCCTTCGACTGTTGGAGCTGGAATTCCGTACAAATCATCTATCTCTAGCACTGTTGCTTTCCACTCGGAGGTGGAAGCATTGTACCCGAGAACAGGAACAGCAGTACCGATTACTACGGGAGTAGTAGGAGGAAGAGTGCCTAAATTAACACCTGAAATGTCATTTAAAGAAAGCGCTGCATTTACCCAATTTGTTCCGTCATACTTTAAAATATTATCAGTAGTTACGCTAGTAATAGTTACACCAGATAAATCATTTAGCTCTAAAACTTCTGTGACATTTGAGGCGGACCAAGACGTACCGTTCCACTTTAAAAATTGACCTGTACTAGGGCTGGACACACTTACATTAGATAAATCGTTTAAAGCTAATGATACGTCAGAAGCTACCCACGTTGTTCCGTTATACTTTAAATATTTGCCATTAGTAAGAGTGGGGGACGCGTCTATATAGCTTACGTCCTCTAAATGTCTAAGTTTAATATTATCAGCAATAGTTACTACGCTTTGGTTTGCCCAACTTCCTCCATTTGCTGAGTCGTAAACCAAAATTTCGTCATCAGCTAAGCCCACACTAGCGCTTACATTAGATAAGTCATCTAATGCTATACTTCCTGAAATAGAACTGGCTAAAGTTGAAGGAGCTCTATTCACCCAGAGTGTTCCAGTCCACTGTAAAATATCATTAGTAGTTGCAGAACTAATGTTAACGTCTGTCATGTCTCCTATGCCAAGAATATTAGTAATGTTTGAATGGCTCCACTCAGTGCCGCTCCACTTTAAAAATTGACCTACACTAGGAGTTGCGTTGACATTAGATAAATCGTTTAAAACAAGAAGGTTACCTAAGTCTGAAGGAGCAACGTTTACCCAGTTTGTTCCGTTGTACTTTAAAATATCATCAGTAGCTATAGTACTTATAACTACATCTGTCAGATCATCTATACCAATAACATTAGTAACGTTTGAGGCGATCCACTCAGTACCGCTCCACTTTAAAAACTGACCTACAGTAGGAGTTGCGTTCACATCGGATAAGTCATTAAGTACATTTACTAAGTCAACGAAAGTTACGGTTCCATCAGAAGCAACTACTAATCCTTGGCCCGTAGTTCCTCCATTTACAGTAAGATTACTACCGTCTATATCTAAAGTCAAATCCTCCCCGTTCCACGTAAGATGTTCGTTACTAGGGTCTCCTATAGTAGCAACGTGTGCTAAGGTATCTTGATCAAACCCAGAAAAGAAGCCATTATTGTTCGGATCATCAAAATCTGTTAAACCACCTCTTATAGAGCCTCCTGTATCAATTTCAATACCTCCCGTAGCAGAATTTACAACGAGTCCTTCGTCTATTGCATTATCACTTGCAGATAATGGATCTAAATCGACTACTGCTCCTATATCCTCTGTAGTAAAATGAAATTCGCTTTGAATTAGTGCTGGCATTATGAAGGCCTCGAAATTGTAACTAGTAGAGAATCTTCTGAAGGGTCTCCTCGGTGAGTGGCTCTATAAAAATTAGTTAAACTTATATTAGAGAAAAAAGACCTATCTAATACAAGTTGGCTATTAGATAGTATATAATTAACTTTAGCTGCCGAACCTAGAGTTTCTCCTTGTGTAGAAAGATTGGCAAGACTAATAATATCCCCCGGCTCTACTTCGCTAATAAATGAAGTACCTGTTCCTATTAGAATGGTAGAATTTGCAGGTAAATAAGCTGTGCCTGTTAAAGTCGTCCATGCCGCAGACATGGGCTGATTAGCATCTCTCCAAAAACCCGGGCTTCCTACAGCATTTGCATTACTATCCCACTCAGCTAAAAATACTCTAGGAACGCTAGCATCGTAGTAAACATAGAGCTCTCGAGTATCATCATCAGTTACTCCTGATAAATCTACAAATCCATTCGGGGCCCTAGAAGAAATTTCGGTAAATAGCTCCGGACTCCCACAAGTAGCAATACTAACAGGATACTGTAAAAATTCAAATACTTCTACGCCTTCAGACCCTGAAGTGTTCGTACTTTTTATAGCAAAGTAAGTTTCGGTCATATTAGCGTTAGAAGTATCAACTTCTTGCTGGGCGCCTTGGGCGTACCGATCACCACTAATATCTTGTATAGTACCCACAACAGAAGAAGTTGTTTTTACCTCTACATCGTTCCAAAACCATCTATAAATAGTGGAGTTTCTATTAGAATATGATATATCTTGTTTTACAGCATAGAACTTAGGGGACGTTTTACTGTATTTTTCTGCAGAGCTAGCTACTAAATCTCTTCTTATTATACCTTTAGACGTTGTTACTCCGCACTTAGGTATATCATGTGCTTTAGCACTGCTATTTTCGGGTTGATCCTCGTCTCCTACACTATTGCCGCTTCCCTCAAATACTGTAGATGCCCACTCTGAAAAATCTCCTGTTGTAGACTCTGTTCTAACCTTGAATGTATGAGTACCTACCTCTACTTCTCTATAAACTTTTCCTAAATTAGTAGTTGTTACAGTTTCTCCCGCCCCTACAGAAGAAACTACTTCATACTGAGCTACTCTAGGATAGTTTTCTGGAGGCGACCACCTAAACTCAAGTATGCTTTGAAGCCCTCCTTTTGGCTGGACTGAGAGTGCTATTGGGGGAGGTACTTCTTCTTCCTCGTTTTCTGGTATAATTTCTTCTACTACTTCTTCCCTGTCTTCATCTTCTACTTTTATAAACTTATCTGTGAACTGTTCTGCTGCTCTAATACTAATACTAAGGGGGTTATCTTGGGAAACACTCAAAACTCTATAAGTTTTAGAAGTTCCATAAACTTCTTCTCCAGAAGTGTCTGTTTCTCTTAGACTCCATATAGAGCCTGGAGTAGGTGTAAAGTCAAATGTTAAAGAGTTATCAAGTGTCACTGTTGTTTCTGAAGTACCTGTATTAATTATAGGCAATCTTTCTGTCCTAACATGGGGGCGCCACTCTACGTTTAATAAGTTGCCGGTGCTATCAAAAGCATTTGTTGCTTTTTGCTCTGTATCTAAAGATACTAATTGCAAGCCTCCACTTACATAGTTGTAGGCAGAGGGAATGAAAGCTCCCGGAGCGTACTCAATATTATCTATAGTTACAGGATTGCTACCAACATACATTCCTCCTCCTCCAGGAAGACTAACATACACTTCATAAACACTGCTAGAAGATAAAGTAACTGATCTATCAAATGTTATAGTTGTAGAAGTTGCGGCGGACACTCTTCCGCTTTGAATAAAATTCTGTCTATCAGAATCTTGTACATTTATGACATCCCCTGGACGAATAATTTTACCTTCTAAAGCCGTAGAAAAAAGCACAATTTCATTTTCATTTTGAGCAGTATATAATTTCCACTTACCGTATCTAGCTGCTTGAGATTCTGAAGTGCACCCAAAAGCAACAACTTCTAAGGGTATAAGCCTTCCTGCTTTAATTATTGCTTCATTGTCTTCAATTACAATTTTTTCAGTTGAATAATTTGATCTCGGATTATTCCACTGAACAATAACTTGATTTACTCTAGTCGTATAAGAACTACTTTCATAGGAAAAAGATCCATCAATAGTGTTGGATTTAGAAAAAGTTGCTACAGGGTTTTGAGGCATATCCTGTACTAGTGTCAACTTACCATTCGTCCAATACAGCATAGATAAAAACATGCTTGTTAGATCTTTTAGTACTTTATATACAGGCACTGTCTTAGTTAGTAGTAAATTTGTTCTAAACCTGGGCTCTAGTCTGGCAATAGTTCCTGTAGAAGTGTGTTTATTTATTGAGCGTATTTCGTCCCCCACAGAGTATGTTTGTCCATAGGTTCCTGCAAAAGTATTCCAGTTAGCATTTCCCAAAGAAACAATCTTATACCACTCTCCTCTTTCTGCATATTCAGTTTTAAATAGTTCTTTTGAGTTCACTAGTTCGTCACAAAACTTTGATATTCTATATAAAGCAAAAAGATCTATATCTGAGTTTGATAGCCAAGATCCTGCTCCATATCTAGAGTTTGTTACTAAATCTAAAAAAATCCATGCAGGGTTATCTGTATAAACTAGGGTATCGCTAAGGCTGCCGTCCCAAAAAATAGGATACTCTGCTTTTCCAATAGGCGAGGCCTCCCTAGGAACATATCCAGTAGGAACTTTTACAAGCTTTCCTCTAATATCGTAAGTTCTTTTTGGAGGCGAAGCAAAGTTTCTACTTGAAAAAGTTGTTTGGACATGGGCGGTGTACGGATAAGAGAAAGAATCTTCGTTTGTTGCTTGAAGTTGTGTAATTTCGGCCCCCATTATAGTAGTCCACTTTCTTCTATTATCGTAAGGTCCTCCTCTAGTTCTACGACTACCTCCGGTTTCCATAACCGGTAGTCCTATATGCCTACTTACCCTAAAAATTTTAATTCTAAAATTAGTATAATTTATATCGGAAAATTCATTTAAATCAACTACTTGTTGAAAGGTTACTGCAGCATTGGTTTGTCCCTTATGCTTTAGATATTCTCCAAAAAGGGGGGTGGGACTAACCCAAATATTGGAGTTTTGTTGAAATTCTATGGAAACTTCATACCAGGCCCAGCAATCCCTTTTCTTTCCGCTGCCTCCTCCTATAAAATAAAGACCTTGAGAGTAAAGAATATTAAAACTAACTTTATCTGCTTCTTGAACTTTAGCTACAGTTGTTAATCCAAAATCAGAAGCGTTAAGTATGGAGGGGTCTTGGGCACAGTCAGATGTATCCACAAGCGAACGAAGCCTCTTTTTATAGTCATCTTCATCTATAACAGGGAGTCCTTCAAGATCAATGGGGGTAACCCCATGACTATTTGTATCAATAATTACTTTTAAAGATGGTAAGTTTATATTAGAAGTACTTCCTTGTATTGCTGTACCTGAAAGTCCTGCTACGGAAGGTAAAGGTCTTTGTAGCAAAGTTCCTGTATTTTCTTGAACATAAAGATTAGAAACTTTTGAAATTGGCGCTGAAGGGTCAAAAGTTCCTCCATGAGCACTACTATTGGCTTCGAAAGTAAATTGCGAACTTAACTCAAAAGAAAACGTACCATTAAAATTATCTACAGTTGTAATTTGTCTATTAGATATATCTATAGAAGAAACTTTGCTTCTTTTAAACGTTAAAAGAAGTCCATGGTCAGGTAAGTTATTTGCGTCTAAAGCCCCATTAGCTTTTGACCAGTTAAACTCTCCATGATTATTAGAGTCTCTTATAAAGTTTCCGAGAATTCGAATTATAGTTCCATCTGCGTAAAGAATTTCTAATATAGACTCTACTTCTCCAAAAACAGTATTATGAATATTAGAATCCCAGTTTCCGTTGGGCCTGCTTAATCGTATCTGACTTCTAGATTCTCCACTTTCTACAAAATTACTAAGATTAACGGGAACTCTTGCCTGTCCCCCTCCTAAAAGACGAATATCTCTAGGGGCTGTGCCTGAATTTTCTAAGCTATCAGGCAAAATAGTATTGTTGTCTATAGTGCCTAAATTGCTATTATTAAATGTAATAGTACCCGCGGCTTGTCCATTTACAGTTCCTGTATCTGCAGGAGCATAGCTGTTAAACTTAACATTTTCTGCAGAATTATTATTTAAGTATACGGAGCCCGCCCCGTTTACTAATCCGTATATAGGACCTTCACATAATACGTCTGTAGCTGTAACTTTTTGGGCTTTAGCGCCTCTTTCTACAATTGCCATTTTATAATCCTCTTCATCGCGTTCTTTTTACAGCTTTATGATAAATGGTTTGATCTTCATTTGCTACCTGAAAACTTATAACTCTTCCGGGCACCCTCAATCTGCCATAGCAAATAGGAATAGGGTCTACTTCTGAAATAGCTTGATCTGATCCTGAAAATACATAAGTAGAGTCTTGATTAGGATCTTGAGCCGGGTCTTTTGATAAAAGATCTTGTAGCCCTTTATTTCCTAAAAATTTTCCGCCCATACCAAGTGCAGCGACTCCCGCACTACTCATACCGAAATAAGCTCCTATAGGGGGCGCAAATATTGTTAATAGTACTCCTGCAACAAGCTTTAGAGCATCACCTAGTTTACTTGCTCCTACAGGGACAGGAGTTACGATCATGTCCCCTTCACCAAGAGGCAAGGATATTTCGTTTGGACTAAGTATAGTAGTATTGTTTATTTTCCATGCAAATACAATGCCCTTATCATAGCATTCAGTATAATAAGGGAAAAAGTCTTCAAAATTAGCACTTAAACAATTCATTACATCAACTATATTTTCAGCGTGCATCTCTCTTACAGAACCAAATTTTTCTCCTAGCTCTCCCTCTAAGTATACGTTTCTTTTCATTTTAGTTCTCCGGGGTTAACTATATTTAATCCTATTTCTGGGTAAGTAAAAATATAGTAAGGTATTTTTAAAACATTGCAGCTATCAATATCTTCTTTGGACGGCTCGTTTGATTCATTAATGTGATTATGAACAATACCCGTTATATTGTATTTTATTTTTAAATTAATGTACTCTTCTGAGCAAAAGGCAAAGCTAGTGGGGCTAGGATTTACATTTTTGCAAGGTATAAAAGTTTCAGAGTTTACTATAACTCCGCATCCTTCATTTGGGTATTCGTTTTTAAAATGGTTATAAATTTCATCTATCATTCAGATATATTAGACCTTGAACCTGGAAAGCCTCCAAAAGGTAAAGACCTACTTTTATTGAGATAGGTATCTGAAGGAACAGTATTTGCTAGAGTGTCTGAATTAGTCGCTAACTCGGTTTGCTTTCCTTGGAACCTTAGCCTACAAGACTGTACTCTTTTTCCACAAATATCTATTCTTTCCCATACTTTAGTCGAAAGTTCTGGTTTAACTCCTGTAGATGCCTTTAGGGCTTTATATATTCTCACCCCTTTATCAGCAACAGGAATTCTATGCACTCTGTCTCCTGCGCTATATGCAGTTGTTGAGTTCCATTGTGTTATAACATTATTACCTATACTTTTTGAATAATCCGCAGTTATTAACCTATCATTAACATCAAAAAATCTATTAAAAGAATTTCCATTTACAGTGCACCCTCCTCTGCCATATAAGGCTCCTTGGTACTCCCAAGAGCAGTATTTTCCCGCCGCAAGTCTTGCAGGAATATTAGCGCGTTCTATATCGGCAGGATTTGCAAGCTCTACCTCTAATTGTAAGTTACGCTCTCCTGATATTTTATCTAAAATGTATGCGTGCTTAGGATATTCTCTAGGTACGGAAGGAGTATCGGTGCTACTATATGTTAATTTTAGTAAAGTAGTTCTGACAACTAATTTACTACTTAAAAGGTCTAAAGGAGTAATAATTCCAGAGGAACTGAGAGCTTCCTGTAAGGTTGTTTCATCTTCTATAGCATTTGTATCATTAACAAGAACTCTGCCTAACGCAGGCAAGTTTGCCATTTTAAGAGTGGGACGGTTTGGCTCCCCTCCTGTATTTTCTATTCCCGTGACCTCTATAGGAAAAGCTAAATATGTATTTAGTACAGTTCCTTCCGAGTTTGGAAAATTTATATTTCTACCTGTTCCCGTTTCGAAGTTTAACCCGTTATGAAAATACAAAGTATCACCTGTTGTATAATTAGGGTCAAAAGAAGGTAGAGTTAGCTCATACAAATGAATTAAAGAGTCCCCGACTTCTTGAGCTGAAGCGGTTTCTATTAAAACTGTAGGCGAAGTTACTACTTGGCCTGAAACTGTTAACTGAGTTTTTTGTACTCCAGCGGAGTCTTCTAAAGTAAAATTACGTATTCTTACATATTGAGTTTTGTTCGACTCACTCGTATACAAACTAACGAACTTAAATATTATTATTCTATAAGTGCCGTTTGAGGGAACTGCAGCTCGAGTGCCTGTAAAATCAGTAGGTTGCAAGTCAACCCAGTCTCCTGTATTTACATTTAGAGCCCATACAAGATTTGAGTTAAAAGTATTTTGTGCTTCGTACTTAATTATGTCCCCTGTAACAGCAAAAAAGGTAGGGCTTGCTATATAACCAAGGTTTTTCTTTTTATTGGCAACTCCCTCCCCATTATTATATTCAACATCGGTGCTTAGTTGAAGAGTTTTATTTGTGTACCCTGTAACTACATCAACACCCGTATCAGTAATAATAGATGCAGTTGACCCACTATTAGCAAAATTGTAATTACCATTTGTATTTCCATATAAAGCAGTGGTGGGTACTTCGTATCCAAAAATTGTATCACTACTATTATAAATTTGATTATCTACATTGGTCCAGTCGGTATGATTAGTTAGCGTAACGCCAGTAACGCCTGAAGTAAAAAACGTTTCAAAGTTTTTTTCTCCATCCGTTCCAAAACCGGGAGCACTGTTTTTTAACTCAAAAGAAAACGAATCTAAACTACTATCTACAAAAGTCACTGAGAATACGTTTGTAGTACTAGCTATTGAGCTAGGAGTTACCACACAATTTACAGGGGTACCTACAAGCGTTAAAGGGTAAGAAACTTGACTAAATGTTACTTCTAATGTTGTTCTGTTATTTGCTTCTACATTTATTACATTAGCAGTATCTACTGTTAAAGTTTGTGTGCTCATGGCTCATATACTCGTCTAAGAGAGGCGGTCATTGAATGAAAATTTTCACTTATGTAAGATATAGAATAGTTATCACAAACTACTTTTACAGAAGTATCTCCACTGTGGTCAGTAGCTACAAAAGGAAATGCTTTTCCTATTTTTGCGTCAAAAAAAGCAGCTATTTCATTTATTTTTACGGCTTCTCGATTGTTAAAAGTTATATTAAAAGAATCGCTTTTTGGATTAACCCCATCAGCAACTCTTTGCTCATAGCCATCTCCAAATTTAGCAGTTAGTACCCTGGGTGTGGCTTGACGAGATAACCCCCTATCTGCAACAACTTGCACATCGGCTGCAGGGCTTCCTGTAGATATACTATCTATTGGGATTGTAAATTGAAATTGAGACATTATCTTGCTCCGTAGGGGCTAAGTAAGCCGCCATGACGTTTCTGTTTTTGAATTTCTTGTTGCACAGCTTGTCCTATTACTAAACCTAAATTATCGGCACCTTCTGCAGAGACTGATCCTTGTCCATTACTATCTACATTTACGCTTACATTTACATTGTTGTTCTGCGCTCCTGCGCCCGCGCTCATTTCAACAGGTATGGATCTACCGTTAGGTAAAGGTACTACTGCTTCTGTTCCGTGTAAAATAGCGGGGTACCCTGCGGCTGTTCCTTTTGCAACTCCTCCGTCTCCGAACATGCCAGAACTAACACCTCCATGTCTAAACATTTTACGGCCAACACCCATCTTCTTGCCCGCAAGTAAGAGTAAAATTAAGGGCATCATTTGCTTCATTCCCATGCCGCCGGTTAGGGTTCCCAACATGCTACTTCCCATACCCATAGCTGGGCCCAATCCTGGTAAAGCTAAGTTCGAGAAGCTTGATACGCCCGCAAGTATACCTCCAAACATTGCTTTGGGGGCCTTAAATCTTCCACCGTACCTAGCTCCCATACCTCCGAACATAGACATAACAGTACTAATTAGACCACCTAAGCCGCCGCCGCCGCCGCCAGCACCGCCCATGTTGCTAAATACACTCATAATACTGCTCAGTATGCCACCGCCACCGCCAGCACCGCCTCCGCCGCCCGGCATGCCCATGTTGCTAAATACACTCATAAGACTACTCAGCATGCCGCCGCCTCCAGCACCGCCGCTAGAGCCTGCATTGGACTTAAATAGCATAGCACTCATAGCTTGTATAAGTTTTCCTATCATGCCTACAACCTTCGTAACTACACGCATAAGCAAGCCTTGCTCTTGTTTGTGTTTAACAATAGATTTATCTGTGTTTATTTCTGTAATAATTAAAGGGCCTTCTCCAGCAGGGTATGGAGTAGCTGATACTCCTCTAGTGTTAGCAACTACATTAGGGTCTACTGGAGGTTTAATAACAGGAGCAGGGTTTGGGGGATTGGGTGAAGGCTTTGGTTTTGCGCCATCACAACAATCAATTTTTACCGTATTGGTATTTAAAGCAGCAGTAATCTCTCTATTCACTTTGTTTGCTCCGTTATGGTGTGCATCTTTTATTTTCTTTTTATTGTCGTCTCCTGCGTCTGTTATTGCTTTTTTCATATCTGCAGCAGGATCATCTTTTCCAAAAATATAGTCAGTAATAGCTTGTGAGGCTCTTTGTGAAGCTTCTGTTAGTACTCCCTTCCAAATACTTGTTCCGATATTCTTCAGAGCCTCTTTACCGCTTCCACCCATGCCGAGCTGTACAAAAGCGTCTCCCAAGGAATCTTTAAAAGATTTTCGCAGAGCTTGGTCTAAAGCATTATTAAGCTCTTGATTTTCTAAGGCTGTTATAAATCCTCGTAAAGCTCCATCAGCAGTTGCTACCTTTACTCCTCGGTTAATATCAGCTGCAGCTCTACCTGTACTTGCTACGTTACCAGCAGCTGTTATTATATCATCGTATAGTTTTTCGGCTCCCTCTATCGGATTAATCTCTTTAGCGGCTACTTGATTTTGATAATCTTGTTTTGCAAGTTGAGTTCTTAAAACTAAAAGCTTTTCTTCCATATTTATTTGATCAATCTTTAGTTTATATTCTAAATTTGCTGCAGTAATCCTGTTTTTAACAATTTCTTTCTCTACCAGAATTTTTGCTTTTAAGATTTGCTCTTCAGATGCATTTGGATTTGCTCGTAAAACATTTTCTAGTTCGTACCTTAAAAGTTTTTCTCGAGCACTAGAGGCTGCCATTGACAACCTACTTGCTTGCTGCTGCATCCCAAGTAGTTGTTTTTCTAAATTTATTCGAGTTTGTGCTGCTTTTAGTGAGTTTGAAGATTCTTTATCGCCTACAGCGTCTAGTCGTTCTTGCTTTGTATCTCTTAGTACTTTTAAGAGATATGCAGCTACGTCTGCTTCTCCCGTAAGGGCAGCAATTCTTTGTGCTGCTTGTGCTTGATCTATAGCATTCATAGTCTGCATCATAACTTTTTCATTATTAAGTTGCTGCAGTATTTCTTTGTGCGACTGCTCTGCTTCCGCTATTTTGTCTATAATCTGTGCGCGTTCTTTATCAAGAGGATTTAATATATTTGCTGTGTCAATTTGTTGTTTTCCTAAGGACACGCTAGAAGTAAGTAAGTCGTCTTGAGTCGTTTTTAATCCTTCTAGTTCTGCTCTATACTTTGAGGATGTTGTACCAAACTGCTTAAAAACATTTTCGTACTCTCGCATAACAAAAAGAGAATCACCCATTTCTGAAGTAGATTTTGCTGTGACCTCTGCATTAGTTCTCAACGCATCCATCATAAAAAGAGCCGACGTTAAATCTTTTCCTGCAATAGCTGCTCCAAAATTTGCTATTTCATCCTTAAATCCTGTATAGTTTGCACTTGCGTCTCCTGCTTTCCTTTGTAGCTCGTCAAGACCGTCCATAAACTCTGCTGAACCAAAGTTAGCGCTTTTTAATATATTTGCAAGTAGTGGAAGGTCCTCCATTACGGGGCCAAAAGCAGCCATAAAGTCGTTCATTGCAGCACCTTGTTTTTCAAGGGGAAGATCCATAATATCTTTAGCAAGGCCGCTGTAATTTAATGTAGCCATAGCCTGTATTTTTGTGAAATTACGTCGAGTTATAGCGTCTCTAAATCCTTCTGTATCTCCTTCGTCTCGTCTTTTAGAAGCAACCTCGCTCGCTCTTCTTAATCCTTTTGCAATATTATTTGAATCTGTTGCGCTCGCTGCAATAGAGTTATTTATTGCTTCTACTTGGGCCCTTACTTTCTTGTAAGTAGTTACTAAAGTCTCGGCTTCTACAAGCAATCCTTTGGTACCTGACTTTTCAAGCAAAAAGCCCATAGGATTAAGCTTTTTCCCTTCTAGCTTACCTTGTAGGTCGAAAAATCCTGCTGACAAAAAATCAAGAAGCCCTGCGGCTTTGTTTACAAGCCAAGTAAAAGCGCCGTCGATTGCTCCAGTAATACTTGTTACAAACTTGTTTGCTGCCCCTGTTATACTTAAAGCCATCTCTTTAAAAATGTCAAGCAATCCTACGAAAGCTAATATACTCATTAACTTACCCATGACTTTTACTAAGCCTTTACCGGCGGTAACTGCTGCTTCTAGCCCATTTGTAAGCCCTTTTTTAATCGCTTGTCCTGCTATTTTAGCCTCGAGTGCAATATTCTTAAAAAATACTTTAAACTTGTTTTCAGTCACTTTTGCGGATTGCTGCGAGGTTGTAAAAGCTTCATTAAGATTTTTAATTATAGAAGCTTTTACATTAGCAAATACTCCTTTCATATTTGTTCCAGTCTCGGCGGAGCCTGCTTCTGCTCTTTCTAGTGTATTTCTAAAAGACCCCATTTCGGAGGCGCTTACATCTTCACCGCGTGCAATCTTTCCTGCCGTTAAACTTGTGCTTCCTGCGTCTACAGCAGCCTGAGCTGCGCTTTGTAAGATTTTTTTATGATCTTTTGCGGCTGCTGTAGTAGTGTCTATACTCTTTTTGTACTCTTTTTGTTTTTCCGTAGCTGCATCGTAAGATTTTTTGGCGTTAGCGCTAAAGTTAGCTACTGCCTTGTTTAAGGATTCTGTAGGGATAATTGTTTTAGCAATAGAAAATGCTACAGCTCCAAAAACAGTGGCGGCTGAAACAGCAGAACTATTAATAATATCTGCAATAGCATTAAATGCAGGTAACATCTTTTGAGTAATATCTTTTATAAGGTCTTCAAAAGTTTTCTTGAGTTGAATATAAGGATTAGTGGGGGCTTCTATACTTCCGAATTGGTCGTCTAGTTGTCTTTGAGTTTCGAGTAAAACAGCTTGGCTTCTTTGAGCTTCTGTTAGTTGATCTTTTTGCAGGCCTAGAGCATCCGCGTACCTTTTTGTAGCAGTTTCAAGTCTTAATGTAATACCTAATTCGTCTAAAAGTTCTGGTTCTGCTTTAGAAACACCTCTTACTAATCTATCAAAAGCATCTTCAAAATCTCGACCGAGTACTGCCGATACTTTTCTAGCTCCTACAGCAAGTTTCTCTAATTGAGCAGGACTAAACCCTTTTGCTACACCAATAGCGGCAGCTTGTGCAGACTCTCTAAAGCCTAACATACCATCTGAGGCTTCTCTTAGCCCTTGCGTTACCGAAGCTAGAGCTACTCCTGTGCTGCCTGCAAATGATACTTGAGCTTTTTCTAACTGCTCTAACTGAGCGGCATTCTTTAAAAACTCAAAAGCAGCACTTAATGCAAACACATTAGCAGCAACAGTTGCATAGGCTCCCACAAGACCGCCCATACCTTGAGACATTTTTGAGAAGTTTTTGGTGCCGTTTGCAGAAGCTTGAGCAGCTCCTTTTATGTTTCTATCGGCTTCTCCGGCGGACTTTGCTACTTTTTTCTGTTCAGTTTCTACATCCGCTAAAGATTTTCTTAGCTTTTTCGCAGACACAGTGGCTTTTTGCATTTTGCCATTAACTTCAATATCAATTGTAATTTTATTTTTTGCCATCAGCCAGATACGTTATGGGTGTATTGTTTTCCACCGCTAGTGCGACTTTTTCGCTCTTCTATCTTTCTTTTATTTTCTGCTTCTTCCATCCTAAAACTAACAACTGCTCTCTCATACATTTTCATAATATAGAGTATTACTTTTTTATCATCTACATCATATAAATTAAAATAGTAGTCTAAAGGCTCCCACCTTTTCCCCATATAAGTTCCGTTTGTACCCTCCCACTCGTCCGACAAAAGGCTAAACATAAAAAATGCCACTTGAACTTCTGCGGGAAACTGCGAAAGCTCGAGCGGCATTTTGGTAGGGTCGGGTTCTTGCCCTAGCTGTTCGCAGACAAGTAGGTATTTATCTATGTCAATAGGAGAAGATTGTTCTTTTACGTAACGATCAAGTAGTTTATCTATTTCTGCTACTTGTTCCCAGTAAAATTTTCAAGATCGCCCACAGTCTCTGTTACCCAAGTATCAAAGTCATTTGAATTTTTCATCAAAAGTTCGGCGTTTTCTTGAGTATATACCAGTTCATCATCTAAGTCCAACTCTCCTACATCTACCAAAAGAAGCTCTTCTAGGTAACGATATTTAAGACCGGACCAGCCTTTGACTACTGATTTTACATACTCTGTAAGAAACTTGTCTTCATCTAAAACTTCTTCGGGCTGTCGAGTTTTTTTATCAAACTTTGTGCTTACACAGCGTTTTCGAAGTTTAACTAACTCTTCTCGAGCTAAATAAGTTAGTTCAACAGACATCCCGATATACCCAGGAAAGTCTATTAATACAGTTTTACTAGGAGTCATAAGACTCGCTAAAGAAATGGGGGTGTCGCTCATTTTGTATCCTTTTAGAAAGTAATTTTATATTTTGTAATTATAGGTTAAGACGGGTAAAAAGTCAAGAACTTTTTTTCGTACCATAAAAAGAAAAAACCCGCCGAAGCGGGTTTTATATAACTATTTATGCTCCAGTGTATGTCAAAGTTACCTCGTCAGCAGAAGTTATTGAACTTGGAAGCGCATGGAAAGCGGTCTCCAAAGAAATTACATCTTCAATCTGGTGAGTAGGAATATCAACGTGACACCCAGGGAACTCTACTACTAAATTAGGCGCTGAGGTTCCACCAATAGTAAACTTAACATTAAACTTGTTACGAGTCATAGTTTTATTTGCCGCCAAGTCTTCAAAGAATGCAGCACTACGAGCACCGGTAACACCCACATCATCATCATTTAAATAACAACTAAAGCTTCCTGAAATATTACGAGTACCTGTAATATGCCCAATCGGCGTATTTACTTTGCAAAGCTCTTCTGGAGTTAAGAAAGTAATATTATTTTCAAAGTTAATTGATCCTCCAGTTAGTGTTAAGTGATACTCAGTCTGGAAGTCATCACCTGCAACGCCTCCAGCCGTACCTGTAGCTGCATCTCCATCTTGATCTAGATCTCCAGCTTCTCCAAATACTTGGTCACCATCAGTATCAGGGCGCAAGCTCAACGAAGTAATCCTATTTCTTAAGAAATTTGAAGTACTGCTTGAGCCAGCATATCCTAAACGCCCAGAAACTCCAGACATATCTAAACTAGCAAGTTGCTCAATTTCAGTTCCGAAACCGGACCAATTGATAGTAGTAATGCCATCAATATCAAAATCAATACCTGCAGTATTTACTACACAGCCGGATAGCTTGTAAATTGTTTGTCCTGCACTTGAAGCGTATGTTGCGGGAGTTGCTCCTGGAGCACAGCCTCCTAGTACAAAATAAACATCAAATGTGCCAAGCTCTGCTAAGTCTGACTGAGCTGAAGTAATTGCCATGTTACTACTACGAGTAGTACTTACTGCTGCGGGAGTCCACTCATCTGAGGTGTCATTCCATGTAGATGCACCAAAAAAGTGAGCCCATAAAACTTCTTCGACTGCAGTATGCTTAGTGCTCTCTAGAGTTGGACGAGCATAAGTAGAAAAAGACCACTCCGCTGGCTCTAAAGCATTTGTAAACATAGAGCGTCCTCTATTAGACGCGCCGGATGTACCTTCTTGCATTTCGTTTAAAGTTACTTCAGTGGTTGAAGTAGCTTGCGAAAAAGAAAATCCATCTAGTACTGGAATTTTCCAGTATGTAGTTCCTTTTCCGATAAAGACGTGAGTATCACGACTTAGTTGAATTGTTGCTGTCATAGCATTTCTCCTAAAAATTGAAAGGACAAGGGCGTGAACGTTTGTTCGTGCCTGTCGTTTCTAGTAATGAACCTGTAAAAGTACTTCACCTACTCCAAATGGTTCAAGAACCCCTTCGTCAGTATCAATACTAACTATTAAAATATCATGTGTATATTGAGTATTTCCCTGCTTATCTAGGTAGGCTAATCTTCCGTTTTCCTCAATAACAGTTTCTACATCTTCCAGTAGCTTATCTAAAGCTTCGACTGCGTCCTCTTCTTTGACGTAGCAACGAATAGTGATAGTTAAGTACCTATCTTTATACCCATCACCTTGATAAGCTCGTGTTTCTGATCCTGCATTTAAATGAAGAGCAGGAAAAACTTCTACTTCATCCCAAAATTTAAGTCTAGGGTAAACTTCTTCGTATAAGTCTGTTAAAAAGTTACCTGTTAAATTAATATCTTTTAACTTAGTTACAAGAGCATCAACTATAGTAGACCGTCTAGTAGTATATTGTCTATGATTTATTGCCACTATACTCTCCTAGTGTAGAATCTTCCTATTGCATATTGGGCTGCAAGCTCTCGTATGGAGGCGTCAATTAATTTTCTAGGATCTCTATCTTTAGACCCTTGTGCATACCCCGGCTCAAATGTTTGGTAAGGCCCTTTCATATATGTATACCCTACACTAGGAAATCCCTGTGGAGTCTGTATTACATCAGTTATATTAACACTAGAAGCAAATCTTCCCGACCTATAATTTAGTCTAGGATCTCCCATGTTTTTTGCCACTGTCTGGGGTAATTGAGACTTTATAACACCTAAAAAATGAATTATAGAATTAGGATTTCCTGGCATACTTGCCTTTCGTTGCTTAGGTTTTGGAGCACCAGTACCTGCTATTATACCCATTTTATTTGTGGTCCGGGTTTTTTTCTTAGCCCCACCTTTGCCTTTGCTCTTTACTGCTTTTTTAGGCTGTGCTTTACCCTTATACTTTGCTTTTGAGTGTCCCTCTAGTAAAGTATAAGTAGTAACATCTCCAACTGCTTCTTCTAGACTTCTAGAGCCGTGCTCTTTAACTATAGTAGCATACTCTTTATTAAAAGCTTCTTGTAAAGCCTTTAATGCTCTCTTTTCTCCTCTTGCATCTTTCATATTAATAGCTGCGGATTGAGACGACAGAATAGGAGTATAAATTTTCTTTAGCTTACCTCGAGCAGTTACCTCTTGGTAATGGTCTATGTCTAATGAGATATCCATAGTCTCTTTGTATGTCTTAATACTAGCTTCTAAGTTTTTGTATGACTGTGTATTAGAGTACTTCTTAACAGAAGTGTCTGTCTTTAATACAGCTTCAGCCCCTAAAGCGGCGGTAGTGCTAACAGCGTGTCCAAAATCTCCATGTCCTATATGGGTACCTGAAGCATTTGCTATAGTGTCCCCACTATCCATACGACCTGTTATTTCTTTTGAGTCTCTACCTGTAAGAGATTGGTACAGTTCTCCTACTTTACGCTTTATCTCATTTGCTTTAGCATAGTTTTTAACTGCGTACACTTTATGTGTTTTTGGATTAAAACCTTGAATTTTTAGCTTCATTACACGAGCCTTAGCTTCTAGTAGTCTTTTACGCTGTTTCTTAACTTGTATAATATTTCTCTCTGCTGAAGCAAGCAATGTATCGTACTCTTTTACTAGTTTTTTTGTTATATCTTCCGAAG
>Ga0222717_10001655_pt1 | contig 17951 bp, 11 predicted proteins | sample C33_18DmetaG_FD_165053 | JGI IMG/M metagenome (GOLD analysis project Ga0222717, IMG submission 165053) | Estuarine water microbial communities from San Francisco Bay, California, United States - C33_18D | ecosystem: Environmental > Aquatic > Marine > Unclassified | place: USA: California...
CTGAAACTAAAATTTCTTCGCGAATATCAAGTCTGTTTGCAACGAGTGAAGAGCCCGTTTCGGTGATATCAACAATAGCATCTACCACACCCATAGCTACTTGTATTTCAACACTGCCTGAAAAGTGAACCATTTTATAGCCACTCACTTTATTCTTTTTTAGAAATTTATTTGCAAGTTTTGTATAACTAGATCCAATGCGTTTATTATTTAAACTTTTAATATTTTTGTAGGGAATATCAGATGGACTCGCTAAAACCATTCTGGCTTTCCCTATGCCAAGGGGTAGATGGGTATCGACCTTTGCGCCGCTGTCTTCAATCAAATCAATGCCGGTTATGCCGTAGTGAATAGCTCCTGAAGCAACGGCATTGGGTATGTCTTTGGCCGGTAAAAAATAAACTTCAATGCCCAGTGCTTTACAAACACAAAAATCTAAACGAGCTTCTCTTTTTAAAATTAAGCCTGCACTGAGTAATAGGTTAAGTACTTGTTCGTAGACTCGACCTTTTTTGGGTATAGCTATTTTTTCACGTTGCATGATTAAAGCGTTTTAAACATTTGTTCGAGATCGCTACCGCCGATGGATAGTGCGCGTAGTAAATAAGGAGGTAGCGAGTTGATAGTTGCTAGGCAAGGTGTATGGCAAATATCTGCAGCGTGTCGAGCGATGGCTTTACTCAATTCGTGTTTATCGCTACTGAGTTCTTCGCAATTATTTGGATTGAGATTGAGTGAAGAAAGGGGTTCATCAATAAAAACGGATAAACACATTAAATAATAAAAACACTGCGAAATCTCTAAAGCGAGATCACTGCTATTTTGAAATTCCAAAGCCATGCCAGCTTCAAAACACTCTTCGTTGAGTTTAGGTAAAATGCTACTCAAGCCTTTGGTCATGAGTGCGGTTGTGCTGCTTCCTTCCGGCATCGATTTTTTTCTGTCGATGAGCACTTTGTAAAGTTCTTCAAAAGTCATAAGTAATATCTCAAATTTTTGAATATTCTAATGCGAAAGATGATCTGTCAGTTGCTGGGGGAGATGTTTGTTAGCGTCTTCTTCTGCCTCTTTTGACTGGAGTATGGATTTCTGGCTCTTCAATTTTAATAGGTGGTACTGATGGAGGAGAACTGATATAAATAAAATCATTACCATATTGTATAGATTGGGGGAATCTGACTTCGAGATCTATCTCATTTTCATATTTTCCTCCTTGATCAAGAGAATCTTCGCCAACGCTATAAATTAACCACGCTCCTCGATTTAAAGTTTTGTATTTTAATTCTTTCCCATCAAAAGGGTCGAGGGGAAGTGCATCAATAAATTGGGGTACGAGCTTGTTTAGGCTTTTGGGAATTATTTTGTGCTTTTGATAATATTGATCAATGGCTAAATATAATCTTGTAATGCGTAAATTCAGCTGCATTTGATAATGAGAAATGATAGATTTAGCATAAGGGACATAAGTTGTGTTTGATAAGATAAATCCAATTGGATCTTTTGTTAAAATGAGTTCTAAAGGTCCTGATATTTTAGAAAATTTCTTCTTAATTTTATCGTATTCTTTAATGTCATAATCCATTTTCGAAAGTTTGACTAAGTGCGAATACAATCTCTCAAAATTTTTTGATGTATTTGATGCATTGCTTCCCATTAAATAACTAAGAGCTTTCGCCGGAATAAATAACTTTTCGTTCATGCCTAAGTTTTGGGAGAATGAAACTGGATCTGAATAAATATTTTCAATTTCTCGAGCTGCAAATAAAACTTCGTATTTAAAAGCTTCTCCGATAGGCTCTAAATTTTTTTCGTATTTCTTTAAATACAGATCTAAATCCTTTGAAATATGCAATGGCATTTTTCCTTGGGTTGCGGCAAACTGAATGTTTTCCGTTGTGATAGCCACGGTAGCAATTAAAACGAGATGGTTAATAAGAAATCCACCACGAGAAATAATATTGGAAAAATTCATAGAGTTTTTCCAACTGTTTAAGGCTAAATTAAACCGATTACTTTTGATATGCATAAAAGCCTCCAATGCAAAAAAATTACTGAGAGTTCTGACATTGCCTAAAGGTAAATAATGAAAATCAAATTCATGCGAGATGATAGGGTTTTCTATTTTTGATGCCTCAATCGCTAAGGACATAACGTTAGAAGCACTATTGAGAGCATTTTGCAATAGCACAAAGTCGCTACTGCTAATATTTGAAGATTCGGTATACCGTGTGTATACTTCAGAAGAAATAAATTCATAAGGCTCAACTTCTTTATCATATAAGTTTGTAGCTTGCAATAATAGGTCATAAGCAGACCCAGCCTCAATATCTTTTTTATCGAGTATGCCACGCTTTGGTTGCATATCAATGTGGGGAACACCTGTGACCCATTCTTTTTGAAAATTGGGTAATATGGCAATGACTAAGGCTATTAATAAAATAAAAGCGATTAAAACATTGATGGTAATCCTTAAGGGTTTACTCATGTTTGTTTTTTGCTCGAGCGTAGCGACTTTTTCTTTTTGCAGATGAATCAATATTTGGGTCTTTTGGGATTTCAATTTTTTCTTTTGCAACAACAGATTCTTTTTGTTGTGATTCTTTATTTTTTTTAATTTTAATTCTTTTATTTTTTTCAAATAAAGATTGTAATTTCAACGAACCGAATTTAGGTGTTTGCCAACCCAATCTAGAGATCAATACTTCGAGCAGCATAAAAATAATGGCAATGAGTAACAAAGCATTCGAAATATTGATTAATTGAATCTGTGCTTTGCTTTCCCAAATATCCGATAAATTAAATCGTTGAATACCACCACTAGAATGAGATACCTTTTTGAGTTCTTCAATTCTATTTTTATCCATGGCCCACTCTGCATTGATTCCAGAAGATATGGGCCCAAAAGGAAGTGCTGCATCACCCATTATGATAGAGCCACGATAAAAAGACTCAGAATTCATATTGAATTTCGCATTGAACCAGCCGGGTTTTATGCGTTGCCATTTTATGGTTTGCACCTCTGTACTTAGGCCTTCAACCAGTTTTATTTCTGGGATGAAAAAGGATAATTTCTTATTCCAATCTCGATCAACAAGTAAATCGAGGTTCATGGTTAAACCGGTTTTCTTTAATCTTAAACCAAGTCCGGGAGGTAGTTTATTTCCCATCAACCAACGACTTAGAGTTTGTAAAAAATCACCGTAGTGTTTCCAGTCTCTTACACTTTTAGAGTGATCACCAGCGAGAGGAAAAGTTACAGCAGCTGTTCGCCCAGTGCCGCGATGCCAAAAGGACATAAGGGGGGCTTTGTATTCATCGGTGCTTTGCATGGCCATGGCTGCACCTTTTTTTAAATAACTCAAATTGTAGCCATTGATTTTTGTTAAACCTGGAATATCGCGACCTGCCATTTCAAACCAATCCTTTGTTGATTGAACTCCCACGTTTTCTGAGATAAAAGCAGAACGTGCAACCGCTACCGTTTCTTGAGCAAACACCGCAGGGATGGCTGTGGGATCGGTGTTAAAGAAAATTCGACCATTACCGCGTTTTGCGATGTCTTTTAAAAAATCAGCATCGGGATCCGTTTCATCTCCCAAACCTATAACGCTTATACTGCAGCCTCCTTTTACCATTTCTGCGATTAGGTTTTTATAATCACCGGGTTCTTCAGAATCGGCTGCATCTGAAAACAATATGATATGTCTTTGTCCAGAAGGAGCATGTTTGAGTTGCTCCCAAGCCGCTTTTAATCCAGTATAAACATAGATGCCTCCACCCATGCTGGCGATGCGCTTAATGTTATGGCTTATGCCGTGGCGGTCACTGCCAACGTTTACCATTGGAACCATTTCGTGCGGTGAGCTATCTACGGCTAGAACGTGAATATAGTCTGTGTCACTTAAAAGTTCTACACTGCGTGCTGCGCCATCGTTGGCTAAATCCATTTTTGTAGCGCCTCCTGCAACAGCCATGCCCATGCTTCCTGAGCGATCGAGAATAATAGACATAGCAACGCTGAGTTTTTTGTGATCTTGACGCAACTCCATGGATATCGGTAATAGATCATCGATTTTTGATTCAAAATATCCTCCGGAACCAAAACTATATTTACCTCCGAGCATGAGCAGTCCACCGCCTTGAACTTTTACAAAAGCAGGGAGGGCATCGATGAAGTTTGTTGATAAACTATAGGCCGGAACATTGTTGATGAGAACTAATTTAATCCCATTTAAATCAGAGACAGAAAGTGTTTCATTGTTTTTGCATTGTCGAACTTTGAAGCCTTTGTTGATCAATACTTCATAGACAGGATCGTTTCCATAAGAAGTGATCAGCAGCACTTCAGGTCCACCGCCAACTTTAACCCATGACTGAGCCTGATTATTCCCTTTTGATTTATCGTTATCGGGTGTGATCAGAACTTTATAATGAACAGCACCTCCTTTTGTGTTTCTATCGGTGAATTGCACATAAGCCCATTTATCTTTAAAGATAACGGTACTTTTTTTAACAGATTGGCCATCTCGAAAAATTTCAAGCGGGGTGGATGAACCAACTTTTCCTTCTAAGCGTATTTGTAATTGATAGGGCTGACCAGCTTGAACATTTTGTGGAGTGATGAATTCACTGATTTTTGTATCTTCAATCGCTTCGGGTATAAGTAAGCGTAAATCCATGGGAGTTTTCGATTTATGCAAACGCTCTTCCAGCGATTCAAGGGATTCAGTGCTGTAGCCATCACTCACCACGAGTAGCCTTGTGGTTTTATGAGGATCACTTAGGCTTAATGCTAAATGTGCGGCATTGGATGTATGGGTTGAATTAGGTGAAGTATCAAAGACTTCATTTTGATTGGATGTAAGCAGTTTGGCTTCTTTTGCATATTCAATGACATATAGATTATCGCGAGAAGATTTACTTTTAGTTAATAAAGTATTCATTTCTTCCCAGTGATTTTCGACCATGGCTTTTGCTGAGGCAGACCTGTCGAGGAGTATATATAAATCGGTGCCCGATTGGCTCAGTTTTATTTTGGGTTCAGTTAAAGCTAAAAGAATACAGGCAAAAATAACAATGCGCAATGGTTTTAAAAAGAAAGCGCTTTTCAAATAGTATGAAGTTAAAAGCGCTATTGGGAAGAGTAGTAGCCACCAAGGGTCATTAAATTCAATCATTAACTTACTCTCCTGCGAATGAACCAATCACTCATGAGGCAAAGCATGATCAATAGAATCCAAAGTTTAACAAATGGATCAGAAGAACTATTTTTAAAAATAATTTCGCTATCTTTTTCAATTAAATGATGACCTGAATTAGCGTGACTAAGGTTCGCTTCATTTGCATCAGCAAAGTGACAGGCAGCTTCAAGCAATGGCTTGCCATCGACATGGAGTTTGAAATACGAAGGGCGATGGGGTGCATGAATGACGACCTCTTCTTTGTAAAAAGATTTCAAATCAGATGTCTGACGGTGATCAATAAACTGAATGTTATTGCTGTTGGCATTGGTTTTGACTGAAAGTTTTTGAGATAACTCACAATTCAGTTTCTCTTTAGCAACTTTATTATTGGTTGCTTCTTCAATAAAGCGATGCAGTAAAATGATAAAAGCTGGAACCCTACTGGCATTGGAGTACTTTAAACTAAAATTAACATATAGGCTTTTTTTTTTATGGTTTTGCCGCAAAAATAATAGGGGATGCGAACCTTGCCATAGGAGGACTTGATCGTTTTTTTTACTTTTAAAAGGTTGGCTAATGTATACGCGTAGAGCTTGAAAATTAAGATCTTCCATCAATGGGTGTTTATTATTGACCATATTGCCCAATAGCTGTTCACCCATTTGTGTATCTTTTAAAAACACAATAGCATCAGTGGTTGTAGTATTTTCTTCAAACCTTTTTTTCTCACTGAATTGTAAGTCAGGTTGATTGCTTGAGTTAATGTTGAGATGATTGAATGTTATGAACATTTTATTTAAAAATTTTTGTATTTCACCCGTGACAGAGATATGAATATTCAATTGTTTTTTTAAGGGTCGTATGATCGGTAGGGTATCATCAATTTTAAAATCATCACCTTTGAGTTTGAGTATAAAGCGATCGATTGGCTTTTGAGGAAAGGCTCCAGATATTTCTTTTAACTCGTTAGCTTTGAGTTGAATGGTTTTTTGAAAAAGCATCTGTTCTTTTACTTTTGCACTCCACTCAATGGTTTTAGGGCTTTTAGAATAATTCCTAATATAGGTTCTCCAAAATAGTTTAGTATCGCGTTCAAAAAATTCACAGCCCATAAAACCCGTGTTATCTTTTGCTTTTCCAATAGCGACTTCTTCAATCTCACCCATTTTTTCAGTGAGATGATCTGTGAAATAAATGATTTTCCCATTTTTTCGCGTGAGCTGTTTGGCTTGCTCAATAGTTGGCTGATGATTGTGGTTTGGAGAAGAAGCTTCCCATTTTTGTATTGCAATGAGTAACTGTTGTAGTGACTTGCCAGTGTAAATTTTATTTTTTGTATGATCAGAAGGCAAAACATAATAAATGGATTGAGCGACTGTTTTATTAAGTTGTTTTAATCTTTTTTCAACACCAGTGAGCAATTCATTTTTATAAGCATTCATAGAAAGGGAATTGTCTATGATGAGAACAACCTTCAGCTCTGAATTGTTTTGAATAAACTGAGGCTGTAATAACACCCATACTAATAAAAGAATAGCAAGAATTTGCAACCACAGTGAGGTTGTATTCCTAATTTTCTCAAATTGACGACCTTCTTTTTCAGGCGGGTTAAAGTGGGTTAATAAAAAACTGGTGCTAATCGTTTTTTTTAAAGATTTTCGTTGTAAAAAATGGATGATTAAAAGGGTAGGAATGAATAACAAACCATAAAACGCAGCTGGGTTTAAAAAACTCATGATGCGGGTTGAACGATTGTATCGTTAAGGGCTTGTTGCGATAAATAATCAGAAAAAGCGATTTCACATTTCGAATGGCTAAATAAGGCGCCGTATTTTAAACAAAGTTCACGCCACTGTGCAAAATGCATTTGGTATGATTTTTTATAATCATTCAGCTTCGCAGGTGTTATATATTGATGGTTGCGAACACCATTTTCACATTCTATAAATTCCATGTGTCCATTCCAATCAGGGTCTCTTTCTGATAGCGTAGTTGGTGCCAAAATGATCAATGAACAACCAGCACTGCTCAAGTGTTTTAAACAATTCATGGGGTCGTCGGAAAATAATAGATCAGAAATAAAAATGCGAAGTGATCCTTTGCTGAGTTTAAGATTATTGAGAGAAGCAAGATGATGAGAATCACGAGTGAAATGCTCTTCTGTTAAACGTGCATTGATGATATTTTCGGTGTGCAGAGCTTTATTGAGTTGATTGCTCGTGTGGAAGTTGAGTTTGATGCCCGATTTAAAAGCACTGTACACACAAAAAAATAAACATTCTAGAGTACGGATTGTTTTATCGTTTTCAAAAACCATGGAATGGGAGTTATCCAAAATTAAATCGATCGTTGGTCTGACTTCTTCGTGATAGACTTTCATGGTGTATTGTTCTGTTCGCGCATAAGCATGCCAATTGATATAGCGCGGGTCATCACCAGGCATATATTGGCGGTGATCTTTGAAGTCTATAGAGTTGCCTTGGCCACTAGCTTTAATATTACCTGCTAAGCCACGTAAAAGATGCTTTTTTATCGGTAGAGAGAACCTATCGGCTTCTAATCGACATTGTGCTAAAATCGTTTCCTGTTCTTTGTAATCAGGAAACTTCATTGAGACTTTGTGCGTTTTTTTCTTTTAAAATCTGGATTGCTTTGAATTCAATGGCTTTCATTTTATAATAGGAAAAAATAATATCTTTTAAGAAAAAAGCAATAAAACCTAAACTAACAGCAAAGCCTACTATTTGAAAGACTGTGTTTATTTTATTGAAAGGTGTGAGATTGCATAAAAAATATGAATTCGGAAAAAATGCACAGACTTGAGCTGCAGTTGAACTCCATGATTTTCCCATGCCATGCCCAATAGAAAAGAAGTAAAAGGGAATGGCAGAAATGAGATGAACTAAAAAGCTAAAAGTGATGACTCTTTTTATTCGATCCCCAAATACTTTTAAAACAATAGGAGCATAAACAGCAGTGCTTATAAAAGAAATTACAATGGGTGCGGATAAATCATCAAAAATATCCATGGGCATTAATCCAGTGCTCAAACAAATAGTAATAAAAGAAGCTGTAAGAAATACAGTGTATATGATACCTGTTATCCAACCCGGGTATAGGAGTTTACCAAGTAATCGCCCGCTCCTTTTATAGCGCACAAAAGGAAGGTAGACCAATGGAGATGTTTTCATTTTTTCACAACAAGAAACAAATGATATCAATCCGATAATAACCATAGTAGTAGCAAAAATAAATTCTTTTTCACTTTTACTAGATAAGAAAATGGTTGAGCTGAAAGCTATTAAAACAAAAGCAATGCCAATGAGACGAATACTGGTAGAATGATTTTCAATTTCCGGCGCAATGAGTTTGGCTCCAAACTCTAAAATAAGGGTAATTGTTAAAGCCCAAAATAAATAAATGTAGATGATAAAACCAACACTCATAAACCCCATTCCAGATCTAGAAGCAGGTCCAAATGATAACACAGAGATAGACCCAATCACAGAATAAAGAATAAAGAGGAGTAATATCCATTTGAGGATGGGGTTGAGTTTAACTGTTGATAAGAATATACTCAAAGAGGTAACCAGGGTTGCTATTAAAAAAGCATTCACTAAAAACACAAGGTCTTCGTATAGATTGACATTCCCAATATAATACCTGACTATTACATAAGGTAGAACAGCAGATAAAAGCAGAAGTATTTGAAAACATATCGATAGCATTTTCCCAAGCAATATGCGAAAACTTCCGAGATGGGTTAAATAAATTAGGTCAATGGTTTTGAGTTTGACCTCCTCGCTAATGCTATTGATACCGCTGAGTGGAAGCAAAAACATGATCGGCAAAATAACAATGATCCAAAATAAAATATTAAAATCTTTTTGATTCATGCCATCTAAAGCGAGTCCAGTGATGACAATCAAAACCATTACAAATTGCGATAACAAGAATGTGAAAGTAAAAAGTTTTGATCGGATCCCCTGTCTGAATTCTTTTACAAGGATAGGGCTAATTAAATCACTATAGTCCTTCATTTTGATCCTCCCTTGAGGTGAGCATATTGACGAAGGACTCTTCTAAACCGTATTCATCTCGTTTGAAGGAACTAACCTTTAAACCATCGCGAATCATGTTGGTTAATTGAGCAGCCAAAAATTCTTTTTCTTCGTTTTCAAATAAAACTTTAGCACCATCTCTTTCTAGACTGATCATGCTCATGTTTTGATTGTGCTCAACCCAATTTTTTAAGTTTTCCGGATCGCCGAGAATTTCTATGTTCATGGCAACCCCTTTTTTATTGAGCTGTTTTAAACTATCTGAAGTTCCATGATGAATGAGTTTTCCTTCGTCGATAAACAGAAGGTTGTCACACATTTCCTCGAGCTCGTTGAGAATATGGGAACTAATGAATAGTGTTTTGCCTTCTTCAGCCAAAATGCGCACGAGTCTTTTGAAATCTAACCGGGCTTTTGGGTCAAGTCCTGCTGCGGGTTCATCGAGGATCATGATTTCTGGATCGTGCAGTAAGGTGCGCCCTAAGCATAAGCGTTGAGACATGCCTTTTGAAAGTTTATCTGTTAAGCGTTCTGCTAGGCTTGTTAAATCTGTAAAATCCATGACTTCGGCAACGCGTTCTTTGCGATCATTGCCTTTGTATCCATAGGCTCGTGCGAAGAAATCTAAGTATTCAAAAACATTCATGTTTGAATAAGTGCCGTAATCGTCTGGCATCCAGCCAATGAGTTTGCGTACTAATGATGGTTCGTGAATCACATTGTGACCACAGACTTTGATGGTGCCTTCTGTTGCTGTATCGAGAGTGGCCATGCAGCGCATGGTGGTTGTTTTGCCGGCACCATTTGCTCCGATAAAACCTAAAACCTGTCCTTTTTCGATACTAAAGGATAAATCTCTAACCGCTTCAAAATCACCGAATCGACAAACCAAGTTCTCTATTTCTATTGCATTGCTCATTTTGAAACCTCACTTAATAGTGTCGGACCTGTGTATAGAGTGAGGACCTGTTTCCAATTGAATGAAGAATAATTTGGAATGGCTGCTTTATCAGTTGTGCTGGTGCTAAAATAGTAGCCTTTGCGAAAATCAATATTTGATAAAAGTGCTTTTGTTGGTTGATCGAATTTTTTGCTGACGCTTTTCATCCATTTTTTGTATTCAGCCGATTCAACTTTTTCTAAAATAATTTTTTCACCAGTTCTAATTTTTTTAGTATACCAAATTTGATCTTGATGATCAATATAGTAGAAATCATTGAGGGTATCATCAATGGATGAAAGAGCATGAATCGTTTTTTTATCTTGTTTTGTTTCAATTTGAATATCAATTTTTGAGCGAGACGGTGTGACTGATTGAAGCTTTTGGCCTTGCTGACTTCTACTGTTAAACCAATCTCCAGAAAATGAATTTTTCCAGTTTGTGTAATTGTTAGTGTGGAAATTGTTTTTTAAATGGTTGAGTTGTAGTGGCGTAACAATAGTTTTTTCTGGTACATCAAAAGATGAGCCAATCACTAACCCCGATGTAGAAACCTGGTCTTGCATTTTAATCGTTAAATGATCTTCTGGTAGAGTTACTACCAAGGTGCTTCTAAATCCACTGCCACCAATGCCATCTTGAAAAACAATGAACACTAATAACACCAAGCTGGTCAGTACGGCTATTAGTGGAGTAGTGAAAACTATTTTCATTCTTTTTTTACGACAATAAAGAAATAAATTTATAGGCCCAATGACAATGCCTATGATTGCCGTAAGCAAAGAAAAAAGAAAAGGTTTTGATTCAATGGGTTTTATAGCAGTTAATAAATCCGAAGTCCAGTTGTTTATTTTACTAAGTGCTAAGGGGTTTGCCTTTACAAATTTAATTTTATTTGTAATAGGTTGAATTGATTTATTTACGTTTGAAATATTCACCCATTCAATCATTCCCAAACCGTGCGCTTTGATTTTGTTTTTCCCATCAAAAGTGATAAAAAGATTACCACCTAATGCGACCCATTTTTTGAGACCATTGGTTACATCAGCTGATAAGCTTTTCCATTCAAGAGATGTAATCCAAACAGAAGCAAACCCTGTATAATCCATCCAATTTGAACCTAAATCACGTTGATTAAAACTACACAGTGGCGTATTGCCATGTCCACTGCCACTGGTGTTTGCTTGTAGCTTGTTTTTAATATTTCTGAGTTGATCGCTAATAAGGGTAGGCCGTATATCAGAATTATAATTGAAGTGTTCACGAATGCTTTGGTGTTCTATACCATAGCCTCTCACTTCTATTTCTAATAACATTTTACTGTAACTACCACGATCTCCATTGATGATAGGAACAGAAAACTCGAAAGTCTTTTTTTTACCGGGACCAACGGTCATTGTATCTATTTTGGAGAAGGATGGTTCATAATTCCAATTATAAGAAGATTTAAAAGAAATATCCCACGTGTGTTGTTTTTTAGTATCATTATCGATCTCTACAATGATAGGACATAGGCCTCCAATTTGAATTTGGCTGAAGCGGCTTTTTACTTTTATGGTTACACCGGATTGTGTGAAAGTTTTTATGCCATTTAAAACTTTTGCACTGGCATGTGTGGTTAAGCATGCAAAGAGTATTGATAAAAATAGAATTCTTTTAAGAAATATCATATTAATTGCCCGCTGTTTCAATTAGCGTTGATGAAAGTTGTTTGTTCTGAGAACTAACTTCAGCAATGATATTTTCAATAACCGTTTCAGGTGTATTGCCTTCAGTTCGGGCCATGTAGTCAATGATGACTCTATGCCTAAGCACAGGCAGTGCTAAATGACGAACATCTTCAACTGCGGCATTCATTCTACCGTTGATCAAGGCTCTAGCGCGGACTGCTGCGGCGAGTGCGATGGCAGCTCTTGGGCTTGCGCCAAACTTAATACCTTTGCTAGCATTGCTCTCATTGGGTTGTGTGGCAGAGACTAAACGAGCAATGTACTGAATCACAATTTCAGGTAAATAAATCCGTTTTGATAAATGGATCAATTCCTGTAATTCTTCTGCCTCCATCACTTGCTTGAATTGATTTTGTTCTCCGAGTTCCCGGTTGCTAATGATTTTCTCTAAAACACTGGGCCCACCTACTTTGACTTCCAGTTTAAATAAAAAACGGTCGAGTTGTGCTTCGGGGAGTGGGTAAGTCCCCTCTAGTTCAATAGGGTTTTGTGTGGCCATCACAAAAAAGGGTTTGGGAAGAGGCCTGGTATCGCCCATCACTGTTACTTGGCTTTCTTGCATGGCTTCGAGTAAGGCGGATTGAGTTTTTGGGGATGCGCGGTTGATTTCATCGGCTAAAACTAAATTGGCAAAAAGTGGACCTTCTTGAAATACAAATTTTCTTTCTCCATTTTCTTCTTGTAAAAGAGGGTTGCCTGTGATGTCGCCGGGGAGTAAATCAGGTGTGAACTGGATCCGTTTAAAAGAAATTCCGAGAGCACAGGAAAGACCTTTCACAAGTTCTGTTTTACCTAACCCTGGTAAACCCTCTAATAAAACATTGCCCTTGCATAGAAGCGCCGTAATGATGTATTCGACCAATTCTTCTTGGCCAAAAAGAACCTCGTTCATTTGAGAAGATAGTTTTTGGCATTTTTCTTTTGCCTTTAAGACTTCATCATTCGATAGTTGATCATTCATTTAAAATACTTCTCCAAAATTTTCTTTTCAGCAGGTAAAAAATTATCGCGCCATACGGCTTCACCACCTTTACCTTTGTTTTTTGTTGATCCAGAATTGAGATTTTTATTATAGCTGCTTTTATCGATTTGATGTTCGCCCATGCTTTGACCAACATTTTTATCGAAAGATATATGATCTAAGTTGTCGTTTTTAACATCTTCACGATGACGACTTGAAGATGGTGATGCATTTTCATTTAACCACATCGGAGCAGCACCAGGTCCGCGTGTGATGGCTCCTTTGCCAAGACGATTGCCTTTGGGGCGGCCTTCCATGATAACCAGTGTTTCTTTTTTACCTTCTCCGACACATTTTTTACAGGCACCTTTGGCTTCTTTTATTTTTTTCATTATTTTTTTAAGCTGTTCAGGTGTAAGTTCCTTGAGGTTCTTTGGATCGATATTTTTTAATTTTTGTAAAAGTTCATTGTTGAGTGGTAGCATGCCTTGGCCTAGGTTTTTTAGAGCTTCTTTGAACTGTTGGGCTAAAGCTTTATTTTCCATTTTACTTAAATTCTGTGGGTTTGAAGTTAACTGTTCGATACTTTCTTTTGCATTCTCCAGACTATTAAACATTTCTTTGAGAGTGTTTTCTAATTGACTGTGAAGCGTATCGCCAGCTTCAAGGTTATCGTGATTAAACCACTCTTCCGGTGGTGTATTGATCAATTGATTCAATTGTTCACGACTTTCTTCTAGACTTTCTTCTGCGATGATTTCTTCTTCTTTTAATTCATCTAACCATTCTTTGGCTTCTTGCCAATTGAGGGGCGCTTCTTTGATAAAATCTTCAGCATGAGATATTTTGTGCACTGGCATCCAAGCTGTTAACATAACGACCATTAAGCCACTCAGTGAGGGCAATAGAATTTTTTGCCAATTCCAACGTGTTAATGGTTGTTTAGAAACTTTTTGGGCAGGCCATTCACCGATGCCTTTGTTGGCACAGCCGAGTTGATTGTATAAACATAATTTTTCATCGAGCCAATCACTGGTTTCAGAAAAAGAAAAAAAACCTTTTCGTGCTCGGAAAATAGAAATCAAAATTGAAAACAAAAAACAGAGTGATAAAAATTCTACATCACTAATGATCTCTATGCCAAAGCGTTTTGTAAAAAAAATAAACACAGAAAGAGCAGCGCAGATAAAAAAGAAATGTGAAAGAAAAGAAGATAACCAAACAGATGCATTTAATTTCATCCGAGTCACCTTGATTTCTTTTAACCAAAATGTTTTATTTGAATGACCCATTTCCTATTGCTTAATTAAGCGAATTCTGAAGTTGGAAAAGTATATGAATAACAGGTCGTGCTCAACATTTATGAATTTTCAAATTAGGTTTCTATTAATATATTACGTTTGAGAAGGGAAGTGGACAGTAAAAAAATCAAATTATTTTTAGATAGCATGTTTTATTGTATTCTTGTGTTTAGAAAAAATAAATGATTCTTTTGAAGTTGTGGTGGTTCTTTCTTCTCTAATGCTCTATATATTATCACTGATTTATTAATATAGGGTTCAGCTCTATATTGCATTTATAGAAATTTTAAACTTTTTGAATCAAAGTCCTTCATTTCCTGTTGATCAGCTTTTCCCCGATCTAAAAATTCATTTAGATGAATGCACTCCTGTGATGCTTAAAGCAGCTCCTGGTGCAGGTAAAACGACTAGAATACCACTTTGGTTACTAGAACAGACATGGCTTAAAGGCAAAAAGGTCATCATGCTCGAGCCCAGAAGGTTAGCTGCGAGAAATGCTGCAGAGTTCATGGCCGCGCAAATAAATGAATCTGTGGGTCATAAAGTCGGCTACCGAGTCAGATTAGAACACAAAGTAAGTGCGAATACCCAAATTGAAGTGGTCACCGAGGCGATGCTCACTGGAATGTTGATAAAAGACCCAGAATTAAAAGATGTGGGTTGTTTGATATTCGATGAATTTCACGAAAGAAATGCAAGCTCAGATATTGCTTTAGGCATGGTTTTAGAAATGCGCAAATACTACCGCGATGATTTAAGACTTATCATTATGTCTGCTACAATGAATGAAGACCCTTTGTTGAAACTGATACAGGATATCGAGGTTCTGGAATGTGAGGGACGTCAGTACCCTTTGCAAATTGATTATCAAAATGGACCTGAAACATATCCGGACTGTGAGCAACTCTCGCGTATTGCCAGAGATAGTTTAGTTAACGACGAAGGTGATATTTTAATATTTTTACCAGGTAAAAAAGAAATAGCCAAACTCATAGAAATGTTGAGCCATAGCAGTGACCCATCGCTACATCTATATCCACTTCATGGTCAGTTGAGCTACGATGAACAAAGACGGGCAACCTCAAAAAAAATAAAAGGAACACGCTCTATCATTGTTGCGACCGATATCGCAGAAACGAGTCTTACGATTCCGGGTATTCGAGTTGTTATCGATAGCGGGTTCAGTAGAGAAGTTTTTTATGATAGCCAAACAGGGGGTCAAGGTTTGAGATTATCTCGCATTTCAAAAGATTCAGCAGATCAAAGAGCAGGTCGGGCAGGACGAGAAGCTGCCGGTAAAGTTTATCGAGCATGGAGTCGACCTCGGCACAATGGACTAATGCCAATGCGCTGTCCGGAAATAGAAAATACTAATTTAGAGAAAACGGTATTAGAAGTTTTAGCATGGGGGAGTTCAATTGAAAATTTTCCTTGGGTATCCCCTCCTTCTACAGGCCGCTGGAAACAAGCTTGTTCTCGCTTAGAGAAATCTCGTGTCATTTTAGATGGAGAGCTCACCGAATTTGGAGAGTCACTGTTACATTTCCCCATGGAGCCACGTTTAGCACGTTTAATGTTGGTTGGTAAAAAAATAGGTTGTGGATCTTTAGCTGCATTGGTATGTACATGGTGGAATAGTAGAGTATCGAGTCAAAAAGGAGTGTCAGATTGGGAGCATCGTTTAGAAATTTATTACCATAAAATAGTGAAAACCCATTCACAAGATGAAAAAGAATTCAGGGATGCGTGTCGTAGAATATCGGTTGAGGCATCTAAACCTTCGTTTAAACTTTTAGGTCAACTACTTCTCAAAGCTTGTCCTGAACGACTGGCTATGCGAAGACCAGAGAATAGTCATAAATATCTTCTCGCTGAAGGAGGAGGGGTGAGTTTACATAAAGACTCAAGCTCACTCAGTAGCCATTTGTACCTTTATTGTCCAATTGTATTTTCAAATTTTAAAGGGGAGCCTCAAGTCAGTTTAGCATTGGCTATCGATCAAAAAGAAGTCGATGAAATTATTTGTAAAGATGTTAAAATAGAGTCGAGTTTGTATTACGACGAAGACAAAGCCAGAGTTGTAAGTTGTGAGAGATATAAGTGGATGGACCTTGTGGTTAAAGAGGTGCAAAAATCAAAAGGAGAGCTTGTTGAAAAGTCGGGATTTTTTTGGGAAAAGGTTCAGAAATTAAGATTCTGTGAATTGCCACTTTCAGAAAACGCAAAGTCTTGGTTGCAACGTTATCGTATAATGAGTCAGATTGAAGAAGATGTGCAAAGTTACAGTGATATAGAATTAATGGAGATGTGTGAAACTTGGTTAAAACCTTATATGTCTTCTATTTTTTCATGGAAAGATTTTTCTAATCTCGATTGGGACCATGCCATAAAAGGGATAGCAGCACCATTTACGAGTGTTGCCTTAGATGAATCTTTACCCAGTACAATAACCGTACCAAGTGGATCAAAAATTGCCATAGATTATTCTAATAGCGAACGCCCTATCTTGTCGGTGAGAATACAAGAAATATTTGGTATGACTCAGCTCCCGCTTTTATTAAAAGGGAAAATTAAGCTCACGATTGAACTATTGTCACCTGCAAGAAGGCCTATTCAGATAACTTCTGATTTAAACAGTTTTTGGAAAAATGGCTATTTCGAAATTCGGAAAGATCTCAAAAGGCGATACCCAAAACATGCATGGCCAGATGAACCACTAGAAGCTCAAGCTTTGCGAGGCGTAAAGAGGAAATAAGATTTTTATGAACTGGACGTTTCAAATAATATAACCAGAAAATTTTATTTAAGAAATAACTTAGGCTCTCATTTTTGCGAGACTGAGCGTTGTTGCCATATCAATAGCAGCTTCTAAACTCATTGCTGAGGCACTGCCCTTCCAGGCAATATCCCATGCTGTTCCGTGATCAACTGATGTCCTAATAATAGGGAGGCCTAAAGTATGATTCACTCCGTGATCAAAAGCCAACATTTTAAAGGGAATGCCACCTTGGTCGTGGTACATGGCTAGAATAGCGCCATACTTATTTCGTTGTGATTCAATAAAAAGGGTGTCGGCTGGGAAAGGGCCTTCGCAGTCAATATTGTGTACTCGAGCCTTTTGAATGGCTGGAATGATTGATTGAATCTCCTCATTGCCGAGAACACCATTTTCGCCTGCGTGAGGATTGAGTCCACAGATGGCAATTTTGGTGTTTTGATTTGAATCGATTAAAAAATTGTGAAGTGTTTGTATGCGTTTGAATACGAGCTTTTGATCAATAACATTGCTGAGTTCTTTGAGGGGTAAATGAGTGGTTACATAACCCACGTTGAGTTTATCAGAACTCATCATCATCATTTCGTCGTAATTGCCGCAGCGTTGTGAAATCCATTCTGTGTGACCGTGAAAATAGATTCCTGTCATCTCGATGGCTTCTTTTGAAACGGGAGCAGTGACCATTGCTTGGGTTTGTTGGTTAATGCAGGCATCGCTTGCGTGGCGAATGGCTTCGAGTGAAGCACTTCCAGATAATTTAGAAGGGGTCCCAATTTGAAGGTCAGTTAAATAGAGTGAATCAGAAGCGTATAGATAAAGCTGATTATTTTTTAATTTCTCAAAGTCTTTTTGTGTGATTGTGTCATAAGAAACCTTTGAATATGACGAAAAAGCTTTTTTAAGGATAAAGGCATTGCCATAAATAATAGGAATGCATGTGCTGAATATTTTTTCCCAATTTGTTTTTGCGATGATTTCCGGTCCAATTCCGGCAGGATC
>Ga0222717_10001657_pt1 | contig 17939 bp, 23 predicted proteins | sample C33_18DmetaG_FD_165053 | JGI IMG/M metagenome (GOLD analysis project Ga0222717, IMG submission 165053) | Estuarine water microbial communities from San Francisco Bay, California, United States - C33_18D | ecosystem: Environmental > Aquatic > Marine > Unclassified | place: USA: California...
CAACTACTCGCTCAGCAGCATACCACGGTCGCGGCATAGAGATCCAACCAGCTATTTTACTTCCTGCGGCGGAAGATCAACGCAAGGGCACCGAGCCCGAGAAGGACAGCGGATGATGGCTCAGGGACGGCGGTAACCGTAAAATTATCAAACAACACATCATTGCCTGATCCACTAGTGTTGTTAAATACACGAATTCCATCAATCGCCGTGGTGCTATTAGCAAGCGTCAGCGACCCAAAGCTTGTTCCGTCAATGGATAGAGTGTAATTTGTAGATGTATCGCGTTTAAGAGATATGGTCTTGAAGTCCGATGAGAATCCAACATTTGAGTCAGTGACGCCACTCGCCGAGAACACATTATAATTACTACCACCTCCTTGAAAATTATAGCCAATGCCGGTTGTTGCACCCTGGCGAAAATCGATACCAACATAATCACTGTTGGCCACTCCTAACGTAGCCAAGTCAATTGAGGTAGTCTGTCCAATTGACAAATTTCCGCCCAAACCGCGGGTTGCCTCACGAGGACCGCCATAAATAGCCCAATCAAATCCATTGTTGAATTCACCACCACCTGAGCCAGAAAGCGTCCAACCCGCAGCTGAAGCCAAGTTGTTGGTGTATGCTACAGTTTGTACTGTAGCCCCGTGGGAAACCACACCTATTAACGAAAATGCTAAAATTAAACTCAGTTTCTTCATGTCTGTCTATGCTTTGTGGTCTAAACGTGATCAAAAAATCTCCATAGAGAAAGTCATCACTGTTTATATACACAAATTTTTCAGCTCGGTGACAGCTTTATTTATAAAAAAATGATTAAGAAGCCCATACATTTAAGCGCAAAACCGAGTGCGCATATCATTTTTGCCCGTAATACGCATCTTTCCCGTGCTTGCGCTGGTGGTGCTTTTCTAGGATGTGGCGAGGGATTTCTACCGTGTTGGGGTTTAATTGCCAGGTCATGAGTGACATTTTTGCGCACATTTCCAGGGCGATGCTATTGTCCACGGCGTACTGAGGAGTTTTTCCCCAAGTGAATGGTGCGTGATGTTTCAGTAGAATAGCTGGCATTTCTAAAGGGTTAAGATCGAGCTCTTGAAACCGCTCAACAATACTGATCCCCGTAGCTAGTTCATATCCTGCATCAACCTCTTCGGGGGTTAATGCGCGAGCGACGGGCACTTCTCCGTAAAAATGATCAGCGTGCGTGGTGCCCAAACAGGGCAGGGGGGTTCCTGCCTGAGAAAATGCCGTCGCTTGAGGGCTGTGGGTATGCACGACGGCGCCAATTTCGGAAAAATTCCGGTAGAGCTCGAGGTGTGTTGCGGTGTCAGATGAGGGACGGAGATCACCTTCAACTACTTCACCCTGTAGATCGACAACTACCAAATTATCAGGCGTGAGAGCATCGTAATCAACACCGCTCGGCTTAATCGCCACCAGCCCACTATCACGATCAATACCACTAACATTCCCCCATGTTAGTGTGACGAGGCCAGCAGCCACGAGCTGTTTGTTGGCATCGACGACCTGTTGTTTGAGTTCTGGATTCATGATTCTTTATCGCGGATATCTAATAATTCTTTCATGACGTGATCCATGCTGCCCGACCAGTCAGTTTTCCCAAAAGCATCGTGCAGAGTTCTGTAAAGCATATATATCTTCCCGTAAACTGTGACGCTTTCAGGGTTGGGGTGATACACTCTATCAGAGTAACTCACGATTCTCTCCTGCAAGTTGGTTAACGTATCATGCCCGGCAGCAACAGCGGCGAGCATCGCAGCACCGAGAGCACAGGTTTGCTCGCTTGCAGACACCTTCATCGGGCGATCTAACACATCAGCGTAGATTTGCATCAGTGTATCGTTCTTGAGGGAAAGTCCGCCCGTGCAAACCACCTCATCGACACTTACGTTAAACTCCTCCATACGCTTGATGATAGTCAACGCGCCGAACGCTGTTGCCTCGATATAAGCACGATAAACTTCGTGTGCTTGCGTGTGGAGCGTTTGTCCTAAAAGAATTCCAGTAAGGCGAACGTCGGTAAGAATTGTGCGATTACCATTGTTCCAATCCAGCGCGAGCAATCCAGTTTGTCCCGGCTTAAGCGCGGCAATCATTTTTCCCATTGCCTGGAATTTAGCATCCAGTGAGTCACCATAACTATCTGGAACTAAGTGGTTTGCCATCCAGAGAAAAATATCACCCACAGCCGATTGCCCAGCCTCAACACCAATAAGTCCAGGAACCACCGATGAATCAACCTGACCACAGAGACCAGGAACGTCAGCCACATCAGGTTGTGCCACCGTGATATCACAGGTCGATGTCCCCAACACCTTCACCAAAGTGCCGGTTTTGACACCAGCACCGACAGCGCCCATGTGACAATCAAAAGCCCCCACACCGATCGTGATTCCAGCTGGTAGGCCTAACTTAGCCGCCCACTCCTCGCAGAGTGTTCCAGCAGGAGTGTCGGACGGGTAGGCCTCTTCAAATAGCCGATCACGCAGATCAGCAAATGCAGGATCGAGCGCGGTAAGGAACTCTTTATCAGGAAGTCCACCCCATGCTTTGTTGTACATCGCCTTGTGCCCAGCAGAACAGATCGATCTCTTAAGCGCCAATGGATCAGTATTCCCCGACAGAACAGCCGGTAACCAATCGCAGTGCTCAACAAATGAAAACGCCGCATCAAAAACATCCGGTGAATTGTTCTTCAGGTGCAATATTTTTGCCCACCACCATTCAGAGGAATAGGTGCCACCACACTTAGCGAGGTATTCTGGACGCATCTCCTGAGCCAACTTGGTGATCTGCTCGGCCTCGGCGTAGGCCGTGTGATCTTTCCATAGCCAAACCAGTGCGTCTTGGTTATCAGAAAAACGAGATGCGATTGGATTGCCCGATTCATCTACCGGAATGATCGTGGAACCCGTGGTATCAACTCCGATAGCCACGACTTCTTCAGGCTTAAAGGTGGGTTCTGTATTAGCTGCCCCAGCAAGTGCCTCGCGGATGATATACTCGCACCCATCAAGATAATCTTGTGGGTTCTGGCGAGCAACGTGTGGATCGGACGGATCCGTGATAATTCCCTGTACTCCCGACGGATAGGGGAATACCGCACTACTGAGCTCGCGACCTGTTTCCAGATCAACGATCAGGGAGCGGCACGAATTCGTGCCGTAGTCGAGACCGATGGCGTAGCTAGGCATGATTAGTTGGCGTTAATAAAGTTGATCACTCGTTGGTTGAAATCCTCCAAGTTTTCCCAGTGAAAAGCGTGGCCAGATTCCGGGTATAGATGCATGGAGCTGTTGGGAAGTTCAGCATTGATTTCTTCCGCCATCCAGCTTGGGGTGAAAACATCTGCCTCACCACCGATCACCAATGCAGGTATGGATATATCTTTAAGTTGATCGAGTGTGCTGTGATTGATACACGCTGCAGCCTGGCCGTGGACACCATGAAGCGGCTGCGGGTTGGGGTCCTCGGATGCGCCCTGTCGGCCTTCTAACATCGAGGCGTATACCTCGGGGTCGTCCCAGCTGCGTTTGTGGAAAATAAGAAGTTGAATCCATTCCATAAATGCTGCAGGTGTGAGGTGTGCCTTGCACTGCTTCATGTGCTCGAATGTCGACTTCGCAAATTGATCACAGCGAGCCCACGAGCACATCAGCACTAGGCTTTTGACTTTTTCTGGGTGCCTGATTGCGAGCTGCTGGCCAATAATACTTCCCATCGAGCAGCCGACGACATGAGCTTGCTCAATGCCGATCCCAACCATCAGATTTGCGTAGTCATCCGCCATCATTGCGGAGGTGTAATCTCCAGCAGGCTTGTCACTTTCACCTACACCTCGATTATCTGGTGTAATACACTTGAAGTGCTGGCTCCAGACTTCCACGTGAGCCTCCCAGACCGCTCCTGGTGCGGTGATCCCCATAATCAAAATCACTGGTATGCCGTCATTTTGCTCGCCATGCAGTTCGTAGTGCATGGTGAAATCGTTGGTTGTGTGTGATGGCATGTTAAATAACAGGTAAGAGGGTTTCACGGATCCATTCTCCGTCGTGCAAAGTCACACCGTCGGGATCATCGACGGCTGAAGGTGCTTCATCTTCACAGATCACCCAGCCATCGTAGTCTTGTTCAACAAGCCACTTTGTCACACCTAACAAATCGACTTTTCCCTGCCCCATAAGTGCAAATTCTGGGTTTCCATCCCAATCTTTATAATGCACGTGATTAATCAAACTCGCGTATTGCTTCATCTTGGCAAGAGGATCCATACCCCCGTTAATGATGTGACCAACGTCAGGCGTCCAGCCCGTCACAGAGCTGTCAAGATTCTCAATGATGTCTGTGTAATCCTCTTCCGTGCGGTTAATCGAGGACTCAGGTGAATTTGGGTGAAAGCTGCATTTGATGCCAGCATCCGTGGCACGTTTTGAAACTGCATTTACGTTAGCTACTAGGTTTTTGCGGCGCTGCTCAAGGTCATGCCTGCCGTTAGGCATCTGCACTGTGCAAAGCACCGCACCCGGGAATTGCTTGAGCAGCGAGATCGCGCTGTCGGCGGCCGCACGCTCATTATCTGTCTCCACGGGGTTGTTCCAGTCCTGCACAAAAGCAATCGCGGCGAGCTCGACCCTGTGTTTATCGAGGCTCTCCTTCAGTAGAACCGGATCGGCAAGATCACCCATCCAGAAGTGCATCGGCTCAATGCCGGTCATCCCCGCCTTAGCGGTGACTTCGATCATGTGGTCAAGCTTGTTGTCCCAGAAGGCACCGTCATCCTTCATGAACCAGGTGTAGCATTCATTTCCAAATTTAATTTTCATGTTTTTGTTAGTTTTTATGTTTCTCGATCATTGCCTTCGTAAAGGCGTATCCGTCACGACAAATATCCATACGTGGATTAAACTCACGCCACACATTAATCGCATTGGCAAATCCCAAGTCATCGCGTGAAAATGCTTCGATGGTGTACCAGCCGTCGTAACCCGTTTTGGCGATAGAGCTAAACACCTCGTCCCAGGGAATGTGGCCTGCACCGGGGGTGCCGCGGTCGTTCTCAGAAATATGCACATGTGTCATCACCGGTCCGATGGTATCAATAGCGCTGGCAAATGACTTCTCTTCGATATTTGCGTGGTGTGGGTCAAACATGCCGCGCAGGTTCGGGTGGTCTGCCAAGTCGACGAGTTTTTTTAACTGCGCCATGGTGTTAACGAGATAGCACTCGAATCGGTTCAGCGCTTCGGGTGTCAGTGTGATGCCCGCTTGGGCGGCATGTTCTGCTGCTGCGTGGAGAACCTCGGCGCTACGCTTGTATTCATCCTCTTGTGGTTCATCGCGGGAAAATGTAGCGAATGCTGAGTGAAATGGACCGCAAATATTCCTTCCACCAGCGGCGTGCATGTTATCGATTGCCTCCTTGATTTTATCCAATCCCGCTTGCCTGATAGACGCGTCTGTTGAGATGGGATCCTGATCGGGTCCGAGCCCCAGACAACCATTCACCTCTAAATCGATAGACTTCAAAAACGATCCAATATTCTCGTAGTTTGCGCGATCTGGCTCAGCGAGAAAAATCTCTATGCCATCATAGCCAATATCCTTAAGTTTCTCAATATCCGCGAAGTGTTCCTCGCTGACATTAGTCGACCAAAGGTGCATATTCATTCCAATTTTCATGATATTGTTGTTGGGTAATTATTTGCTGCTGTGTGCGCCGTCTACCTCGACCATCGTTTTCAGGATCGTGTCCCATGTTGACTGTTTTTCCAGAGTGGTATTGGGGAACATACAGCCATCCCAACAGAGATGCTTAATCTCTGGGCGCGGGTTACCGTTTTCATCAAGCAACCAGTAACCCGAGCACTTAACGATATCCAGTCGGCCGTTTGGGTCATCTGCTGGACAATGGCGGCCGGTCTTATCGTGCGCGCCGGTGCCATGAACCGAGCCGTCGTTCTGTGCCACGTGGAAATCGTACGTCCACGGACGCAACTTATCGGTCATAGTCTTATAGGCAGACCAAAACTCCTCGTCGGTGTATGGTTCGTTCAACAGTGCGTGTTGTTCGGCATTGTATCCTAACAAATAAAGATATGTGTGGGCGAGGTCTGCCTGAAAGCCAACGCGATCTGGCATGCCGGTCTCTTCGAGTAAATCGAGCATATCTTTCCATGAGTGCATGCCGCCCCAACAAATTTCCCCTTCGGCAACAAGCACCTCGTCATGGTCCGCTGCAACTTTGCCACATTCCTGGAATGTTTGTGCCATCATCTTCGTGTTTGTTGCAGGATTGGCCGCCCAGTCCTCTACCCCTGTAGCAGAGTCAATACGAATTGAACCGTATGATCTCACTCCGTGCTCGCGCAAGATGGTCGTGTATCGGCACGCTTTTTTTACTGCCTCCACAAACCTGTCACGCGCTGCTTGGTCGCCCATCGCGCTACCGCCCCCGGTTTCTTGCCAAATTGGCGCAACCACGGAGCCAATTTTTAAATCTTTGGCTGCGACGTCATCGGCAAATTTCCTAATATCATCCTCGGCGGCATCAATGTCTAGGTGCGGAAAAAAGAGAAATAGATCAATACCATCGTATTTACGACCGCCGGCATCGCTTGCAACGGTCAAATCGATCATCTTTTCAAGAGATATTGGTGGTTGGTCGCTGTCCTCGTCTTTTCCAACAAGCCCAGGCCACATTGCATTGTGTAATTTCCAAGTCATGAGGCATCGATAAAACCCTAAAGGTTGCCCGATAACAATCCAGAATTACCATACAGCTGATATATTCTTGGTTGATTATCAGAGTAATTTACCGGCGTTGATTCATTATTTATACCTGTAAATAATGAGGCGCCTATCAAGAAAAGCCCACATAATGTGCAACACATTTATGGCGTGCACCTTTGACGACGCTTTGAGCGTTCATTTGTCTTAATTTTCGTGTTCAAACAATTCTGAGAACACCATTGTGCCGGCATCGGTTTCAAGGGTACTTATGACAGTAACATCCTGAGTGGTATTGATCTTATTGACAGCATTGTTCACCACGATCATTGAACCATCTGGCATGTAGCCTACGGCTTGGTGTTCGTCTTTACCTGGGCGCACTAGGGGTAATCTAATACGCTCACCAACGACAATTTTAGGTTTCAACGCTTGATTTAAGTAGTTGATATTCAAAACGACGATTCCTTGTAGGCGTGCAGCTTTCGTTAGGTTGTCGTCTGTGGTTAGCATGCGCGCGGACAACAACCGGCAAACGTGCATTAGTCTTGCATCATGTGTGTCATTACCCCGATCCGCGTCCGAATCATGAATCGTAATCCGAAACTTATCATTTTTTTGCAAGCTCTCCAGAACCTCAAGCCCCCGCTGGCCACGTGCACACCTGGCAGCAGATGGAGAATTCGCCATGATGTGAAGCTCCTCTAAAACAAAGCGGGGAATGATTAAATTACCCTCTAAAAAACCTGTATTTAATATGCCGAATAACCGACTGTCAGTAATTACATGGGTGTCTATCAATATTGGGGGTCCGGGCGTTGATTCTTTGTGAAATCTTACGTATGGGATCAGCAAAGAAAAGTCATCACTTCCGCTTCGTAAAGCTAGCACCGCACCCAAGAAGCCGAGGCTAGCGTACAAGATTACGTGTATAGATAAGACAAGCGCATCCAGCTGTTCCAATTTCCCCGACAGAGTAATTTCTATTAAATTGACTACGCCACGACTTAACAACCAGGCACAAAACACCCCTATCAATAGCCCCACTGTGGCGTTAGAGAAACCCCGCAAAGTAAATTGCTTCATCAAGGTTTCAATTAAAATAAATAACGCTGCAACAAGCAGCCCGGCAACAATACCAACCCAAATCATATCAAGACCACCGACGTGGTTTGCAATAGCGGCGCCCGCCGTTTCGCAAATCAACAGATAAATCAAACGCGCCGTGTTTACGGACCGTATTGCTAACTTACTGCGCATGGGCGTAAACATGCATGGTTGAAGTATAATCGCAAGTAAAACGTCTGTTTATAGCGCCTTGTAAGTTGGTTTTACATGAATCCATTAAACATCGTTTGTTTTTCCATTACGCAATAGAGAAATATAGGCTCTGCGTGAGCATAAGTGTGCTTGATATAGGCGTTCGATCGTTATTGGATCACCTTGATGGAAAATTTCAAATGTACCACACACGAAGAGGTTATGTTCTTTGATACCGATTGCGGAGGAGTCGTCCACAACATAGCATACTTACGCATGATAGAAACCTGCCGAACACGCCTAGCTACTCAAATGGGAATGGACTTGCCCAAAATGATGAGTACCAAAATTTTCCCTGTCGTTGTTCGCACTGAAATAGATTATCATAGTCCAGCAAAACTAGGAGATAAACTAATTATTCAGGGGCATCTAGAAAAACTTGAGCGTGCTCGCTTTTGGTGTTCGTTCGTTATGCATCGCGAACAGCAAGAAAAACCACTCATTAGCTGTAAACAAGCATTAGCAATCGTAAAAATGCCAGAGGGTCGACCGCAAAGAATACCTAAAGAGTGGCACGAACAGTGAAATCAAATAGATCCCGTCTAAATAGCCATGTTTTTACGCTATTCCTCAGCCGTTGCTCGAATATCAGTGAGTGCTTCTATAAAATCTCCCAATATCTCTGCCGGGACCATGATTGTGTCTCGGTTACCTGAAACCTCCTCTGTTATTTTGATCACCTTTCCCCGTTGGTTCTCTTTCAAATCAAGGTAAAATGTTTTGCGGTCAGCGAGTATCTTTTCAGTATGTAACAGGTCGTCGTTCCTCATATGTTCTGTCAGGTTGATCGTTTGATTAAACTCATATCCCCACACATCTCAATCGAGGTCAAGAAAGTAGTCGATTTCATTTGATAAGGCTGACATGAATATCTCACAGTTTTGGTTACTTATACACGATGAGATTAAGAGATTATTTTTAAACTAAACAAACTCTTCTTCTTCTATATGTGAATAAGCTGAGGAATTCATTGTTTCACGTATATTGTATGAGAGTTCCACGCGAATAATAACATGGGTATGATCGTGGTTATACTGTGCACAATGTCGTGTATTTAAGGGCCCCAAAATAGAAAGACCCAAACAAACAACAAACTATTCACAACCTAGGGCGTTTTATTCACAGGCTTGATTTAGCTATTTTTAGCATTTAATACTCATCTATGGCAAGCGACGAACACTGGATGAGCCTGGCAGTTATTGAGGCAGAAAAAGGTATTGGTCTCACCTCACCAAACCCCCCTGTAGGAGCGGTTATTGTTAAAAATGACAGCATCCTCGGCAAAGGGTGGCACCAAATGGCAGGCAAACCTCATGCAGAACGCGAAGCAATAGCAACGGCAACCGAAAAACACGGGAAACAGGCTATTCAGGGTGCCACTATTTATGTAACTCTAGAACCTTGCTCAACAACCGGCCGCACACCAGCGTGCACCGATGGAATAATAGAGGCGGGTATTACGCGTGTCTGCTATGGATCAAAAGACCCAAACCCAGCTCATGCAGGCAAAGCCGATGAAATACTAAAAGAAAAAGGAATTGGTGTGTCACGAATCTCAGATACTCAAGCCTGCGACTTGCTGATTCGCCCGTTTAGTAAAGTTCAAAAAACCGGCCTACCATGGGTAATCTTAAAATCAGGAATGAGTTTAGACGGAAACATTACCCGACCCAAGGGAGAGGGGAAATGGCTGACATCACAAGAGTCGAGATCTTATGTGCAAAGACTGCGTCACCAATCTGATGCCATTTTAACGGGCGGACAAACATTACGAGCAGATGATCCTGCTCTGACAATACGGGATACATCGTTACCAGAGAAACCTCAACCGTGGCGAATGCTGGTAACGCAACAGTGTGGATCTAATTTACCCACGAATGCACAGGTCTTTACGGACGCCTATGCTGACCGGACCCTCATACAAGAAAACGGAGACCTAATTGCCTCACTCAATAGATTAGTAAATAAAGGATGTAATACTGTTTTGGTAGAAGCTGGCGGTACGTTAATGGCATCGTTTTTACGTGCAGGGCTTGCTGATGAGGTGGCCTTTTTTTATGCCCCCCTTATCACGGGAACTCCCATACCAGCTATAGGTTTTCTGACACATGATATTGAACTGACGAACCAAACCTATCAACGTATAGGAAATGATATTTTACTGTCAGCACTGGTTGCAAAAGATAAAAAAGAATCACACACATAACAGACAACGCGTGACCCCCACCTAAATCAACGACCTAACAGATTCGGATTAAGCGTCAATAATGAGTAATTTAAGGCAGAGGCAAAACTAACCCAAATCAAATATGGCATTAGAAGCATTCCGGCTAAGCGGTTAACACGCCAGAACAAAACCAATGTGACAGTAATGCTAGCCCACAAGAGGATAATTTCTAACAAAGCTAAACCACCCAGACGCCACGCAAAAAATAACCAACTCCACAAACCATTCAGCACAAGCTGAATTAAAAACCCGACGAGCGCGGTTTTGTGCAATTTAAACCCCCCAGATCGCCAGATCAACCAAGCAGCAACCCCCATCATCGCATACAGAATAGACCACACAGGCGCAAACACCCAGGGAGCCGGTGCCCACACCGGTTGAATCATTTCTCTGTATAGATCTTTGGCCTGAATAGATGCCGCCGCTCCAATCGCAGACGTACCAAAACAGATAAACAGCCAACCAGATAGACCAAGTAGTTGTAGGTGTTTTGAAAAGGTTAACACAATAGTGGTTTTAAGGCCTGAGAATAGGATCAAGTTAAGACCACTATTAACTAAATTTATTTTTTATAGTAAAGTGTGCTTTTAATCCCGTCTTTGGTGTCCTTGTACACCTCGACTAAGTTGTCGCGATATTTAATGTAACCAACGCCCTCGCCCTTGTGAAATGCGCCATCCACAGTTTCAGGAATGATGGTGGATTTGACCATCATATAAATGAGCTCTCTTTTGTTGCGGGCGTCATTAATGAAGGAAAAACTAGAAACCTCATGAGCCATGATACTGGCGATGCCATCAACCGAGACGTCCTCATTGACCAGTTCTAAGGCTGAGGTCATTGCTTCATTAGGACACTCAGTGAACTTAACGCTCCACAAGGAAACAACCTCAGATAAAAATTGATCATCATCAATTTCAACAATCGAAAGACTGTAGATAGCCCTCCTCCCCTCATCATATTTTTTTTTGGCAGAAAATTGAATAACCAAGCAACCCACGATCAACATCAAAGCGGATATAGATACTAGTGTAATTGCGTTTAATTTCATTTTTTAATCATGTTAAGGTCGCATTCAAATTACAAACCAATTCCAATAGTTACAAAATATTTTCCGCCAAAAATAACAGCAGTCGAATCTGCGGTTGTGGGCTGAACTTGTTTAACGTCTAAAAACCTGAGTGAAGTCGTTAACCTTAAGTAGTCAGGCGCAACAACTTGTCACTTTTCACTTCGGCGTAAGCGATGTTTTTTTAGTTCGTTGTCGGAAAATGGTGTTAACCTATGATCCTTGATGTGAAATGCTTCTATGGTTTTTGAGTAATCTTTGCTGTAGATGATAATATCCACAACAACACCTTTTGTGTTTGTATGCAGTTTAATACTACAATTAGAGTCTGGGTAACGCCAATCTTGAAAAGATCCGCCAGATTCACTGACTTGGTATTTATAGATCATTCCTGATTTGCCGAATACAGTGTAAGTCGTATTAAGCTTTGTTGAACTAGGAGTAGCTACCTCTAATATTTTTTTACCATTACGAAATACGTGCTTTAAGCTGATAAACTCCACGTTGGAATCTATTTCTTTTTCGATCACTTCGGCTGACACAACAGAGGCGAGAGCAAGAAGGATTACTATTTGTGTTTTCATATCATTAGCGAACATCAAAGTTCAGACCCCCTGAGAGGGGCTAGTGTTGATTTCAAAGTTTAATATAGAATGACCATAAAAAATTTAACTCGTAACAGATGCTGCGACTTGTTCTGCTTGGGCCAGTCAGAGCTTCTCTGCAATATTATATGCTTTCGTTAACGGGTTTCCATAAGAATGGAAATGGGCTTTACTCCCCCTTTTGACCACGGAGATACTTGCAAAAAACCCACACAAAGAAGCTGCAGCCACCTATGAGGAGCGCTTTTCCAGCACCCTCCGCGAACTCTCCTAACTGAAGGCCACGGTGTTCTGGAAGAGCTTCTGCAATCGCTCCCGCTCCAATCGCGATCGATCCAGCGAGAATCATAATGGCGGCTGCCACCAATGCTATGCTATCATGATAATTTTTCATTTGATCGTAGGTTTTGTTTTGCTGCAGAACTTTTAGGTGGCGATCCACCGCCTACTGACGGTTAGAAAACATACTTAATTACAACTTTCTAACCTCCAGTCAATTTCAAAACTCAGCGGGCTTTAGGCGGCTGCTGATTAACCGCTATCGAGATCGCGCCTACGAAGCTAATTTTGGTTTCGAGTTACTCTCCGGCTTCGACTCCAGAGCGGTAGTGGATTGGTGTGCGCTGCCTTGTTTTCTATTCTGTTTAGAAGTTAGGAAGGATTTCTACGCGGTAGAATTGTTTTGTGGTGCTCATGGGAGCGGTAAAAGTCAGGGGGGTGTCTGTTCCCAAGAAGGGAGAGGTGGGGTTTTCGGTCGTCCAAGTGTTTAGATTCTTGCTGGATTGGATGAGGTATTGAAAGCCACGGTAGCTGGGGAAGGTCAGGGAGAGTTGATTGGTGATGGGCGCTGTGCTGAGGGTGAGCTGGTTGTTTTGTGGCTGTCCGGCGGGGTGGAGATTAATGAGCTTTAGGTGATTGAAGGCGAATTCCACGCTATGCTGAAAGATAGTCTTTCCGTTGACTACATCATTATTAAAACGAGACCAAGAGGCATGGCCTGCTCCGGTGATGGGGTAGAGCTGGTAGGGATGGTTGATGCTGTCGAGATGGGCGACGAGGTTTTCTGTTTCGCTGTAGGCAACCGTGGGGTCATCCGTACCGTGGGCAATGAAGATGGCCGGATCCCCGGCGTCCACCAAAGACTCAGCCCCATACATGGCTCCCCAAAGGTCGATGACGACTCCGGTTTCCGCGTCCGGACCGATGGTTCCGGCTTCTTGCGAGGCGGTGTAGAGAGAGGTGATGGCGCCTGCGGAAGTCCCGCCGATCCCGATTCGCATCGTGTCAATGTGGTAGGTGGCAGCGTTTTGGCGAAGCCAGCGAATGGCTTTGGCCGCGTCTTGGGACGCTGCATTCATGGATCGATAGAGGACACTGAGATTAGGGGCGGGGCCAGCTTCATAGGTGGGGTCATCGCCTACGAGCCGGTATTGGATAGAAGCACAGACGTAGCCGCGCTTGGTGAAGGACTCACAGAAATTGCGTACGGCTATAGTCCCCTTGTCCCCAAAGCTGAATCCACCGCCATGAATAAAAACCATGACGGGTCGCTTCTCGGGGAGGTTTGTTCCAGTGGGTTCGTAAATGTCCAAGTAGAGATCAATGGAGCCGCTGGCGGGGTTACCGGTAGAACCGGTGCCATATTGGATGCCCTCGGTGCGTTGGCTGCCGTAGATCTCATCGACGAACATAACACTGGTGTCAGCGGAAAGCGGGACGAGGAATGAAAGTAAGTAGATTGAAAATGTGGGCAAACCATTTCTCATATCACTACAAACATTCAGACAGAACAAAAGTTGCACATTCTAGAGAGAACGTAGAGGACTACCACTCAACCCGAGGGCGAACTTTACTGTTTAGTTAAAGGTTAAAGCCACGGTATAATTTCACACTTCAACGCGGGGTCGGGTTGGGTGCTCCGTCTTGTTAGACACAATTTATCTCTATTAATCAAACCATTCGTCCTCTGGATCAAATGCGGGTATCGGTATATTTGCAATTCGCATTTCTCCAATAGCTCGATGCCTGCACCCTGGTTTTATTAATACCGATGTCATGGGCTTTACAGGATAAAGTTCTCCGTCGAGTTCAATATATCCTTCGCCTTCAAGTATCAAATATATCTCAGTTAACCTCTTGTGATAATGAGCCTTACTATCTTTAGAAATATCTACCAGGTGAACCGTTGCTACTTCATTATCAGGCTCGGTGAATCCTCTTTTGGTATGACCACATGAGCATTTAATTGATTCAAGTTCATCTAATTGTGTGATGAGATATCTTTTCATTTCAAGTAGAACGTCCAAAGCCACCCATCCACTACCGGAAGGCGAACTCTGATTTCAGGTTAAGGTTTGTAATTATCATAAAAATTGCGGCTCAAGGCGCTTGTCCAGCACCATCTTGTTGGGCCGGTTTTGTTATGTCTAATCTCGCTCTTGAATGTCACTTATTCGTAGGTGTTTCTCATGACGCATCACGTATACAATATATATCAAATCGTCTTGAACCCTGTAGAATATCCTCAACGGATCAATGATTAGATGCCGGTATGCTGTATCCGGTAAGTCATGAGGCTTAGGACACATCTCGGGAAAATCTTCCAACTGCGCTGCTTGAGCAAAGACTTTCTTTACCAATCGCCTCGCTGCCGCATCGTCATCAAGGGCAATGTAATCGGCGATCTGCTCTAAATCCTGTAATGCGGGATCAGTCCATACTAGTCTAGCCATCGTGACATCCTTCGCTTTGCCTCTGAGTGATTTAGCACCCGGCCCTCCTGAATGGCCTTCTCGCCCTTGGCAATACCTTCCAGTAACTGGAGCCTGGCCTCCATGCTCTCAAAGGAATCTACGTCGACCAAATACGCAGCAGGCAATCCGTGTTGCGTAATGAGCACGGGTTCATGCTCCTCGGAAATTCTTGAAATGATATCCGTGGCTTTCCGCTTGAGAGTAGTAACCAATTCCGTCTTCATGCAAGTGATACTAAAGTGATACTCACGGTGGTGCAAGCATTGTTATTACTGCCTAACGTAAAGAACAACCGCAGCCTAGGCAACAGTTGAAAATCTTAAATGGTATTTCGTGAGTGTCGTCCGCGTCCCAAGTACGGTTAGCTGTCGGATGCTTCGACTTGTTCGGCCACATTATTCGAGTTCCATGGAAAACTTCAGAGCGTCCTTAATCGCCTCAAATACCGAACCATATACCATGCCAATGGGTCCGATTAGCTCGTGATCTTGAATAGCTTGTAGCCCTTGCACATTCGCGTAACTCTGAACTCGCAAAAAGGGCGCAGAAGCCAGAGCTACTTCATAATCCGACCCACGATACGCAGAGGTTATAGGCACGCAAAGAGACAGTGATCTGGGTGCATCCATGTCATACCGTGATACGACGACCATCATTCGGATCTTACCCCCATACCCGAGATCAACCTTATATACTTCGCCTGGCTTAGTCATCGAAAACGGAATCTAGGACAGCCTGACGGGAAGGAGAGGAAAGCAGCAAATCGCTATTATCGGTGGGAAGACGAACCTCAAACGGCAATCCTCCGCGCAACTTCACTTGCGCTAAAAATAACCGTATCGCCTCAGTCGTGGTGAGCCCTAGCTTATCGAATACCTTTTCGGTATCGTTCTTGAGGCTCGAGTCCACCCTTGCTCTTACAACTGCATCTTGCATGATTGAAATGTAGCACAACGGGGCTACGCGTCAATTCTTATTATTGCCGAACGTCTGAGTGCTGCCACAGGCTGCCTGAGGGCGCACTCCGACTCAAGCTTGATGGTTGAATTGTCCTGTCACTTTCGACTCGCGGCGGGCAGCCTGTTGGCAGCCACGACTTGTTCGGCAAGCTCACTTGCCATATTTCTTTTCGGTTTCTTCGGTTAAACGATGTTGGTAATCGGCTAAAGTGGCGAACTTATTTCTAATTGATCCATCTTTGTTGTAAATAACTCGCATTCCGTCGAGTTCGCCGCCAATGGTCGTTTCCATCCGTGAACCGTCGAATTCATAAAAAATCCGGGTTCCCTTCCGCTGCCCTTTCACCCAAGGCTCAACCATCCAGAGTTCATTTCCACCGTTCCGATACATGGTTTCGGCGCCATGTTTCAAACCGTCAACGTAACTAACCTCTTGCCACCTCTCTCCGCGGTTGTAGTGATACCAAACGTGCTTGCCTGTCCCGGCATTTAGCTTGGTTTCGGGACACTTTTCGCCGTCTATTTTCCAAACATGTACCGTGACGGGTTTACCATTGTCCCAGAGTTCCTCGGAACGCTTTCGCCCATTGTTGTAAAAGGAAACATTCACACCATCTTTATTACCCATGACGTATTGGCCCTGGTCGCGCACTTGATCTCCACTCCAAAAGGTGTACGGACCGTGCCATGAGCCTTTCAGCATATTACACTCTAGGGCTCTCTGACCACTGGGACTCCACGAAATGGTTCTCCCATGTTGAATGCCGATGGGGCGCCACATTACGTTGTCTCCAATCAGGCGTTCCAAAAAGTGGCCAACGGTCGTCTCAGGCTTCTGGTTGTTCGTCATGACTTCGATCAAGCTTAAGAGCTTGTAGTGCTTGGTGAGCTCACGACAATCGGTGGGTGCGCCGTTCTTGAATTTGACCAGTACGGTCCGCTTCGGGTGATCGCTCCCCTTTCTTATTATCCACCCCGAGTATGGCTCCTTTGCGCCGGGGAGCCAGGCAAGGCCATCGCGGACTTCTAACTCAGATACATCTGTCAGTTCAGACACCTTCCCAACCTCCTCCATGAGGGGGCCTCTTTCGTCTCCGGGAGCGTAGTGCGGCTCTTCAGCCGCCCCGTGGCCACCAGAGTGAGCAAAGGAAATGGATGACAGGGCCAGGGTGAGTGTTGCGGCAAGTAATATTTGTTGCTTCATATCTAAGAATTCGGTCAAGTTTGGAAAATGGATTCAAAAATCGTTGGAAAATCAAACATAGCCTCAGATTAGGGTCTATTTTCAGCCGAAACGTCATAGGACACCAACCCCATACTGAAGGCGACCGTTGACGAAGGTTTTAATGGTTGTAGTTGCTATAAAACTTAACTGTGAGGCGAGTATGGGGTTGGGTGCTCCGACTTGTTAGCTTTTTTGTTTGTCTTGATGCGTGATCCACAGAGCAATTAGAAATAACGATCCTGCCCCAAAATCCAAGAACCTCCAAATATCTTTGGCAAAATGTAATGAAAAAATTGGATTGAAGATTAGGGCAACGATACTTAAAGCCCAGACCCAACCGATGTGGCGGTTAAGGTGTAACTGAATAGCTGACGCAATTGCAACGCCACAGGTTATCCATCGAACTAACAGATAATACCCATATGGCATGTTAGCAATCGCGACGAAGCACATCACAGCAGCAAGCAGTATTACCCATCTGGGCAAAAATTGTTCTTTATCGTTCATCTAATGAGTATGGTTAAATTGTGTTGATAGTATGGGTGATATTTTTCTCGTTAAATGTATCGTAACGCCCTTTAGCTCATGACGAGACTTCCAGAAATCTCTCCGATAAAGCAAAAGCCTAGCAGTCCAATTATATCAAGCCATTACTTTATACCCAATCCAAATTAAAATGATTACCAGGACTATGTATGTAAATAGTGAGCATCCTTTTGATTTTGCCTTGAATGTCTTTCCGCACTTAGGACACTGTATCACCCAATTTGTCTTTTTAGCAGTAAACACAGTTGTTGGTATAACCTCGGAACAATGAGGGCATCGCAAATTGTATTCAACATCATGCTTTTGTAATTCTGACATAGAACTATCTCAAATCAGATTTGCGGTTTGTCAAGCTAACGTAAAGGCCACCCACCCGCTACCTGGGGCGATCTTCAACGAAGGGGTTATGAGTTAAAACGATCATAAAATCAACTACTCAGCGGGTAGCGGGTTGGGTGCGCTGACTTGTTCTGCTTGTTGTT
>Ga0222717_10001666_pt1 | contig 17869 bp, 15 predicted proteins | sample C33_18DmetaG_FD_165053 | JGI IMG/M metagenome (GOLD analysis project Ga0222717, IMG submission 165053) | Estuarine water microbial communities from San Francisco Bay, California, United States - C33_18D | ecosystem: Environmental > Aquatic > Marine > Unclassified | place: USA: California...
CAAAGGTCTTCGGCCTGTCATAGAGCTCATGAATGAGATGCTAGAGTTCTTAGTTGAGATAGAGCGAAATGGTATCAACATAGATATCGAAGCCCTAGACAAGGTAGAAGCAGAATTCATTTCCGAAAGAGATACCTTAATTAAAAGGCTGGAGGAAATTGCTAGACATGTATTAGGCGATACTCCGTTTAATTTAAACAGTGGGCCGGATCAAACCAAGATCGTATACGGTCGCGTTGTGACAGATAGGAAGCTCCACGCTACTCTGTTCAACATAGGAGTTGGTGCTAACGGTAAGCCGCTACCTATACCTCGATACAAGCCATCTAAGCATAGCGCCTGTGTCAGAGCATCTACTGCAGTGATTAAAAAGACGGTCGCTCAGTGCTGCCCTGTGTGTAATGGATCAGGGCGTCAGTTTAAGCTTACCAAGAAGGGTGAGCCCTATAAGAACCAGCCTAGATGCAAAACCTGTGATGGGGATGGTGCCATCTATCAAGATACTGGAGAGACAGCCGGCCTTAAAATGGTTCCTCTAGACCCTAGCTATGCCAGCATAAATGGATTCAAGGTTGATAAGATAACTAACAAGCTTCTAATCAATCAGGCTCGAGATAAAGGATATGATCTAGCTGTAGAATACTTGGAGAAGATGAGCCGGCTTAATGCGGTAAATACTTATCTTAATTCATTCGTGGCAGGTATACGGACATGGGTTAGAGAAGATGGTATTCTTCATGCAAACTTTAATCAGACGGTTGCTCGTACAGGGCGCCTAAGTAGTAGCAATCCTAATTTCCAGAATATCCCAAAGTCTCAGAAGTTTCCTGTGCGACAGTGCATAGTCAGCCGCTTCGGAGAGCAAAATTTGATCATGGAAGCTGACTTCTCCGGTCTTGAATTCAGAGTCGCAGGAGAGCTCAGTAGAGACCCTCAGATTCTGGATGATATTCTTTCCGGTAAGGATGTTCATAAACAGACTGCATCGATCATTAATCGTTGTGATGAGTCGGAAGTATCTAAGGATATGAGACAGGCTGCGAAGGCTTATACATTCGCACCGTTGTATGGAGGCACAGGGATGTCAGAACCATCGCATATACAAGAGTACTTTAAAACTTACTTCTCCATATATTCTGGCCTCAAGGATTGGCACAGAGAGCTTATGGATGGAGTTCTAAAGGATGGTATAGTCAGAACCCCTAGCGGTCGAGAGTTCTTCTTCCCTAACGCTGAGAGATCTAGCAACGGAAAGATCAAACGGTATTCCCAACAGATCGTTAACTATCCCGTACAGAGCTTTGCCACAGGAGACTGTGTTCCCTTAGCCTGTATCAGAGCATTGCAGTATTTTAGGAAGCATAATCTAAAATCTAAACTCATCCTAACTGTGCATGACTCACTGGTCGTAGATTGCTTATCTGAGGAAAAGGATAAGGTAGTTGCAGGATTGCAATGGGCTATGGAGGGCGTGAAAGATGATCTCCAACGCAGGTTCAACTACACCCCATCCCTTCCATTAGACATCGAAATAGAAGCCGGCAGAAACTGGATGGAAATGCGGGAATTAGTTTGACTAGTTACATTAGTTAATGTAAGATATAGATTCCAACAATAAACAACAAAGGTTGTAAAAAACATGAATGAGGTAACAGTAGTAACCGAAGCAGAAACCCAAAACATTATGATGCAATTAATGGGTGATGCCGAGCAAGAAATTCAGATTGATTTTCTTAAAATTAATCATGATGGCGAGGATAAACAGGGCCGTGATGTAGCTAAAGGCTCGATGTCTTTATCTAATCAGGGAGAGCCCGTATATACCAAGGAAGCCAAGATCCATGTACTAGCTCAGTATTTTCAGTACCGTGAGCAGGATGAAAAGGGCAAGGTACAGAATAAGTCTATTCTCCAGACTGACTTTCGAAAAGGCCAGCCTATCGATATGAAGGGTACTTTGCGTTGTGGTAAGCCCACTCGTAAGACGCTGGATCAGATGTCAGAAGACGATAAGAAGTTTTGGGCAAGTAAGGTTAAGACAACCCGTATCATTCGCGGTGTAATCAGCTACACTGGCAAGACAGTGGATGGTAAAGAAGTTACCGTAGAAAATGTACCATTCCAACATTACATGAAGGGATCTGGTTATAATGACTTTGAGTCAATTATAGAAAGCCTTCCTTTTGGTAAAAAGTTTCAAGACTACATTATTAATGTAAAAACAGAGAAGCGCGGTAAGTATTATTACACAACCTACTCTGTAGACTTCGGAACTCAGGCAGCATTTACCCCAGAACTGGCAGCTACCGCTAAGATATTTGTGGATATGGCTAATCAGGAAAATGGTAGAATTACCAAACGGCATAATGATGCATTATTGGAGAGCACATCGGATAATCAGGTATTTGATGCTGTGATGTCCTCCAGTGATTTAGCCGCTGACTTAGCTTAAACGGGAGGGCTTCGGCCCTCTCTTCCCCACAATTTATAGGTGCTTATATGCTTTCTATTTTAGAGAGCCAGCTCCGTGCTGTCTTCGAAGATCTCTCAAATGAGCAGACAATCGAATTCACTGCCGAAGATAAGAAAAAAGCAGTAGAACAGTTCGCAGCGGCTTTAGATAAACAGACTACCCCTAGGCAGAAGAAGCATAGGATCCGTATGTCAAATATAGGGCGGCTCCCATGCCAGCTCCAACAAGAAATACAATTAGAGTCTCCTCGAGAGAGAATGCCGTACAATCATTGGGTTCGTATGGTGGTTGGAGACTGCGTAGAGATCCTAGTTCGGATGGTCTTAGAAAAGACTGAGGTAAATGTCACATCTGACGGGGATGATGTTAAGCTTGATGTCAGCGACACTACGATCAACGGCACTAGCGACATAGACATCGATGGTGCGGTATATGATATCAAATCCTGCAGCCAGTATGCCTTTAGAAACAAGTGGAGCGGAGGTTTTCAAGCTCTCTATAAGGCAGATGACTTCGGATATGTAGGTCAGCTCTACGGGTATGCTGATGCCCAAGGCAAGAAAGCCGGCGGCTGGATAGTAGTAGATAAATCTTCGGGTGAAATTAAGATCGTAGAGGTTGATGCCTCTAGCGAGCAAGAAGCTTTTATACGCCAGCACAGGGAGCATGTTGTGGATCTTGTATCTAACAACCGGCCCTTTCAGCGCTGCTTCGAACCCGAAGAAGAGACGTTCTTCCGCAAAAAGACAGGTGGAACAATCCTCAACAAAAGCTGCACTTGGTGCTCGTTCAAAAAAACGTGCTGGCCCGAAGCGCAGTTCCTCCCTAGCCGCCACAGTAAGGCCGAAAAAACGCCGTACAAATGGTACATCGAGTATCCAGATGATCCAAACACAGAGCGCTAAGGCCAAGGGCCGTAATCTCCAGAAATGGACGAGAAATAAGATCCTAGATCTTGTCCATTCTCTAGAGCCAGATGATGTCAAATCGACAAGCATGGGAGCTGGCGGTGAGGATGTCCAATTATCACCGGCTGCGCGCAAGAAGATGCCCGTTAGCATCGAGTGTAAGGCTCGTAAGAACATAGCAGTATATTCTTATTACTCTCAGGCGCAGGAAAACTGCCCAGAGAATATCGAGCCACTTGTCATAATTAAGGCCGATAGGAAGAAGCCTCTAGCGCTAGTCGATGCTGAGTACTTCCTAAAGCTACTTTCGGAAGCGAGAAATAAATGAAGCTAGAAGATATTCCCATAAACAGCCTTATCTTAAAGATAGATTTAAAGGATGGAGCTAAGTTACAGATATCGGTAGGGCATAATGTCGAGACAGATGATTTCGATGACGATGAATTAGAATTCATTGATGCATTAGTAGCCGGCCTAGGAGTTCATTTAGAGCACTCTTTGGAAACCATAGTAGCTATGGGCCGCATGTCTAACATGATCAAAGATCTCCTTGAAGAAGATGTATCTGATGTTTCCTTCGAACCAGATGAAGAGCTGTTGGAAGCGATAGATAATAAGAAAAATAGTAATGTGATCTCCATCGTTAAGAAGAAGTTCCACTGATGGATGTAGTTAATAACCCACCACATTATCAATCTAATATCGAATGTATCGACGCAATGGAGGCTATGTCAGAGGGCTGCGATATCCCCTCACATCAAGCTTACTGTTGGCAGAATTGTTTCAAATACCTATGGCGCTGGCCCTACAAAAATGGGCTCGAGGATCTCAAAAAGGCCCGTTGGTATCTGGATAGATTAATAAAAAAAATAGAGGAGGAGCAGGATGATAAGCAGTGAAGACATTACTGCATTTGAATATTTCGATGAGGGCAACCAGAGCCTACGGGATCCGGATACTTACTTAGGTAAAACGCCCCTAGATATGGTGAAGCACTTTGCTCGAGTGTACGGGCAATCTCTAGGACATCCGTGGGTTAAGGGGAGTCGCCTAGACCTTCTTAGAACAGTGCTGATCAAAGAAGAATACGCCGAAGTATTATCCGCTACTGATGCGGAGAATATTCTCAAAGAATTAGCCGATCTTGTCTACGTCACATACGGATTTTCAGCCTCCTTTGGTTGGGATTTAGACGAGGCAGTTCGCAGAGTACATGCATCTAATATGTCTAAGTTAGATGATGGAGGTAAGCCTATCTACCGAGAAGATGGCAAAGTCCTAAAGGGGCCAAATTATGCAGAACCAAACCTAACAGATTTAGTATGAGGAAGAGTAATGATTAAGAACGAATACGGGCCAACAATAAACATTTCAGAAGAAATTCACGCTATGAAATACCGTAGCGAAGGAGAGACTTTTCGCGAGGCAATGACCCGAGTAGCAGAAGCTTTGAAGGATAACGAAGGACACTTCGATAACTTTAAAACTATTCTCTGTAACCAGAGATTCCTACCCGCCGGCAGAGTGCAATCAGCAATGGGAGCTCCTAGGACGGTAACACCATATAACTGCTTTGTATCAGGTACGATCGAAGACAGCATGGAAGGTATTATGAAATCCGCTGGAGAGGCTGCGCGTACAATGCAGCTAGGTGGAGGTATCGGCTATGATTGGTCTACCCTGCGTCCACATGGAGACCTGATTAAGAGCCTAGATAGCCGCTCTAGTGGGCCATTATCCTTTATGGGGATCTTTGACGCTGTATGTAAGACGATTGCCTCGGCAGGTCACCGTAGGGGAGCTCAAATGGCAACCATGCGCTGCGATCACCCCGATATCGAGAAATTTATCCGAGCTAAGAACAATAGCACTGACCTAACTCAGTTTAATATGTCTGTAATGGTAACAGACAAGTTTATGACTGCCGTTAAAGAGGACAAGGAGTTTGACCTAGTTTTCGAGGGCCGTGTGTATAAAACAGTTAACGCTAGAGCTCTTTGGGATGATATTTTGCGGAGTACATGGGATTGGGCTGAGCCCGGGATCCTGTTTATCGATCGGATTAACCAGAAGAACAATCTCCATTATTGTGAGACTATAGCAGCTACTAATCCCTGTGGTGAGCAGCCGCTTCCTCCATATGGCGCCTGTCTATTGGGTTCATTCAACTTAGCTAAGTACATCACTAAGATCGATGACTCCTATGTGTTCAATATTCACATGCTGCGTAATGATATCCCTCATGTCGTAAGAGCTATGGATAATGTCGTAGATAGAGCAACATATCCTTTGCCTCAACAAGAGCTGGAAGCCAAATCTAAGCGCCGTATGGGCCTAGGTGTAACTGGAGTAGCAAACGCGATCGAAGCCCTAGGTTTTGATTATGGATCCGATAAGTTTATTGAGAAGTTCGAAGAGATTATGACACTTATTCGAGATGAGTGCTACAAGACATCGATCGAGCTGGCTAAAGAGAAGGGCGCCTTTCCGCTATTCCAAAAGGATTATCTAACCAGCGGTTTTGCTATGACTCTACCTACCGAGATCCGTACTGATATCGCTAAGTTTGGTATCCGTAATTCTCATCTACTCAGTGTAGCACCTACTGGAACAATTAGCCTCTCAGCCGATAATGTATCGTCTGGTATCGAGCCAGTATTCTCACACTATTACGATCGTACTATCCAGACATTTGATGGGCCTCGTATCGAGCGTGTGGATGACTATGCGTATCGTGAGTTCGGCGTGAAAGGTAAGACTGCAGATGAGCTATCTGTGTTTGACCATGTGAAGGTTTTAAATGTGGCTTCACGTTACGTCGATAGCGCCTGTTCAAAGACATGTAATGTTGGAGATGAGGTTACATGGGAAGAATTCAAACAGGTGTATATGGAGGCATATGAAGGAGGCTCTAGTGGCTGCACAACCTTCAGAGCATCCGGAAAAAGATACGGGATTCTGAATGCATCCAGCTCAGAGGATGTGGCGGAAGAGGAAGTTGTGGAAGACAACGATAATTTCATCGAAGAAGGCGGGGCTTGTTATTACGATCCTCAAACTGGCCTTCGTAAATGCGAATAGGAGCATATAATGGCAGAAGCAGTACAAAAGTGCATTGATAACGCACAGGATAAAGACCTAGAGGCTATCATGATTGTTGGTCTCGATAAGAATGGTGGATTAATGATTGAATCCAGCGTCAATAACGTGGCTTTAATGCACTGGATGCTTAATAAAAGCATCTTCGATATCAACGTCTTTGAGTCCAATAATAAAGGCAAAAAAGAAGAGGAAGCTGCATAAAAAAAGCCCCCAAGTCGTTGACTTAGAGGCCTCAATTATGTAGTTTATACGGGAATATACCGTTGGTCTGGTATACTTCGTTAGGTAACCCTCGAGCTTTACGGCTCGGGGGTTTTTACTTTATTGCACTACGCTTAATGGAACTTCTGAGATGTTCTTTAAGGTATCTTGCATACTCTCGAGCATAGAGTCTTCTTCGGGATCATCTGCAGAGCTCGACGCTTTAACAATAGCTGTCGATAAGTAGTTAATCATGAGATCCTCGAGTAATGGATCCCTAGGGTTTTTGTTATACTTGTCAGCTAATTCTAGAAAGTAATCCGAGTTAGCTAATAGCTCTGTCCGGATAGCAGCCGCCCTAGTATCTGGATCTGACTTCTCGATAACAGCACCCATAACTGCTCTAATTCTAGAACCTGCTCTACTGAGAGGCCCGACAACAGTGTATATAAGCCGTGTGGTTGCTGTAGCTGCTTCTCTGTTAAATGAGGTAGCAGACTGTCCTTTGATAGGTGTAGCTCTCATAGACTGAGCATTATCACTAGCTGCCTCAATCGTAGTTCTAATAGCTTGCATAAACTGAGGCTGATCGGCATATATCATATCCCCAATATCTAGGATAGAAGAACGTCCACTTACACCTTCCTCGATATCTTTAACCTTAACTGGTCTAGTTCCGCCGGTCTCTTTAGTAACAGCGAACATACGATTATCTAGAAAGTTTGCGTAGGCAGTTTTTAAACCTTTCATTAAGATTGGTCTATTGGCTTCCGGCTGCTCAGCAATAATGCCCATCAGATCCTTTACTCGAGCACGGCTCTCTCCACCGCCTCTTTTACCCGCTCCGAATATCGTTTCAAAAGCAGCCTGTGGGTTAGATGTGCCTTTTATTTGCTCACTACCTAGTAGCTTTTTTAACGAAGGTGTCTTCTCCTTATCAAAGAAGTTTTTCAGAACGCCGTTCTCTACTCTCTGCATCAGTCCTGCCGAGGCTCGCTCAGCTGATTCAAGAATATTTTGTACCTTAGCCTGATCTCCACCAGCAGCTTCTAGTCTACGAATGAACTCGTTGATACTATTAACCTTGCTAGCCATCTCTGGAGATGTTCCAGCCAACTCATTAAGCTGCTCTGCATAGCGCATTAGATTTTGAGAGAACTTAGAGTAATCAGCACCATCAATTCCGGCAGTCTTAACCGAGTTAGCAAACTGATTCACTGTATCTAGGATAAAATAGTCTGCGATCTTAGATGGATCTCCCACATCAGTCAGAGCCGTAGCTAGATTCACTGTTCTAGCCATATTACCACTATTCAGAATACCCTTGGTAAATTCTTCTGCCTTAGCGTCAAATCCCGGTCTGAATGGTTCAGTACGAGTAACAGTACTCTCAATAGCATTCGCAGGAGTACGTCCAAGAGTGCTGTCATAGATATTAGAGAATTGCTGCATTGAATCATTATCGCGCCATATAGGAGCGAATGTCTTCATGTAGTAATCTTTAGCCTCTGTAGCTGCTATAGCCAGATCAGGATCCGTGTCTTCGACATGCTTTACCATATCTTCATCAATGAACTTAATCATCTCACGATAATATCTACCGAGACCCGATCCCCCGGGCTTAGCAAAAGCATCAGAGGCTAGCTGAGATAACTCAGGACGTATTCTAGTATAGAAGAATCCAAAGTCTGTATTTTGAGATATCCAATCCTTAAATCGAGCTTCTATCTCGTCAGGTGTTTCCAGCCTATTAACAGTCTTAACATTACCCTTAGCATCTGTAATTTCTTCGGGAACCTTCTGTGCCTTCAGCTGCTCCAGAAAGGACGCCACAGGATCAGATTTAGAGAAGTTTCTAGCCGCAGCCGTAATGTCTTCTTCGGGCATACGGATGAAGATATCATATATAGAATCGGCATCTACCTCACCGCCTCGTATGGCGCCATATAGATTGTTCTTCTGATTCACCATCAAGGCGTAACTGTCCTCGAGGCCTGTCACAATCTCTTTAAACGCACCCGTCTTTGGAGCAACAATCTCTGTGCCTGTAGCGGTCTCAAGGCGTTCTAGAGCACCAATAAAACCTAGGTCATCCTCCATACCTTTTAATGAGCTAGTGGCAGCATTCTCAAACTCTGTACGCGCAGCTGCTAATCCACCGGCAGACTCATCTACTTGGCTCTTAGCAATATCAACAAAACCCTGTGATGAATCCTGTAGGACGCTAAACTCATCAGCACCTCCAGCTAGCTGAGCTTTCTCAATCTCTAATCCCTCACGCACTGCGTTAGCAGGGGCGTCTAAGCTCTCCTTGATTACCTCACCGCCGCCGGAGTTAATTTCCCCAGCACGAATCTTTTCAGCGTTACCTATAATAGAAGGATCATCCACTCCCTTAGATAGTGCTGATACGGTATCTAGGTTTAATACCTTGTTTTCAGCCAGATTAGAAAAATCAGCAATTAGGATATCTTTATTCTCACGGATGATCTCGGTAATCCGTAATCGAGCCTCTCGGAGAGTACCCTCATCCACCGTAGTATCTAGTTTAGCTAACTCTCGAGACAGCTGCTCGTATACGGCCTTTTCGACTCCACTCTCTCCAGTAAACAACCTAACAAAGGGGGCGATCATAAGGTCATTAGTAAGGCTAACGCCGGTCTTACCTAGCTTCAATCCTGTGCTTAACACACCACCCGCAATTAAGCCTTCAGTGAAGGTATTAAGGCGCTGCTCGATCAATTGATCTGCTTCAGTATCCCCTAGCTCAGCTACATTTTTAAAGAATGAATCTTCACCAAAGATAAAGTTTCCTTCATCTGTACCAACCGTGGCAGTAGCCGCAGCCTCACCAGTAATAGCAGCCGCCGTACTCTTAACAGCGGAAGCTACCCATTTACCTATTCGGCTAGCATTCTCCAGTCCTTTTACAGCGTATCCAACACCTTTATAGGCCAACGTACCCGGGGCTAGTGCTGCAGTTAGAGCAGGAATACCATCAGCAATTAAAGCATCACCAAAGCTGGGAGTATCTACATCAACAGTAGCCTCTTTTACCGTAGGCAGGAATTCTGTTCCTAGATACTTATCGGATAGAGCTGCTCCAAATTCCACAGCATCACCTACTGCTTCCTCTGTACCCGCCTGTAAAGTTTGCTGGAAACCAACAGTTGGCTTACTACCAAATCCAAACATATTTCGATCTGGAGTTAGGATTGTCTCTCTCTTGCCTGTATTCGGATCGGTATATACGAACCGATATTTACCCTGAGTAGGATCCCCACCCCCATCTATGATGTCCTGAGCGGTCTGTCCGTTAGGAAGAGCTACATCATCACTAAAGATTAGTTCTTTGTAGTAGTCCTCGCCTTCTTCCATTGTCTCAAAGCGATCATACATACTAGCATTGATATCTAGGGAGGGGATAAGCTCATCGTCTTTATCCTCTTTCTTATACGGATTTATAATAGACGTTCCGGAAGGTTCGACTTTAGGCTTATAAGGATTAACAATATCAACCATGTCTATTACTCCGGTCTCTGGCTAGGGAATGTCTCGTAGTATTCTTCTAACAGTTCTTCGTCTGTGAATTCTCTATCAGGATTAGCCTCCCTTAAATCCTCGTTAAACTTATCAATAGTAGGTATGTCCGGTTGTATGTCCGGTTCCGGAGTATTCATAGATGTATCTCCAGCTCTAGCTAGTTCTAGCTGATTTCTGAGAACCTCATTACCTTCCATCTCTTGATTAACAAGATCGTTAAACCTGATACCAAATCGTGAGTTAGCCAAGCTTCCTCGGTAGTCCTCATCTCCTTGGAGACCATTAACGATACCAGCTCTTCGGGCCTCTACTCCCAATTCATATCTATCTACCGCAATATTAATCTTACGGAGAGCACCTTTCGCTGTATTTTCACCATACCCAATAGCCTCAAGGTTCTGAGATAATTCTCTATCGGATAGCCCCTGACCTTTAGATTCATTAAGTCTAGCTAGGTCATATGCTGCCTGTAGCTGTCGAGCAAAGATTTCTTTAGCCGGCCCTGTGAGCTCTCTAAGGTTGGAAAAAACTTCAAACTCAACTTGTTCATACGTTGCCCCCTCTTTAATCAATGTTAAGAAGGTAGAATTTAAATTCTCTAGTTGATCACCAACTCCAGATACCCAATTTAAGTATTTATTGTATGCCTGTGGGTTATCCTGAGTAAGCTTGCGATATTCTAGCAAGTTAGTAATGCCAGCTACACCATTCTCCACAATGCCAGATGCAGTAGATATTGGTTTATTATAGATCTTAATAAACTCAGAAGCATCTAGTTCTGGGGGAACCAGCTTACCCTTAGAAACATCAATAACATTGTTTGTGCCTACTTGTACGAGAGACCCATCTTGCTGAACCATAACTGAGATAGGAGATAATTTAAGAGTGCCATCTTCTTCCTTGGGGTAGAAGATCATAGGATCTCTATTAGCCGCAGCCTTCTCAAGCATCTTAGCCTGATCTTTCTTCTCGAACATGTTCAGACGGTTTTTAAGTTCGAGATAGACATCATTCTTTTCTCGCTCACCGCCTCTAAATTGATCAGCCTCCATATTAGCTACTACAGACATTGCGCCCATAGCATCTCCGGCAGAGTTTAGTCGGTTCTCCTCTAGGAAGTTACCGAAGTTAAACATTCCACCTTCTTTAATCTGAGATTTTATCTGATCCCCTACTCTCTCAACCATAGTAATCTGATTAGGGGTAAGATCATATTGCTCAGAATTAACTTCAGCCTTTAGGAGCTCCCATTTAACCAGACCCTCTTCATCATATGTTAGATCAGCTAGCTTCTCTCCGATATTAAACTTCTTAGTCTTTGGCTTAGTAGTAATAGATCCTGTGGAGAAGGTTCCGGTTTCGATCTCTGAAATTACTTCATCGAGCTCGGTATCGGATACACTATCTGGATCAAATCCTTCCCATACACCGCGCAGAGCACTTCGCTTAGCAGATGGGGAATCTCCCGCTGCCGATAGACGATCGTTAGCGTACCATGTAAATAAGGCATCCTGAGTTTCTTCGTTAAATAAAGTATCGTCGGTAATACCGAGCGCAGCGAAACCTCCACGCTCTTTAATATCTCTGAGAGTAGATCCCACAAACTGGTATTTACCCATTGGAGTACTGGCATCACCATCTTTAAATGCCTGTGTGTTCTCCGGCATATTCTCTTTACTCCAATTGAAGTATTCAGAGCCCGGAGCTGAGAAGTCTAGGACTTCCGACATATTCATATCGGTAAGAACGTATGTAGAAAATTCATTATTCTGAGATTGATTTAGAAGAGCATTATATCCGCCAGAACCACTCTCAAAGTCACTCATGAGACTAGATACTTTTGACGTAGACGCCATAGAAGATGGGCCTAGGATCTCTAGACGTTCATCATCCACTAAGCTCTCTAGTCGCTCTGTAGCTTGCCCGACATTACCATCATACGCAGCAATAGTACTATAGGCGTATGTAATAGCGGCTGAGCTCGTAGGGTTTTCTGGAAACATTTCCGCAGCCAAAACTTCAGCTGACTTTTTCCATGCCGCCTCTTCTTCGGCTTTTTCTTTAGCCTTCTCTATTGCGGTCTTCTGTAGAGCTAGTTTAGCCTTCTGCTCCTTGGCTTGCATAGGAACATATACTTCTGCGAAACCCTTAAGAGCACTCGCAAAAGCACTTTCACCTTCTTGCTTATACGCACCGGCTGCTAGGTTTCCTTTTACTCGACTACGCCAACTCATCAGGGGTCTCCTCTTCAGCCATACCGAGCATTGATTGCTGCTCTTCTTCTGGGGCTGCTTCTACATCTTCACCGGAAGGACTAGCCATTAGACCGCCCTCTGGAGCGGGAGGCTCTGCAGGAGTTTCCTCCATAGGCATCTCTTCCGCCTCTTCCTGAGCTTCTAACAAAAGGGATAGCTGGCTAGGTGTGTAAATTAATTCATCATTAGCATCTGCACCCATGTCGTATGTAAGATCGTGGGCTTTTGCGAATACCTCTATACCTCTAGCCACGGGGCCAGCGATTAGGATCGCCATATCGATATGCATTACACCTTTAGCAATTGCTTGCTGTAGCATTGCGCTAGTGATCGTGGCGATCGACATATCCAGATCGAGTAGAGAGTATACAAGAGATGCCCCTGATGGAGTCTCTAGACGGTTTAAAGTGTTAGATACTGCCTCGTCATAGTTTTCTATATCTGCCGGCCTATGCCACGGATAATTTCGGGTATCTGAGGTGTAGTTTGCACCGGGGATAGGGGCTCTAGGTATCTGCATCTTCATCCTCCTGCTCTGCGGGAGAAATATCGAGATCCTTCTCCATCTGATCGAAATACTCAGGAGTAAAGACTATCTCTTCACCTGTCTCATTAATCATATTATCAGGCATCTTACCGCTTAAAAAAGATGTGATGCTGCGCTTTACTGCATTGCCAAACTTCATTGTAATTTCCCATAATTGACCATTAGATAACCATGCTCCCCTGTAAGCACGGCCTCTGGATGGGTTTTCTGAATTTCTTGAGCAATCACACCCATAGGTGTAGTTTTATCTGCGCCAATACGCTTAGCTTCCTCGTTCCATTTCCAAGTGTACATATTCACTCCTGATGGAAGAGTAGTGAAATGCTTGATGTCTTCTTTTAGCCGGCTATCAGAGGACGTAATTAGGGCGGCTCCTATTGAACCAATAGCCCCCCACATACCGTCTGAACCACTAGATCCTTTAGATTGCGCGCCAATTTCGGCTGCTATAATCTGAGCCTCTCGCTGCAATTCATTCTCGGCAGATTTCCATATGTTATCAAATATACTATCTAGACGATCCCATATCTGGTTCATGCCTTCCTGAGACAGGCTAAGCATGTTCTTTACGTCTGTGCTGGCAGCTTCAAACTTGAGTCTGTTATTTTCGGTCTCAACAGTCTGGCGCCATTTTGCGTTAGCTACATCAATATTATACTGCATATTAGCGTAGAATTGCTGGCGTTGGTTCTCCATCTCTGAGTTAAACTGCATAGCACTGTTCTTAGAACCCGCGTTAAACTGAGCCATAGAGTTCATCTGCGTAGCGTTGAACTGGGCCACATTCACACTCATCTGATCGTAGAACTTTTCAAAGTCGTTGTTAGTTTCGGCAGTAAATAAGCGCTGAGCATTAATAGCTGCCTGATCTGTAAATAGAGCCTGTGTCATCGCCTGAGTATTGATGACTTCCGCCTGTTGGCGGTTAGACATGTTTGTCAAATCCATCTGCAAGAAGGCCTTAGCATTATTTACCAGAGCAGCCTGTCTAGCGTCGAGGTTAGCTACTTCAAACTGTGCTAATACGTTAGCTTTATTGATGATAGACTGTTGCCGGTTATCTAGATTCTTTAAGCTTATTGTCTGGAAGAATGCCGCGTCTTTTTCAGCCACGCCTAGGGTAGCTTGCATGAGCGCATTACTCATAGTTTCTAGGTAAGCTGTGCCTGTAACTCCACCAAAAGCCATCTGTCGGCTAACTTGCCGAGCTAACCCTTGAGCCCACTCAGGGATCCGAGGATTTCCATTTGAATCCTTGAATTCAGCGCTAATGATTTTCATCTGACCAAGGACAGTAGCCTTAGCGTCAGTATAATTTCCTTCACCTAACTTCTGAGCTAGGAGCTTTCCTGCTACCGTACTGGTATCGATGATGTTTGATATATCCTGAGACGCGAAGTCATTAAGAGCTTCACCTAGGACGCCTTCGCCTTTACCTATACCCTCAACATCAATCTGAACATCGTCCGGATCTACAAGCATATTGTCAGTCACTTCTCCGGTAACCGCATCAACAGTGGTGCTCTCTCCACCCATGAGATTGGTTACTGTTGAAGCATCATATAATGTTACCGTACCCTTACCTTCGTCCTTAACAGTTTCAGTATTTTCAACTATCTCAGGATCGTAATAAGGAGCATCTCCCAATTCATAATTAGGGTTGCTAGGATCTAGGTTAGTACCTTCAGCGTCTGGATCATTAAGAGCTACTAGATCGGCTAGCGTCATACCTTTGCTCTCTAAGAAAGCTGCAGGATCATCGATCATAGCTTGAATGTCTTCATTAGACGTAGCAATGCCGGCATCCTCTGCCATCTTAAGTATTTCTTCTGCAGTTATTGGTGCTGAATCAGGTTGTGCAGGAGCCGGTGCTGGGGCAGGAGCCGGACTAGAATCTCCCCCTCCTGAGCTGGGGCTACTTGCAGGGGAAGGGTCTGTGCTAAAGCTGTTATACTTATCGTCCACTTCGACAGATCCGCCGGAGTTAGACCAACCACCGCCCCATCCATCGTCCTCTACACCATTCACAAAGTTTGTATCGCCAAATGTATTCGACACAGATTGTTCAAAGGTATTTCCACCACCAAACGTGCTTGACCATAATCCCATTATAGTTTTTCCTTTTCTTCTTCGCAGCGGCGTACTTTATCCCGAAGCTTTGCATAATCGGCTATTACCATCGGTATGAATGCGTAATCCTCACCCAAGGTCTCCAGCTCTTCTGCCAGAGATTCATTCCATTCTTGATCGTATGATTGTAGGGGTGGGCAGTAGACCTCGAGCTGAGTTCTATAGACCGTTTCCGCGCAGCCGGTTAATAAGGCCACTCCTAGAATTAGTGGAAGTATCGTCTTCATGTTCCGCCATATTCTTATAAAAATTTGAGGCTTTCTTAGATGCCTGTAGTTCATCAGCCAGAACTTTAGTCTTCTCTATTTTCTTCCCATCCTTGCGTCCGAGAACATAAAGGATAGGAAGTAGAACTGCTAAGCCGGCTATGATGTAGGTTTTAACTTTACCCACGATACCAAACATTAGTGGACGCCTTCTTTATGATCTTTAAACCTAGCGTAGGCTGCTAGGGCTATGCCTCCGATCGCACAGAGTAGAAATATAGTTTTCATACTGTCTGCGTAGGGAACTAGGGCTTCGATCTGAGGAGTAATTTCTCCTAATGCAGTAGCTGCACCAGCGACTCCGGCTCCAGCCATTGTCTTAGATTTTGTTAGAGGCTTTGTTGCCGAGGCTGCAGTTACTTTTTGCGGCATCTCTGGGCCACCTTCGTCAGAAGGCAATCTTGCATCCCTACTGAAGATAGCGGCTTCAGCTGCCCTACGACGAGTAAGGCCACGCAGAGGCTGAAGCTTACCACCAACCCGCGCCTTATTCCAGCGCATGAGCTGCTCTGGCACTTCATCATACAGACCTTTATTTAGCTTCTTTAGCAAAGTGCTGCTCTTAAATGCCCCTGCGCCAAGGTTGAATACGAAGCTAACTAAAGCATCAAACTGACCCTGAGTTAGAGGAACTTCGACGTATCGAAATACTGCCTTTTGGTGTTCTTTAATATCCTCGATTAGGAGCTCTTCCGCTTCCTTAACAGTGATCTTCATTCCGGATCGGATGCCCTTGCACGAGCCAAATCCAAGTGTCCACTTTCCCGCCGGACAGCGATATGAGTGTACTAAACCATCGTCTTTTAGTTTGTGCAGACCCTCGAACTTCTTAATGAGCTCGATACAATCTTTTGATACATTTTGTGGATGCATGTTGTTACCTTGTTGTTGCGTATGGTGACATGAATCCGCTCGTTACGGCCCCTCCAGACCCTGCTTGCATAGCTGGGCTAAGATTGCCCATTCCTGCATTTGCTCCTGATACATTACCTAAATCGTTTAGGCTCATTAGGCTTCTGTTAATGTCGATAACTTTATCACCCATTGCGCGGCCCTGAGTATCAAAAGCGCGTAATAGTAAGTTTCCTTGATTATCTATAGCTCGAGAAATAGTGCTGCCGTTATCCCCTACGCTATTAGCAATTAGGTTACCTTGATCATCAAAGGCATCACTAAGCTGCTTAAACTCTTGGCGTGTACCCATATCGATATCTGTCTGAGCAGATGCCACTCGAGCTAAGTCACGGATGGTTGTGTCCATCTTATTAGACTGAGTATCAAATCCAGTAGCCAAAGCAGCGCCCTGATCACGGATAGCCGTATTGATATTATCTGTAGCTGTCATGATACCTTGCTGATTAGAATCTACGGATCTAAATCCGGCGTCTACAGCATCACTAGCTTTTCCTATTTCTCCAGAGACCTGCCCAAATCCAGCATCTTGATCTGCGGATATTGTGTTTAAGTTGCCCATAAGAGAATTCTGATAAGTATCCGCATTGGAGAGCATAGTCTCCACATCCATCTGTACGGAGCTTATCTCTGTACCAGTGCTATCAAAACGGCTCTCTAGGATACGCCCTTGATCATCCATAGATCTTTGGATTGTATTACCCTGAGAGTCTATCGCGTTGGCAATTAGATCCCCATTAGCATCAAAACTATCAGCTAGAGCTGAGTATTGAGCTTTAGTAGATGAATCTAGGTTATCGCTTGTAGTTTGGAGAAGATCTTTAACACCACTAATACGGTTAGCTAATGTGTTTTTAGATACCTGATCTCCGGCAGCAACATCACTAAATCCACCCTCAACAGCTCCAGATAGAACTTCAAAGCCAGCACCAGTAGCGTCTCCTAAAGTGCCAATCTTTTTACCAATATTGCTTTGGCCTTCCGCAGCTGCCTGAGCGTATCTTCCGATATCTTCTCGTAGGGCATCATTTTGATTAGCAGCGGCTAGGGCTCTGTCTGATCGAGCGGTATTCGCAATCTCTGTGTCTTCTGTATATCTGTCTACATAATCATCGAATGAAGACTTAAAGGTATCTTGTCCTGATTGCAGATCTGCCTGACCTTGAGTTAATCCTGCACCATAGGTATCGACTGAACCAGAAAGTGTACTTAGATCACTTACTAGGCCAGCTTGTCCTTCCTCAAGGTTTCCTCGAGTAGTATCGATATTAGCATTGGTGGTATCAAAGGCCGTACCAACTTCTGTACCTAGGGTATTAAATGCTGTGTTTAGTCCTGTATTCTGAGTATCAAATGCAGAAGTCATATCTGCGCTCATCTGATCTCGATCGCCTTGTGCGTCTACAAAACCCTGATCTACCGCTGTCTGGATGTTTGTATTTGCCTGATCAATATCATTAAAGCGACCAGTGGCATCTGAGAAACCAGTATCCAAAGAAGCCTGTGTAGCAAGACCTCCTGTGTTGTTCTCC
>Ga0222717_10001667_pt1 | contig 17866 bp, 22 predicted proteins | sample C33_18DmetaG_FD_165053 | JGI IMG/M metagenome (GOLD analysis project Ga0222717, IMG submission 165053) | Estuarine water microbial communities from San Francisco Bay, California, United States - C33_18D | ecosystem: Environmental > Aquatic > Marine > Unclassified | place: USA: California...
ATCATTAATAGTACCTAGGTTTGCACTCATGTTAGAAGAGTGGTGGAGCCATAAGACAAAAGGTCGGGGTAAAGGTGGATCGACTGTACTACAGAGAGAACTCAAGGCTATGCCTTTAGACTCCATAGGCTTTAGTATAGCCACAATAAAGACAGTCATAACATCTTTATTCCAAAAGAAACCTATAGCTCTAGCTACATTAGCTGAAAAGGTTTGGTTAGCAGTACACCTTGAGAACTCATACACTGAGTTTAAGGAATTTGGCAAAAGCCAAGAAGGTCTATCCAAACAGGAGAAATCAGATTGGAGAGCATTAAGTAGAAAGATTTTAGACGATACCAAAGATCGAAACTCTTACAAACGTAAGCAGATACTAGAGTATGCACGTGAAACTTTCATGAATGTATCTACTGAAGAACCAGCGGAACGCGTAGCTAAAGGCCTAAGGCTAATCAACCTTATGCTTCAACTACGGATGAGCTTAGGTAGAGGCGAGCCAGAAGTACCTCTAATACAAATGCTTAACATTAGGAAAGGTAGAGCTACAGTTAAAATCGTTAAGTTCTCACCCGAAGTATTCGCTAAGGTTAACGCCGCAGAGATGCACATTGAATCGTCACTCTTCACGTCATATCCAATGGTTGTGACACCTACACCTTGGGAGGGAGTATTTGGAGGAGGGTACGTAACACCAAGAGGTAGAGGTAACCTACCGCTTATCAAGAGTCCTAACATTAAGCTGTACAAAGATGCTGAAATAGGTCAAGACATTTATGACGCAGTTAATACTATCCAAGATACACCTTGGGCAATTAACCGTAAGATCTTTGGTGTCATGGACTACTGTATGCAGAATGGCTTAGAGGTAGGTAAACTACCAGTTGGAGCTAGAGAGTTTAAGTTACCAGATAGGTTAGACGCTGACGAGTGGGATGAGCTCACATCAGACGAAAAGAAGGACATCATCTTAACACGTAAAGCTATACATGAAGAGGCTGATTCTATTAGTAGTAAAATGCTATCATTCAGGCTAAAGATGTCTATGGCACGGAGGTTCTTAAAGTATGAGAAGATCTACTTCCCACACACATTCGACTTCAGAGGGCGGATATACCCAATCGCATCAGCAGTCAACCCGCAGTCCGATAAGTTCGGGCAGGCTATGCTGCAGTTCGCGGAGGCTAAGGCCCTTGGGGAAACAGGTAAAAAATGGTTGGCTATACACGGTGCTAACACCTACGGTCTTGACAGCGAGTCTTTTGATGTACGCATCAAGTTTACACAAACCGAGGAAGCCAATATTGTTGCAACCGCAGAAGATCCATTGGGAACAAGAGACTACTGGTCAAAAGCCGACGACCCATTCGGATTTCTAGCATTCTGTTGTGAATGGGCAGACATGTTAAAATGTAAGAAACATGAAGATTATAAATCGAGATTACCAATTAAGCTTGACGCAACCAGCTCAGGCTTACAGCATTACAGCGCAATATTCCGTGATGAGGTAGGTGCTAAAGCCACTAACCTGCTCGATGGGGAGCGTAGTGATATATACAAATTGGTAGCTGATGAGGCTAAGACATTACTATCACAAGACATAGAGGATGAACAAGATGAAGAAGCGATACAGTGGAAACGTTCTTTCATACCATGTCTAAATAGAGATATCTGCAAGCCTGCCACAATGTGTTTACCTTATGGTGTAACACTATTCGGAGCAACGGACGCAATAGCTGACCTACATCGTGATGGGAAGCTAAAAGGTGCATACCTCGACGTTTCACCGAGACAACGTATGGCTAGGTTTAGATACTTAGCTGAGATCGTAATGAAAGGAGTAGGTCTAGTAGTCAAATCAGCTATCATAGGTATGGATTGGTTAAAGGACCTTCAAAAGGAAGCTATTAAGGATACCAAGACAGGTGTCATTGGGTGTAAGACTCTATTAGGCTTCCCATTCTTTCAACAATATTATAAGTCCACCAGTAAGCGTGTTAATACGTTCTCAGGGGGAGTAAGACTAAGACTATCAGTGGGTAGGTTTACTAACGAAATAGATAAGGTTAAGTCAGGTTCTGCTATAGCACCTAACTTCATCCATTCGCAAGATGCGACACACTTGTTAAAGACCGCCTTGTTAGCTAAGGAAGCTGGTATTACATCTTTTAGTTTCATCCATGATTCATTTGGTGTACATGCTGGAGACACTGAGGTATTTCGTAATATAATACGAGAAGCCTTTGTATGGCTCTATGAGGGCGATACATTCGGTAGGCTAAGGTCACTATGGGAAAAGCAGTTTAGGACGACTGAGCTGCCCTCTGTGCCCTCTGTGCACTACGGTACGCTAGACATTAAGGATGTCCTTAAGTCAAGCTATATGTTTAACTAAATAAAGGTTAGCTAGATGTCGGATGATGAGGATGAGTTAAGGGGTTGTGAAATTAATAGACAAGACCCTGGGAAAGATTGTGGTGATTATTATAACTGCTGTGACTGTGGTTATACTGGTGATGGCTGTGGCTGTGGCTACTGTTTCTCATGCAATGCTTGTGATTACTGCTTAAAAGATGATGAATAATAATATTAAAAGGCTAAGACATTCAGATGTGTCTTAGCCTCTTTTATTTTTTAAAGGAACCAAAGCTTGGCACCCCATAATGTAGTAATACTATCATGAGCTGGAACTACTTTTTAAGTCAAAGTCTGTCATAAATCCCTGCTTTTAAATACTTCTTTTTATATATTAAAATACCAAGTCATAAAGTATTGGTACCTAGGTATATGTATCACTGCCCACCTAAGAAATAACAATAGGCTCTTTCGCGCCTAACTAAAAGCTTTAACTATAAGATTAAAAGCTAATTTATAAAAGATTAAAACTAAATAATAAAAGATTAAAAACTATGGCTTTAACCTATAGTTGTAACCTATGTAACCATAGGTGTGCTGCTGGTTCACTAAGAGGTGCGCCATGTTCGCCACAATCGATTAAGGATGACATGAATATTAAACGAACTAAGACGGCCTCAGGTGCCGATAAGATTACAATGAAGACTAAAAGTACCAAACACCCTAAGTCTGGGCCTAGAGCCTATGCTAAAGGCGATAACGATAAGTTTAGCGATGGCTATGATAAGATATGGAGTAAACCTCCTGTATGTCCAGTATGTGACGGTAAGTCTGAATCTGGTACATGCCCATCATGTGACTAACGTAAAGCCTTAATAACCAACAACATATATCACTGCCCACCTATGGAGGAATAATGCCACGAGATTATAAACGTGAATACGAAACATATCACAAGTCTGCCAAACAGAAAAGGCGTAGAGCTGAGCGTAATGCTTCTCGACGTAAAGCTGAGAAGGCAGGTAAGGTAAGTAAAGGCGATGGTAAAGACATCGATCATGCTGACCATAATACTTCTAATCAATCATCTAGTAATCTTAAAGTTATGTCTAAGAGTCGCAACCGAGCTAAGAACAAAGGCAAAGGTGGACGACCTAAGAAAGGACAACGCAAGAAAGCTATAAAGTAGTAAACAAATTTCACATAAGGCCAGACCCTCTGTTCCATAAGTATTGAGGGAGACATTGTTTTAGGCAACAAGACGCAAATCTTGGGACTCGCAGGTTGTTGAATTTTACTTGACTTTTTTTTTATCTGCAGTAGTTTATTATTACCTACGCTCGCTACTACTTTCTTTCGGGAGAGATTCAGCGGGCTTTTTTTTTAATTACAGGCCATACAGATGTCTACAATCCTGCTATGTGAATTCATACATACAAACATAATGAAACAAAGAGAGAACAAATGGAAAATAAGAAACTAAATACACCTACTGGTACAGCATCATACCCACATCTGACAACTCCAGATAGTTTTATGGGTGCTGAATCATATAAATGTAACCTAATCATCGATGCGTCTGAGACCGACTTCAGATCCAAAGTTGACGCTTTTGTAGCAGCTAGTAGGAAAGAAGCATTAGACGCAGCAGAGGAGACTCTAGCAGCATTAGATCCAGAAGCTAAGTCACCTAAGGCTAAGAAGGCTTATGAAGCTGCTGAAGCTTTAGTTAATACTATCAAAGATGATGAAAAATATCGTACTCCTCTGACAGAAGAATGGGGAGACGATGATAAACCGACAGGCAACTGGGTACTAGTTACGAAGTCTAAGGCTTCATTTAAAGACCATAAGTCTGGTGAGATGATATCCCTAGCGCCTAAATTCTTTGATGCTAAAGCTGCTCTTATGGAAGATCGACCTTTAATTAAGGGAGGATCTCGGTTAAATCTAGGTATCACACTTGTGGCTTATTCTGCGGGTGGAGCTATAGGTGCAGGTGTTACATGTCGTATTAATGCGGTACAGATCATTAAGCTATCAGGTGGTAGTAGCACAGGCTTTGAGTCTCAAGACTCAGCAGGTTCTGATTCCGAAGGGTTCTCACCTCAAGAATCTGGTGTGTACTAATCATGCGTTCCTCACCAAAGAGGGTTGATAATCAAGGCTTCGCCTCAGGTTTAGAACTACGAAACCAGAATGTACTAGCAAGTAGTGGTTTAGAGTTTTGGTATGAAAGCGGGCCTTGTGAAATTAGCTATTCATTAGTTGTAAGAGTAGGTGAGTGTAATGATTGTGGCAGTAAAGATATAGTTACTAACCACCGTTACACAGCAGACTTTGCCTTCCGATCTGAATCAGGTAAGCTCATTCTAGTTGAATGTAAAGGCTCACCTTGGGCTTGGACAGGTAAGACTCGAAGTAAACATCAAGCTATAAAAAAGCAGTACCCTGAGATGGACTTACGGTTCATCTTCAGTGATAAGAATTCTAAAATAAGTAAAACATCAAAAACTAGCAACGCAGAGTGGTGCAAGCGACAGAAATTCCTATGTGAATCTCGCTTAATTCCCCAACGTTGGCTGAAGGAATAAACTATGAAGAAGTGTCTGGATTGTAATGCTACTAAAACATTAGCGGAATTCTATAAGAATAAAGCAATGCCAAGTGGTGTCTGCTCCTATTGTAAACCTTGTGATAAAATGCGTAAGAATCGACTTAGAAGAAAGTGGGTTAAGACGGGTAATGAAGGTTACAAGAGAGCACGACGTAATAACAAACTCATGAGTCGCTACGGGATAACCCAAGATACTTATGAAGCTATGGTTATTTCTCAAGGGGGTCTATGTAAGATATGTAACATTGAACCAGAGAAAGGTCTAGTAGTTGATCATTGTCATTCTATTGGAGCTAAAAATCCAGACGCTATTCGAGGTTTACTCTGTAATGATTGTAATATGATGCTAGGTTCATCTAAAGATTCTACCTTAACATTACATAACGCTATTGACTATTTAAGGAATTTTTATGAGTGAAGAGTCATACTATAAGTACAAAACCTCTTGCCCAGCCTGTGGTTCATCTGATGCGAATGCGGTCTACTCTGATGGTGGGACGCATTGCTTCAGTTGTACTAAAACAGTTAAGAGTCCTGATACCATAGGAGAGCCTGTAAGCTCATTAGATGCTCCAGATATGTCTAAGTTCATATTCGGAGACTATCGAGCTGTAAGAGGCCTCTCTGTGGATACATGCAGGAAATATGGCTATCAGATTAATGATACCTATGATGACAACTGCGATACACACATAGCCCCATATTATAATGAATCAAAACAGCTATGTGCTCAACACTTAAGATTCGATGGTGATAAGAGTCGGATGCCTTTCAGAGGTACTAACCCTAAGACCATGATGATGTTCGGTCAACAGGTATTCACCAATAGTAACAAACGTCTATACATCTGTGAAGGTGAGATAGATACCATGTCTGTATATCAAGCTCTAGGCTCAACATGGCCAGTAGTAGGTATAGCAGGTACTGATCGTACTGAGAAAGTTATTAAAGCCAACCTTGAGTTTATCGAGTCGTTTGATGAAGTTGTACTATTCTTCGACAATGATGACCCAGGAAAAAAGGCTTTAGATACAGCTCTCGGTTTAATATCCTATGGTAAGGCTAAGTTTATAACTGACTTCCCTGTGGATTGTAATGATGCTAATGATATATTGATTAAACATAGTCAAGACCTCTTACGCAAACAATGCCTATTTAAGGCTTCTGAATATACCCCTGATGGTATTACTGATATTAAAGACATTCGGTTTTCACCTGATGCTTTTGAAGTAAGTATGTACCCATGGGATTCGTTTAATAAAAAGCTATTCGCCAGACGTTCTGGTGAACTATCGGTTTATACCTCAGGAACTGGTATGGGTAAATCTACCATACTAAGAGCTATCTATTCTACATTGGCTAAGCAAGGTGAATCTTGTGCTATGATTATGTTGGAAGAGAGTACAGCTGAATCCAAGGCTGACTTAATGTCTGCTATTACAGGTAAACCTATACGTAAGATAATGGCTCAGCTGTCAGTTAATGATGCATGTCGTAAAAAAGGCATACCATTACTATTCCCTGATGTTGAGACAATAGCTTCTGAAGAGTTAAGAGAATGTGAGAAAGCTGTAGATGATGCTGGTATTATACTAGTCGATCATTCCAAAGGCTATGATGTGGAGTCAATACTATCACAGATCCGATTCCTAGCTATAAGCAAGGGTGTCAAACATATCTTATTAGACCATATTACTTTGTTAATAGCTAGTGATGATGGTATCGATAATGATGTAAAGGCTCTTGATATTACCATGAAGAAACTACGTATAGTCTGTGAAGAGACTGGTGTAAGTATCGACATGATATCTCATATTAGAAAACGAAGTAACGGACAGAAGAGTGTTAATGGAGGTGCTAAGATAGCTGTAGAAGAATTAAGAGGTTCTGGCTCACTATCGCAAATAGCTAATAACATTATATCATTTGAACGAGATCAACAATCAGAAGATCCTAATACAACTATATGTAGAAGTCTTAAAAGCAGAATGGGTGGTTATACAGGTATAATATGCCAATTAAAGTATAATCCAGACACAGGACAGCTAACCGAAGAGGACTATAGTGAATCAGGATTTAATGACGAAAGTACAGAGTATTAAGAAGTTAGGACAGGTAGTTACAGCCTATGGCCGAGTCATAGGTGTATGCCTTAAGCAGATTGACGATGAAACCTTTCGCTTATCCCTTAGTGATGGCCATGGATGTAACTGGGTGGACGACGTACCGATAAAAGATATCGAGGTAGGCGGACAGTTTAAGCGAAAGGTTTCTACTCAAAATGAATATGTAGAGGTTGAAGATGAAGGTTGTGAAGGAGGAGCATGCAAGATATAATAGAAACCTATAAGCAGCTTATTCTGCCTTATAGAATACGTACTGAGAAAGCTGAAGCTAGAGTCCATATGATGGAAGAGGCTTTAATGAATATGGCTAAAGAATTAGCTAAGGAGAGATTACGGAATGAAGGAATGCATAACATGTAAAGATCTCTTTGAAGAGACTAGGAAATGGCAGAAATATTGTGGAAAACGATGCAGAGATCGAGGCACTGTAAGGAGAGAAAGTACACGAGATTTTCAGAAGAGGAGAAGGGATAAGTTGACCATTATAAAACTAGAAGCAGGATGTTCTAACTGTGGATACAACGCTCACCCCTCCGCCTTAGACTTTAACCATGTGAGGGGAGTAAAGTTATTCAATATTTCCCAAGACCCTAAGAGAGCTTGGGATGTAATACTATCAGAGATTGCGAAGTGTGAAGTACTTTGCGCTAATTGTCACAGAATACATACATACGAAAACCAACACTGGCAGAAGAAAAGAGGTGACAGATGCGATTAATATTTGATTTAGAAAGTAATCATTATGATTTAGATATTATTCATACCATACACTGTATTGCAGCTATCGATGTAGATACTAAGAAAATTTATAAGTTTGGGCCGAAAGAAATACCTCAAGCTATTGAGTTATTACAAAGTGCTAGTACATTAATTGGTCATAGGATTTTAGAGTTTGATCTTGAAGCCTTAAAATTACTATATCCTTCTTTTAACTATACTGGTACTGTACATGATACACTAATAATGTCTAAAATGGCTAAACCTAAATGGTTTCAGCACTCCCTTAAGAGATGGGGTAATACCTTAGGTTTTAAGAAAGGTGACTATGCGGATGACTTTAAAGCTTCAGCAGGAGATTCCTATACTGAAGGTGATGAGTGGCAAACATATAGCCAAGCGATGATGGATTATAATGTACAAGATATCAAAGTAAACTATAGAGTATACCTTGAGTGTCTTAAGGCTATGCCTAGAATGTTTAATGAAGAAGCACTTCAGTTAGAGCAGTATACCACAGCACTCATGGTTAAGCAGAGAGATGTAGGTGTAGCATTCAACGAAGAGAAAGCAACAATCCTTATGGATACTTTATTAAGTAGAAGTAACGAGTTAGCTAATGAAATAAAGAAATCCTTTGGTGGATTCTATAAGAAAGGTAAATTGTTTATACCTAAGAGGGATAATAAACGTTTAGGTTATGTTAAAGATTCCCCTATGACTAAACTGGTATGGACGGAATTTAACCCAGGATCTAGAGATCATGTTACCTACTGGCTTCAACGGAAGTACAAGTGGGAACCTGATGAGATGACTGATGGTGGTAAGCCTAAGATTAATGATGAGATCCTAGAAGATTTATCTAGGGTATATCCTGAGGCTGGACCTATAGCTGAGTATATGATGGTTGAAAAGAGACTGTCATCTTTAATCCACGGTAAAGGCTCATGGTTTAATAAAGTCACAACTAAAGGAAGAATACATGGAACTGTTAATGCTCAAGGTACTGTCACTTATAGGGGCGCTCATAGCAACCCTAACTTGGGTCAGATACCAAAAGTTGGTAAGCCTTATGGAGCAGAATGTCGGGAACTTTTCTCTCACGGTATGGGGGATGATTGGACTTTCATGGGTTGCGACATGTCAGGTATTGAATTCAGGCTCCTCGCTCACTACCTGTACCAATTCGATGGTGGTGCTCTCGTTGATACTGTTCTCAATGGCGACATACATTCAGTCAATCAAGAAGCTGCAGGTTTACCATCAAGAGATATGGCCAAAACTTTTATCTATGCCTTTATCTATGGTGGAGGAGACGGAAAGCTTGGATCAATCGTCGGTAAAGGTCGAGCCGAGGGTACAAGACTTAGAGATAAATTCCTCAAAGGATTACCAGCTCTCGCAACCCTCATCTCACGGGTACAAACATATAGAAAGCGAAACAAGAACTTCGTCAAATGTCTCGACGGAAGACTCATTCCCGTTGAAGGCGCTCACACCACCCTCAACTATCTTCTACAAACAGCAGGTGCAATCTTGTCTAAAGCATGGATGCGAGAATTCCACAAGCTTTGTGAAGACCGAGGATTTGTTTGGGGAGTTGACTACATGCAGCTGCTGTGGGTCCATGATGAGCTACAGTGTGCGGTTCGGACGACAAGAGCTAGTGAGCTAGGTGACCTATGTGTTAAGGCTATTGAGAATGTAGGTGAGCATTATAAATTAAATTGTCCTATTACTGGTGAATATAAAGTAGGGACTAATTGGAAGGAGACGCATTAAGATGTATAACAACGGAATTATAATTAAACATAGCCCTTCGGCTGACTTTGGGAAATTTACATTGATCGTCGATGGGAAAGTTCTAAGCATAACTAATAGTATCAACCCATCAGAACTGTTAGATACTCTAGGCATACCCCACACATATAAAATTGAGGTTAAATAATGAGTGAATCACTAGTAAAGATCAACTGTGAGTATGACATCGACCAGGAATACTATGTCTTTAGGAATGATGATGCAGCAATTAAATTTGTTGACGAGTCCTCTCTAGATGAGTCATATGATGAACTAGAAGAGGCAGGATTAGTTAACTTAGAATCGATTGAGGTAATTGGATAATGGCTAGCGATAAGAAGAAACATATTGAACTGAAGCATTACAAAGTTCTACTATTACAGATGGCTACTAGAATTGTAGGTAAAGTCTGTGAGACTGGGCTTAAGCCTAGCTCGAAGCGAAATCATTTGGCCAGCCAGATCTCAGACCTATCGAGACAACTGGAACGCGAATTGAAGCGAGATGTTACACTTAAAGAGAGTACTGATGCTAAAGCTTCATTATACCAAGAGTTATATACAGGTGGTATTCCTGATTGGCTTCTTGATGTTATATTCCATGCTTTGGTTGAAGAGAGCCATAAGCTTAACAAGAGGTCGGCCTAAGAATGGTGCTTTATATACTTGTATAAGCATGAGTATCTTTTTGATCTGGGCAGCTTGGGAACTAACTACTTTAATAAAGGCCTCCTTTAAATGAATATCCTATTTGATGGCGATTTGCTAGTACACCGTATGTGCGCTGCATGTCAAGAGATGAGTCCATTTGATAAAACCTTATTAATCAAAGCTGACCCTGAGGATACATGGAACTGTATTCAGCTCAGGGTTGAGCAATGTGTATACCAAGTGATGGAACATTTTGATTTATACAAAGATGATATAGAGTTAACAATGTGCTTTAGCTCTCCGGTTAATTATCGCAAAGAGGTTAACCCTGAGTATAAGTCTAATCGTAAAGGTGTAGCTAAGCCAGTTCTATTTAGAGATATGGTAGATAAAGCTAAACGCTTATACCAATATGAAGAATGGCATAATATCGAAGCTGATGATATTATGGGTATAATGCAGGATGCTAATACTATCATATGCACGGGCGATAAAGATTTGTTGCAGATACCAGGATTTCACCTAAATATGCTCGATCCAGAATCAGGTGTGTTTAGCGTTAGTGAAGCTGAGGGTAGACATCTGTTTTATACTCAGTGTTTATCAGGTGATACAGTTGATGGTTATTATGGTTGTCCTCAAATAGGTAAGACGAAAGCTAACCGAATAGTTGAAGATGCAGGTAATGATATATGGGATACTATATGTGAAGTGTATAGATCAGCTATGTCACCTAAGACTTGTACTGTTACATTAGACAGCGGTGCTAAGCGAGTTAAGAAGCTTAAGTCAGTTAACTTGGGTTTAGGAGCTAAAGAGGCTCTGATGACAGCTAGAATGGCTTATATACTACGTTATAAAGAAGATTATAATAAAGAAACTGGGGAAGTGAGACTATGGAACCCTTAATCCTTTCGGATATCGCATTTAGATCAAATAGTACAGACTGTTTTAAAGTCTTTAAGAAATACTATTTTTATAGGGAGGAGAAGAAATACTCCTTACATCATAAAGCTATTAAGCTATTCTATCAATTTGTAAGCGATGATGGACACGAGATTGATTTAATTGAGGGTACTGATCGAGATGAGTATGTAGTAAAACATTCTGAATACATAGATCACCTTCTTTTAGGTGGTAAACCTTATAGATTTGAGGATAATTAATATGGCAACCTTAATAGGATTATGCGGAATTAAAGGTTCAGGTAAAGATACTGTATGTGAAATGATACAAGATTTAGTACCTAACACCAAAAGATTCGCGTGTGCTGATTTACTTAAGATGGAACTACATAAAAGCTTTGGGCTTAGCCTTGAGATTTTACATGGTACCCAAGAACAGAAAGATGTCACTAAGACTCAATTCAGTTGGGACCACCCTATGCTCGAAAAGTATGCTCTAGGTCGTATCGGTAGGGTAACTTACCGAGAGTTGACTCAAGTGTATGGTACTGAGATCGTAAGGTCAGCTCGGGGTGAAGACTATTGGCTTAACCAGATATTAGACCAAGTGTATGCCCATGAGGGGCTCTCGGTTATAACTGACATTAGGTTTGACAATGAAGCTGAACAGATACCTAAGAAGAATCTATGGTATATCGATGGTGATGTTTCTAGAGATCAGACTAATCATGCCTCAGAGACATTGGACTTTGAATGGGATAGAGTCATTAAGGGTAAAGGTAAGGCTACACTAGAGGAGACTCGGTTAGCTATTATGGAGGCTCTAGATGCTACGAAATTCAACTAATCATGATGAAGCTATGCAGAGACTCAAGGATACCACTGAGGATATGCTAGCTACACCTGAGTCTATAGTAGAGGCTCTATCTAATAAATTCCCTGACAGTTTACCAACAGCTCCTACTAAATGGGAGCAATTTGCTAGGCTACAGGGTAGACAAGACGTTATTCGATATTTGAATGGCTTAATTAATAACACAAAGTAGGAGTATACTCTATGTGTACAGGCGGAGGCGGTGCCCCTAAAGCACCTCAACAAAAAGCACCAGAACCTATACCAGAACCCCCAGCTCAGCCACCACCATTGAAGTCGGCAGCAGCTGAAGTCAAAGTAGGAGCTAAGGATAAATCTGTTTCTAAACGGAAGAAGATTGGTAGAAGTGCCCTTAAACAAGGATCTTCTGGATCTAGCTCAAGCTCAGGCTTAGGTTCTTAAACAAATAAATATAGGAGACGTAACCCATGAATAACCATGGTACGCAATCAGTATCAGCTGGTATCTCTGAAGAAACTACTATTAAACCAGATGCTGTATCAGGACGATACCAAGAGCTGTCTGGTGTTAGAGAAACATTACTTCAAAGATCCCGAGATATGGCAGCCTTAACGATACCATCGATATTCCCTTACGAGGGTGTCAATGAGACACAGGAGTTACCGTCTCCTTATCAATCAGTTGGTGCTAGGGCTGTGAACAACTTATCCAATAAGTTACTACTTACATTATTCCCAGTATCTAACCCTTTCTTTAAACTTGAGGTGTCTGAAGCTTTCACCCAGCAGATGCAAGAGCAGGAACAGAGTGTTAAGGAAGAGATTGAAGGTAAGATGGTGGAACTTGAGAATATCATTCAAAGTGATATGGAAGTTAATGCCTTTAGAACACAATTCTTTGAAGCTATTAGAAGTCTAGTAGTTGTAGGTAACTTTTTAATATATATACCTAAGAAGGGTGAACCCTCAGGCTATCGTTTCGATCAATATGTGGTTAAGCGATCAGTTCAAGGTACAGTATTAGAAATGATTCTGGAAGAGATTATCTCTAAGGAAGAATTACCAGAAAAATGGATTGAACAGCTTAATGAAGAAGGCATAGATATGAACTCTAGTGCCGATTCTGAAGCAGCTCATTCAGTTAAAGACAAGAAATTTAAAATGTATACCAGAGTCTTTCTACAAGACGATAAGTATCATGAAGCTAAGTTTATTCATGGTGTTCAATTAGATGGTACAGATGCTACGTATCCAAAAGATGCTAGTGCTTGGTTACCTCTACGTTGGAATGGCTTATCAGGTGAAGATTATGGTAGATCTTATGTAGAAGAATATTTAGGTGATATAATTGCTTTAGAAGGTTTATCTCAAGCCTTACAAGAGCATTCAGCTATAGCGAGTAAGACCTTTGGAATCCTAAGGCCTAACTCTAATCTGTCACCTAAAGATTTAGTTAATGTACCTAATGGCGGATTCGTCTCAGGTGATCCTGAAGATTTAATCTATCCTGACATAGGTAAGAACAATGATATGCAGACAGCTCAGACCATGGCTACACAGCTTACTGAGTCACTGTCTAGAGCCTTCTTAATTACACAAGTGAGGGATTCTGAGCGTACCACAGCTGAAGAGATTCGACTGTTAGCTAGTGAACTTGAGACAGCTCTCGGAGGAGCATATAGTCTACTAGCGGTTACATTCCAGAAGCCTATCCTAATGAGAGAGATAGGTAGACTAAAGAAATCCGGTGATTTACCTAATGTATCTGATAAAGACTTCAGCCCTAAAGTAATAGTAGGACTCGAAGGTCTAGGTAGAGGTACCGATGTGGACAAGTTGATGAAAGCTAGTGCAGCTCTACAACAGTTAGCACCAGTATTACAGATTGTACAAGATATCGATCAATCAAAATTAGTTCAATTCATCTTTAATGGTGTAGGACTAGATCCTGATGAGATACTTAAATCTGCCGAAACGAAAGAAGCTGAGGCTCAAGCTGCTCAACAGCAGCAGGGACAAGAAGCTATGCAGGGTATGATGGAGAAGGCTGCTGGGCCTATGGCTGGAGCCATGGCTAAAGGTATGGCTGAGAATCCTGAAGCTATGCAAGCTGCTCAAGGTGCTATCCAAGGCGCTTTACCTCAGCAGTAAATATTAATATAATACAAAAGGTTATCAATGGATACAGAAGTAGTTAACATAGACATGACAGGTGGGGCTGATCCTTCAGTTTCACTTGAAGATCCTAATACTATCACAGTTACACCTGAAGAACAGGAGCTGGGAGAGCAGGATGATGGTTCTATTCGAATTACAGCTGATGTAGACGCTGCAGACCTTGGGGATGATGGAAACTCTGGCGATGAGACTGAAGGTTTAAACCTTCCTGAGAAATTCGCTAACGCAGAAGATCCCCAAGCTGCTCTACTGAAAGCTTATTTAGAACTAGAGAAATCGAAGAATACTACCGATGATAAGGTAGAAGATAAGGTAGAAGTAGAGGAAGAAGTTAAACCTGATGTGTCTGAAGCTAAGGCTTTAGATGGTGAATTCTCAGTCAAGGCATACCAAGATAAATGGCTAGAGCAATCAGGTCAACTGTCAGATGCCCAATGGTCTGAGATCGAGAAGAATACAGGTGTACCAATGGAGACATTGAGAGCCTATGAAGCTTCTATGGTAAGTCAAGCTCAGGATAGTCTGGCTAGTAATGACTCTGAGATCTATAAGTTATCAGGTGGTGAAGATAAGTATAATACCATGATTGACTGGGCTAACGCTAATCTTAATGGTTCACAGATTGATTCGATCAATACTCAACTTGACAACCCATCGTTTGCAGCTAATGGTGTTACCTTATTAAAATCGATGTACGAAGCCTCTGAAGGTAAAGAAGCATCCTTTTTATTGGGAAATCTACAAAATAACTCACTGAAGGATACTGACATCTTCCAGAGTGATGTGGAGTTCTATCAAGCGATGGAGCACCCTGACTATGGTAAAGGTGGTAAGTATGACCGTGAGTTTGACCGTAAAGCTACTGCTTGGATGAAAGCTTCCGGACAGATATAATAGACTGAGCGAAGTAGCCCCGCCTCGTAGGGCTACAACCCCTTGCTATACAGATAGATATATCACTGCCCACCTAAGAAAGAGTATAACTATAGGTTAAACCAAGAGTATAGAGATAATTTAATTAAATTAATGCCCTGAGAAACTAAAGGCCGAGTGTCTTAAGTTGGATGGATAACATGAATAGGAATTAATGATCTCAGAAAATAGTTGTCTAATTACCGATTGATCATCGTACAGATAACTAAATTATATACTATTCATATTTAATCATTATAGGAGATTAGTCCACAATGGCTAACTTTACAGCAGACCGCTCAGGTCAAATCAATAGTGCAGGTGGTTCATTAGCAGCTAACCGTGCGCTATACCTAAAGAAGTTCGCAGGTGAAATCCTTCAGAAACTTCCACAGGTTCTTTCAACTAAAGGTATGGTACGTGAGAAGACTCTCAGATCTGGTAAAGAATTCCAGTTCCCATACACAGGTACTATCGATGCGGTGTACCATGTTCCAGGTGCTGAACTAACGGGTCAGTCAACTAACAACGCTGAAAGAGTAATTGCTCTAGATGACCTGATGGTCGCAGACCGATTCACTCCAAAGATCGACAAATGGTTAAGCCATTTCGAAGATCGCAGTGCTTACACTACTCAGATGGCTGAGACTCTAGGTGTAATCATGGACAAGAACGTATTCCATGAAGCTGTACTAGGAGCTAGAGCTTCGAGTGTTGTTACTGGTAATGGAGCTGATGGTACAGTTATCGAGAATGACCATTTCCGTATTACTGCTGATGCAGCTGGTGCTCAGAACTCAGTAGACCTTGCTAATGCTATTCGTAGTGCTTGTAAGGAAGCAGCTCAGACGTTTAAAGAGAAGAATGTACCAGCTGGCGTACGTAAAGTAATGTATATCCCTTGGGGAACTTACTTTAATGTCGTTGATGCTGTTGATACCAATGGCTTCTCATTGTTTAATAAAGACTACGCAGGTGGTTCTTTAGAAAGAGGTATGCTTCCACATATCTATGGTATTGAGATTCAAGGTACTAACAACTTGTCTACTGTAGACTTGTCTAGTGTTGCGTCTCCTCAAACAGCCACAACTGGTGTTCACTTTTATCACCAGATTGACATGTCCGCCACTGTTGGTGTGATTATGTGTCAAGGTGCTGTAGCCACAGTTAAGGCATCCGATATTGCGGTCGAAGTCGATCCATACCAAGCTAGATACAAAGGTCAGCTTGTAACAGCTGATTATATGGCTGGACATGGATGGTTGCGTCCAGAGTGTCTTATTGAGCTTAAGCTTGATACACTCACTAATGCTACACTGTAGTATTATTTAAACATTCCCCAAAAGATGGAGGGTGGGTTAACCTTCGGGTTCCTGCCCTCTATTTTTGTCGATTTATTAAAATTTGAGGTTAAATACATTATGTATATTAGAATAGATGGTACCACTAGAGTTACAAGAGACTCAGAGAGAGGTAAGGCTTATTTAAAGGCTCAAGCTGAAGTTGTAGCTAAAGAGGCGGAAGCAAAAGAGATTGAAGATCAAGAGAGATACTTTATAGAAGTGGATAAGCTAAAGGCTGAAGCTAAGGCGACACTAGAAGCATTTAAATAATTAATACTAGGAGACATTACTTATGTCAGGTACTATCAAGACAGGAACCCATAAGATTAATGGTGTCTCCACAGATTATTACTACCCCGACCCTGTGGGTGACATTGAGATTCACTCAGAGCAGAAGGTCGATGGGGTACAGAAAGATTATTACTCAGGTCCAGCAGCTGGCTCAATCGAAGAGTGCACTCATGAGATTAATGGTGTGCCTAAGGTCTATTATAAGGCTGTGACCACCGGTTTTGGCTCCGAGGGTGGCGGAAGGTATTTTACGACCCTATCCACTGCGGGCAGTAAGTATTATACGATACCTACAAAGGCGTTGGCGGGTGATTTTGATATAAGTATCACTTTTGCGTCATCAACTCTTAGCACAATGGTTTTAATAAATGAAGGTGGCGGAGGTGGTGACTTTATACAAATACCATCCTCAAATAATGGCATATCAATAAGATTCGGGGGTGTATCTAGAAACTATGTAGTCACGACTCCTTTAGACGGGAAGCTTCACACCGTCAGAATTGTCAATGTGGCTACATCGTGCGAATTGTTTTTTGATGGAGTATCAGCAGGCTCTCAAGCAATAGGTGCTGCACCTTATAACCTCCTTAATATTGGTCGCTTAGATTCAGGCTCTCAATATTTTGATGGCGTAATCTCAGATGTCAAAATCACTGATGCAGGCGTACTTGACAGGTACTACAAGATCGACGAGACTTGGGATGATAACTTAGTGCTTGTGAATAGTGCTGCTACTTTGGGGGCTGAAATAATTACCAGTACTCCAGGAGATTGGAGCACTTCAAACGCGAATATAACCTTTCCGTCAGGTAGGGTGAGAGTTACGAATACAGCAGCATCTCAGGGGTCTGCAACGTTTGCGCTTAACCAGAATATAGGTGATACGTTATTGGCAGGTTTGTTCAATAAGACAGACTCGGGATCAAGCGGGGAGGGATGGATAGTAAACCCATTTAAATCATTGAGTCCAGAGGATGAGTTATTAGTCTTTCCAGATATATCCAACACAGGCGATTTAACTATAAGGTGTAATGGTACTGGGATAGGCGATTGGGTTGAATTCGATCTACCGACAGTTAAGTCAGCGCAAGGCTATGGCACAGCGGTCAACATCACTAGCGCAGACTCAGAGGAGTTTACA
>Ga0222717_10001673_pt1 | contig 17838 bp, 20 predicted proteins | sample C33_18DmetaG_FD_165053 | JGI IMG/M metagenome (GOLD analysis project Ga0222717, IMG submission 165053) | Estuarine water microbial communities from San Francisco Bay, California, United States - C33_18D | ecosystem: Environmental > Aquatic > Marine > Unclassified | place: USA: California...
CTGAGCAATACCCGAAGTAATCTACAGAGAACATATCTATTCTATTCACACACATGTGTATATTAAGAGATAATCTGAGCAATACCCGAAGTAATCTACAGAGAACATATCCATGCGTATAGTAGTACACGTATACTAGTAGACATACCCAGACACGTATACTAGTAGACATACCCAGACACGTATACTAGTAGACATGCACAGTACAATTGATTTGGTTTGGTTTGGTTTGGTAATACTATACTACGTTTTTACTACCCATTACACAAGCGCATAAAACACAAAAAATTTGTCTTTCCTTTCCACAACGAAAGCTTTCCACGTGCCATGGACTTTGGAGACGACTTATCACCGCGCCCACTAAAAAGAGGTAAAAATTCACCCATTACATATTCCTTACTGTTAGACCCCCTGCTTCAAGAATGGGAAAAAGAAGCGATGGGGGCGAACCCCCCCGAGGTACAGAGGCCTGCGCAAATCACAGAGGTGTGTACCGCTCTCGTGTTTGAGACAATGTTTTTTTGTTTTTTTGATCCCGTGTGTTGCACAGAAAGGAGTCTTGAATGTGTAATGAGTATGAGAACTCCAATTGAATATGAACAACTGAAAGCCATCTTTGAGAAGAACATTTGCGGCATTTTCTTCCACAATATTGAGCATTTTGTTTGCAAGGCAAGTGGCACAGTTTCGGATTCGGAAGTGTTTGACCGAAAAGAGTTGATAAGACGGTGCGCGTTTCTGAAGTATGTGGAAGGCAATGAAAGATTCGAATTTCTGGAAAGGTGGTTGAATGATGAGAATCGAAGGGTTGTTTTGGATATAACATGTGAGCCAACACTGTACTCAAGCCTATCCTTCAATTTATGGGATCCATTCCGGGGGAGCAAAGCTATTTGTTTGAATAACTCGCGGGAACTGGTGAACAGCATTTTAGAGTACATGAAAGAATTATTTGGAGAAAAGGGGCGTGATAAAATTTTGGACTTTTTTGCGTATACAATCAAAGAGCCGGACATGCGACTGAAGTACGCGCTGGCGATAGTGGGAGGATTTTGGTATGAAAGGACTGCAATTGTGCATTTTTTCAGCAACGCAATTATTGGGCCATACCTTGCCCGGCGCCTGGTGTCGCCTACTACAGACGCATACGCCGGTTTAAAACTGATATGGCTTGATTCACATTATTCCAAAGGGCATAATGACATCTTGTTCAAAGAAGTGATACAGGCAGGTTCGAATCCGGTGTGGGGGTTACGAAACATTGCTAACATAATTGTGACATGCGAGGAATTCACACCAAGCGAAGATCTTTTGGTAGTTCACGCAGTAAACACGATTCTTCCATCGAGATTTACAAGTGTGCTACGTGACGAAGGAAGTTCTCGAGCTTTTCATGATTATTTACTTTATGAGCATTGATACAAAACAGTTAATATTTAAGTATTACCCTGATACTTGGTGGGAGACAAAGCTTTACCCCCACATCACACAGCAAGCTATGGATGAACCTGATGGCCCGGATTGGGTCCATAATTCACCACCAATAAAGGGCCCGCTCAACGTCTACGGCGACTGCGAAATATACATGCTTATGCACAAACTTCTGATTGAATGCAACAGCGACATGGGTAAATGTTTGCATTTTTTTGCAGTGAAGAATAGCAAAAGTGGTTGGCCAGAGAACGATCCAATTACTGATCAAATTTCGATACTCTTCAATCAAAATTATGGTACAGACCATAAGGAAAAAATGGAAAACGTATTGAAAAACGTACTGTTGTTTTACAGCGACATTGAAGGGGATATTTACCTGCCTTCAGGGTTACTTAAACCGAATGCACGACTCCTGATGAATTACATTCAAGTGTTGTACAATATAATGAAGGGAGGAATTCCCGATGGGATGCTCTATTCGTTGAAATTCAGCGAAGTCGGCTCGGGTACTGTGTTTTGTGAAGAAGATCATGAAGAAGATCAAGAACCTTCGCAAAACTCTGGGGATGATCATAATACAGATGCTCATCCGCTTGGACTGGTATCCAATGAAGGATGATCACCAAAGTATGCGGGGGTGTGTTGAGTAAAAATTGTCTTACTTGTGTTATAAGTACGCATGCGAAATGTAAAGATTATTTATTTCACACGTAGTTACCGGATTTTTATTATGTTATGCATTGCAAGTGCAAATATCAACATACAAGCGAAATATTTGTTCTGTAGAGTTTTGTATTGTTTCCTTAGTATGTATTGTTTTACGAAAGAATGGAACTCGGAGGTGGTTGTAGAGGGAGAATTGCTCCCTTATTGACAGGACGCATTGGTACGTGCTGCTTTTTTTTTTAAACAGGTGATGCATATACTCTGTAAGCAGTAAAAGCACACTGCTTTCATCTTGCATTTTAAAGGCCCTTGGGTTACGCGTGATGTCGTGCATCCTTATCCTCTTCAATCGAATGGGGAAGTCGTCAATGACTAAATCGCCAAAGTCTATTTTGTACATCAGCTTCCCGTTTTGGTGTAAAGCTTGAACAGTCAATGCTTCAAATAAACCCACGGACAAGACGTACGGAGAAGGCCCGTCTTTCGCCTGCATCTTTTCGATTATTAGTTCCGATATCTGCTGTGCAATGTCCATCAATTATATTTGATGTAATAGCGAACTTATATAGCCTACGTTCCATGCATACAAAGAATTCATATGTTATGCGTGTGGTTATGCGATGAGAAATCCTCAAATGCCCACCCATAAAAAGGGGCCCCTGCACGAAGAAACGTCCCAGAAGCACAGCTATTGCACGCGTCGTAAGACGAACGCCACATGCCGTCTTCACACCCGAAACATGAAATACACAGAAGAAGCAAAAAGAGAAAAGCAAAGAGTTTCATGGACAAAAAGAAAAAAGCATAAACTAATATACAACACTGCTGGAAGCAAACAACGCGTGCCTACTAGCTAGTTATCAAATTTCGGCATGGTTTTTTATAATTTTTTATTGTAATCTAAAGCGAGATAATGCCTGAGAAAAAAACTTTCAATGCCAACTGAAACAGATATTCAAATCGGAGGGGTATCCCGCTTCCGATGAAGGAGGGACGTTCAGTTCGTTCCCTATAAGAGTCCATCTCAATCGTAAACGGCCAGCGTTTGAAGACTTGTGCACTGGTCAACATAGTACTGCAATTCCACCAGATCAACATTGCCGATCCCACATTCCGTGAGTATCAAGGCATTCAAATTTACCAGCTAGGGCAAACTGTGGACGATGGATTCATACCGACGGCCGAAAACGTCCAATACCTGCAAACTTTGCAGATGTCTGAAATCCCACGGCTGTGGTTCAACTGAGATATCTGGTACTTTTGGTAGACTCAAGTGCCGGAGTGTTGCTGGCAGACTTCGCATGGCTTGTGCTGCAACAAATGGTGACAAAGGCGTGTTTGTCATCTCCAGAGAAACAAGTTGTGTCAATGTGCCAAATGTAATTTGATTTGCACACCGTTGTAACTCTCTCACAGACAGGTGTTGTATACCTGACGGCAACACGGGCAACACGCAACACAATCTGGTCCAGAGGCCATCTAAGACCAACCTTTTCAATTCTGGCAAGTTGGCCAGTCCCTGCAAAGTTGTTGTTTCCACACTCTCAGTGAAAGTCACCGCTTCCAGCTTCAACGTATGGATGGTTGTAGAAGTATTGTCTATGACGCCTTTTAGCATCTCAGCCGTCAAAAACATCTGTGAGATATCCAACTCCAGCAGCCCCTTCATTTCCGCAATATTCTCCGGAAACATCGAGGCATGTGGTGTGTTCCTGAAATTAGCATAGGTAAATCCCAGACGCAGGATTTGGATTGAAGTCTTGTTCACCGCACCAATGACTCTGGCCACTCCGCGTGGCGCCAGATAATTCTCTGACATGTCCAATTCAATCAGTTGCAAGCCACTCAGATGTTTCAAAAGACCCTCACTCAAAGACAAGTCAGTGATGCCGGCTTCGATTAAAATCAAACGCTTCAAACTCATCGGCAGATCGCAGCAGAAACTCAGAAGCGATGTCGTACCACCAAGGCTATGTTTCACCTCGAATAGTTCAAGTGCTGGAACACGTTTGCCTGTGAGAATTTTCCACGGATTCTGGCCGGGTTCAATGGATGATACATTCAGATTGGTGAGGTTTCCAAACTGCCTGTACCGCAACAAATGCCTGTATAGCACTTCTTCAAGAAATGGTACAGCCTCTGAGGCGTATAAAGCAGTCAAGTTTTCAGGAAGTTGCCAATATGCAACTGTTCCTTCAACGTCCTCATGTGTGCCTTGTAACAGATGGCATTCTTCAGGTGGTCTGTTAGACAAAATGATTTTCCTAATTTCTTTATTGACCCCTGTCATCATTCTTACTCGTGTGCATGGAACCACCAATGTGGCCAATTCGTTCAGTACGTCAGTCAAAGTATAAACCACCTCCATTGAGTCGAGGGGGGTATCGCAGGGATTAAACCCCTGGTCCATGGTCACGTGTCTAGCAGCTGGGAAGTCTCGGGGATTAGATCCAGATCTCATATTATTAATACTTAAATATTATATTCATATCTATTGATTATCTGTTTTGCTCTGACGTCATACTCCTGAACAATCCCCAAGTAAGCAATCCACGCCTTCCCACAAAGTTTTTGGCAGTCTAACAGTTTTATTTCTTCTACAAAATAATTGGACATAATCCCAAACAATTTCAAAGTTTAAATGAAACTTTTCTACAGTCAAAAACATTGTGGGAACAACAATTACAGCTAGCAAACGCGTGTAGTAAAAACGTATTGTAAAAGGTTTCCCGCTCACCCTAAACCCTAAACCCTAAACCCTACTAGCTAGTTATTAAATTTCGGCATGGTTTTTTATAATTTTTTATTGTAATCTAAAGCGAGATACTGCCTGAGAAAAAAACTTTCAATGACAACTGAAAAAGATATTCAAATCGGGGGAGGTATCCCGCTTCCGACGAAGGAGGGACGTTCATTTCGTTCCCTATCAGAGTCAATCCCGACCCCCAACGATAATCAACATGTCAGGGTATCCCGCTTCCGGCGTAGGAGGGACGTTCAATGTGTTCCCCAAAAGACACAATTCCGTGAGGTTGGAAAATCTTTGGGGATTCGGAATGCTTGTGATCTTATTATGTGCAAGATCCAGCCTTCGAAGACTTGTGCACTGGTCAACACAGCGCAACACATTCGCAAAAGCGGCATTGTTGAGGCCGAGACTGCAAGCGCTCAATTGCAAGTCATACAATTTTCCCAGCAAGGGCAAATTGTGAATGATGGACTCATACCAGCGCTGGCCTGAAACGACCAATCTTTGCAAATGTACCAGATGTCCGAAATCACACGGCACTGGTGTCGCAAATGAAAAATTTACAACAAAGTATCGTAAATGCAATACCTTGAGTGTTGGTGGCATATGTAGCATGGCTTCTGCTGCATAACGTGGTGACAATTTCTCTCTGTGTCTTCCTATCCGAAGATCCTCAAGATTCGTCATTCTTTCAAATCGTTGTAATTGTGAACTTCCTGAACAGCCTTGTAAATCGCTCAAATACAGACGGATTATACTTGTCGGCAACACGTTCAACACTTCACACAAGCAGCATTGGTTGCCATTCAAGCTCAACTCTAACAAGTCTTCCAATCTTGTCAGTCCCTGCAAAGTTGTTCGTTGCAAATTCTCATCCCTAGTCACCGCTTCCAGGTCCAAAGAAAGCATGGTCAGAGGAATCTTGCCTATGATTTCTTGTATATCCTCAGACGAAAAATACATACGTGCGAGACACAAACCCTTGAGGTTCGTCATGCTCTCGATATTCCCCGGCAACCCTGAGGCCTGCGACGTGTCCCTCTCGAAATTAGCATAGGTATGGCCCAGAAGCAGGGTTTCGATTGAAGTCTTGTTCACCGCAGATATGACTCGGGCCACTCCGCGTGGTTCCAGATAATTGTCTGACATGTCCAATTCAACCAGGCTCAAGCTACCCAGACGTTGCAAAACATCCTCACTCAAAGACATGTCAGTGATGCCGACGTTGGTTAAAATCAACCGCGTCAAACTCATCGGCAGGTCGCCGCAGAAAAGAAGAAGCGAGTCAAAGGGCCTTGTACCCTCGCTATAATTCACTCTCAATCGTTGAAGCGCTGGAACACTTCTGCCTCTGAGAATTGCCCACGGATTATGGGGGGCTTCAATGAATGTTACATCCAGATTGGTGAGGTGGAGAAACGGCCCGTGACTTAACAAATATGTGTATAGCACATTTTGAAGACACTGTGTACCCGGGCGGGTTGAGCGTAATGTAGTCAAAGCTCGGGGAATTTTCCATTGTGGCATTACTTCAAAATCCGTGTCCACGTCTGTTCGAAGAAGGCGTTCGTCAGGAGCACCGATAAAAGAAAAAAAGTCTTGTAATTCTTTATTGGCCTGTGTCAAAATTCGTACTCGCGTGGGTGGAACCAACAAAGAGGACACTGCGTGCAGTACGTCTAATAAAGTAGTCTGGCGTACGACTCCGTTTTGAGGAATATCCTTCTCCATCGGCTCGGTGGGGGGATCTTGGGGACTAGACCCCTGATTCATGGTTACGTGTCTAGCAGCTGGAAGGTCTCGGGGATTAGATCCAGATCTCATATTATTAATACTTAAATATTATATTCATCTCGTTGATTGTCTGTTTTGCTCGGACTTCATACTGCTGAACAATCCCCAAGTAAGCAATCCACGCCTTCCCACAAAGTCTAAAAGTTTTATTTCTTCTACAAAATAATTGGACATGTTTCCAAAGAAATTCAAACTTTAAATGAAACTTTTCGACTGTCAAAAACATTGTGGGAACAACAATTACAGGTAGTAAACACATGTAGTAAACACGTGTAGTAAAAACGTATTGTAAAAGGTTTCCCGCTCACCTGTCCCTTTCAGTCCCGTTAGACAGCATGGACCTCGCAGCAGATGTGGCAGGTATCGTATTGAAAGAGATGGAACGGGAAGAAGAGAGAAGCCCATTCATTCTGGGAATAGAGATTGAAGGAGAATGTGCATTGAAAATTAAGACCTTCTTTGTGAAGAACGTTTTGCACTTCCGCATTTTCTCGACCTCAACATTCCTTTTCAATTTGAAGTCAGAAGCTTCTGTGTCTGCTTTAATCACCGAGAAAGTCTCAAAAAATCTCAATGACACACAATCAAAAAACTGCTTCTTCAATATTTCGAAGGAGGGTGCAGATTATCCGCATCTTTTTACATTCTCGTTTGATGCTGCCAGTGAAACTATATTGAAATTCAGGGTGAACGCCATTCTCAAAACGTACACCGAGATCTGTGAGTGCAACCGGAAACCCCTCACCGTCTAATGAGGCAAAAAGACCGTGCTCAAGCGTCCCACCAAGAGATCTCCGTACTGTTGCACAATAAAGCATACTCCAAAAATTATGAAAGATGCGCCTGCTAGCACTCCCATTTTCAAACTGTATACGTACTCCAGGGATTCTGTAAAGTCAGACGTGTCCGCGCGTCTCATATTTTTGAAACAGTTTGTGTGTATTCACGATGTGCAAATCCCCTTAAGTTTGTGTCTGCAACTTTGCATTTATTTTTCGAAATTTTTGGGTTAACGTATGAAACGTTGCAGTGCTAATGTAGAAGATTTTCATTGTTACACAATAAAGCAATCTGTTGACCCATCCCAAGGCTCAGAGGTGCTTCCGTGTCTCATATTTTTTAAGCATTCTATGTGTATTCAGGGTGTCCAGGTACAGTTTTTTGGGTGGACTGAAAACGTATTTGTCAACCCACGTGCCGTCCACTGGCTGTCTGACGTACCTGTCCAGCATTCGAAGCAAGATAGGGTGCTCGTGCATTTTCACCAAAGAGTAACAAGACACGCGTAAATATATCCCATGAAAAAACTTTTTATTGTCGCTTTGAAGCAGCCATGGACCAGATTAGAATGTAGAAGTCTGCGAGGACGTTATGCACTTTCTTTTCCTTGTTGATTTTTTCGCTCCGCCATTCCCGCGCTAATATGCTTCCATCGTAAACGATTTCCTCGACCGGGACCCCATATTTGTGATAGCAATGTATTGCGCACGCTGCAATCACATGGCAGTCTTCTTTCCTGGGGACAAAGAGCTTTTCTTTGTGGGAGATGTAACACTCTGTTCCCACTGGTTCAAAGCCAGAAATCTTATTCTTGTTGATCTTGTACGGGAAGAGAAATCGGTAGTTGGACCGTTTGCTATTCATGACACTGTTTGCCAGAAACATGTTGTGTGGGTCGTTCACGGCAGAGTGAAGCTCATCTTCCGGGACATATTTTTTCAAGACGCTTACAGGGACAACGTGCTCAACGTTGGGAGAAAAACGATGTTTGCTGTACAGAAAGGGCGCCTTGTCTTTGTAAATCAAAAGCAGTTGTTTGAATGATATACATGGACGCATCGCACCCCCAGCCCCCGCAACTCTGTACGAACTTGATGATATGGACACAACGACCTCTGGTATAAGAAACCAAAGTAAAACAGCAATGACAATTGGGGTAACACAGTTCATCATTGCACGATTTGTGACAGTTTCGTTTTTTCTATGTGACGAAGAAGGCAAAAGTCACACGACCAAGCGGGAACTATGGGGGAATTTTCTATATCGCGTATTTCTAAGAGCAATGCCCCTGCGCGATACTTATCGGCGTCCCACCGCCAACCACAGTTGAAGCACTGATACTCAAAATCGGAAGTATTTGACATGCATCTTTGATTAATCATTTTGATTATGAAGTAAGCCACTACAATAAATATATTCGTCATATGCCCGTATGAGATTTTTATATTCTCCGGCTACGCCTACGAAAAATTTCAACCCCAATAAACAAAAATGATTTTTTATTCACCACCACAATACATAAAACATTGCGGGAAAACCACGCCTTGCAAATTCGCAGCACAGGGCGAAATATTTCACGTTTTCATGTAGGGATTTAAAGTGTAAAATGAAACTTTACGCTTCCATAAAACATTGTGGGAAATCCACGCCTTGCAATTTCGTGATAGGGGTCCAAATATTACAAAAAGGTTTTTACTACACGGTTTAGTTTTAATAATATTAAAATCACAAAAAGGTTTTTACTACATGGTATTTTTTCATAGGGTGTATAGGACACGTGTACTTCACCAAAACTTGTTTGGAAACTTAAACCCATTCAACATCAAACTTTCCCAAATCGAACATCTTTCCACGTTTTTCGAGTTATGCTCGCTGCAGAGTGCAAACGCAGTCTCCGTCCACTTCTCAACACAATCGACCGAATTGGAGAGCTTGGTACTGGAATAAGCATCCCGCGTATTGTTGTGGTTGGCGACCAAAGCTCTGGAAAGAGTTCAGTGCTGGAGGCGATCTCCGGAGTGGCACTCCCCCAAGGAACAGGTACGGTGACGCGATGCGCACTTGTTATCCAGATGAAACAAAGCCCGTCTGATTTAATGAAGATCAGTTGGCCTGGCAAAGATCCGATTACTATTGAAGCCACCGAGGATATAGAAAAACATGTCCGGGAGGCGACAGATGGATTGACAAAGGGGGATTTACTCGCATTCTCTTCCGAGGAAATTCAACTCACCATCCAAGGACCAGACTGCCCCGACCTGACGTTGGTCGACTTGCCCGGCATTGTGCGAAAGCCCAAAGACGACCAAGACGCATCTGTCGTAACCCAGATCAGAAGCTTGATTCGAAAGCACATTGAGAAAGAGGAGAGCATCATAGCGGCAGTGATCCCGTGCGGAGACCTTGAAACCTCTGAAGCGCTGTCCTTGGCCAAGGACTTTGACCCCGAAAGCAACCGAACCATTGGAATCTTGACTAAGCCGGATCTGATGGATAAAGGCACTCACGTTAAAGACATTCTGCTTGGAAAGGAACACAGTCTCAAGCACGGATACATTGTAGTGAAAAATCGGGGCAACCAAGAAAGGAATCTTTCAATGGATGAGGCCCGCAAGGAAGAAATTCGATTCTTTAAAGAACACCCTGTATATGGTGAACTCAGCAAGAATCACTATGGTGTGGGTAGCCTAGTGGAGAAGCTTCAACCCTTGCTTAAGCAAACCATTACAAAAAACCTGCCCAATATCCAGAATAAGGTGGTGCAGGAATTGAAAGAAGATGAAGAAGAACTCAAGAGTCTTGGAGAAATTATACCTGCACAAGCAACAAATATTGCAGTTATGAAATTTATCGACAACATTTACAACGTCATCGACAAGCAACTTAACGGGGAAGTTACAAACCTCGATCACACGGACACGGCCTCTGTTCACATTCGCAATGCCATAACAGAGTTTTCAGAGACAATTCATGACCAGTTCAAAAACTTTCGGAGTAATGGTGAGTCATTCGTGGGAATGAAAATGGTCTATTCGAAAAAACCACTCACAAATACACAAACGTGGGCGACACACATCTGCAAAAAGGTCTTGATGATAGTAGATGGTAAAAACAATGACGTAGATGGTAAAAACAATGACGTTCATGTAAAGGTAGACGATAAAGCTGAAGAAGACGGCAAAATTGTCCGAATGGTTGAGGTGCACCTGAAAAAATATGAACACCAATTGACATTGGTCAGGCTCCTTCAATCGCGGGACTTGGGGGATTTTTTCGGTGGCGAATGGGAAATAGGTTCCTTCAAAGTAGTCGGCGAAAATATATCAAACAAAATTCGAAAGCTAATGTTATCTTGTAACGGGCCTGAACCTGTCGGCTTCCCATCCCGCGGCCCATTTTACATCCTCATGAAAGAGCAAATTGAAAAAATGCAAGATCCTACTCAAAAGCTCTGTGAGAAAGTCCATACGATTATCAAAGACGTCGTGCTGGCAGAGATTCATCGGGTGATGAAGCCATGGCCACAAATGGAAAGGTGGCTGGTAAAGAGCTCAGAGGAACATATGGAAGAGCGGTATAAAAAAGCACTTGAAGGCATGGAACTGGAGCTGGTGAAAGAGAGGACGTACTTTAATACCAACAACAAGTACTTCTACAACACCGTCAACAGCATTCGGCAAACACGAATCGAAGCAGCAATGAAGGTGCTTTCTGATAAAAGTGAAGATGGTAAAGTTACTTGCGAGTCACTGAAGTCGATTTTTAAACACGGAAAAGGCAACGAGGAGGAGGAAATGATTGAGATCGCCGACCGTGTGCTTGCGTATTACAAGGTTCTGACACATCAGTACCCCAACTTCAAATCGCCTTGCAATGCACACAACGGCATCCCCGCCCACCTGTGCCATTATGACGAGGGATGAGGGTCTGGTGTGCAGGTGGTGTACAAGCGGGTGGCAGACGCGGTGCCGATGAACATCCACCATATCTTGATTTTTTACGCAGCCAATGAAATTAAGGAGCTGTTGATGAACGCAGTGTTGGGAGATCAGGAGAAGCTTCAGCGGCTGTTTGTCGAGGACGACAAGGTGGTGCAGCGGCGAGAAGAACTGGAGCAGAGGATCCGCAAGCTCCGCGACGCAAAAGAAATCCTTCATGATCTGGAGATGTAGTCTACTTTAGGACGTCACAAGGGTAGAGGGGGACTATTGCAAATGAGCTTCAAACAATTTTTTCAAGTGCCTCTAGTTTTTTTAAACCACAACTTCCTTCTACTTCTTTCGAAAATGAAGAGGAAGACGAAACTTTGATAAAAAACGATTTTTATTGATACAATTCGTTTATCAACTTCGCACTTTCAAGAGATTCTCGTCCACATCATCGCCATGTTCATTACCATGAAAGGCAACTGAAAGTGGGATTTCAGTGCGACTGAGATGCTCAACCAATGCGTCGAATCCGGCTTCGCCGATTTGGTTGTGACTCATGTCCAAACTAGTTAAGAAACGGCACGTTCCAAGTGCATCTGCCAAATTTGACGCGCCCTCATCTTCGATGTAGTTTATACCCAAGTCGAGTTCCTGAAGGTTCTTGCACAGCCCAATCGCTTCTGCCAGCTTTACAGCCCCCTTGTCACTGATCTGGTTATTCTTCAAAATGATGGTGTACAAGTTTTTGCTAAACGGCAAGCGAACGGGAATGTCTAGCGTAATCATGTTAAAACTCAAGTCGAGGACTTCTAGGCGATGAAGTTTGTCCAACTGCCACACCACTTCATCATCAAGCTTTAAATTTTTACATGCAAACACTTTCCGGTCCATGCTGTCAGACCAGACTGGATGGATAAAATAGGCACACATGGGCCATTTTATAGACAAAATTAGTTTTTTACTACCCATATTTACTAACAATCTTTACTACTCGTTTATGTCTCTTTTACAATCCTTTTAAAATTGCGGGGGATCCACGCCTTGCAAAATCGGAATACGGGGTAAATATTTCACATTTTCGTGTAGGGATTTAAAGTGTAAAATGAAACTTTACGCTTCCATAAAACATTGTGGGAAATCCACTCCTTGAAATTTCGCAAACAGAATCGAATATTTCACGTTTTCATATGGGGATTTAAAGTGTAAAATAAAACTTTACACTCCCTGAAAACATTGTGGGAAATACGGGCCAAATATTTTACATAAACAACAAAAAAATACCAAAAAGTCTTTCACGAGCCGTCGGCATGAAACCAATAATGCATACCAAAAATCAGCACAATCCCCGAGATTGCCGTGAAAGTAGCGAAAATATCCAAGAAGGTCGTAGATTCGCTTTTTATTTCGTTTGCATGCATTTTTTGTGGTTTTACTCTCATGTAAAAGCTGCAATTTGAAAAGTGGAGTGTTTTGTGCACTGTTTCATTTTTTCTTTCAAAAAAATATTTCTTTTGTTAAAAAAAATAGATTATGGGCATAACGAACAACACCTCCAGACCCCCAGTCTTGCAAAAATGAAACAAATTATAATACCAGTAACAGTGTTTGTTTTCATACTTTCGAGTGTCATTACACATGCATTGACAAAAATATTGAATACAAGTACAGCATCCCAGATCAACCTTACAAATTTGACTTACATTGACCCAGTTCGCTATGTTTTCCCTGATGCGGCATGCGACACGCCAAAGGGGGCCGCTTTCCTGTACGACTTAGGCGGGACCGAATGCGCGTGCGCCTCCCGGTGGGACAAAGGAATGTACTGGGAAAAGGTTTTCTCTGGGTGGGCGTTCCACCTCCCACACTTGAGCACGCCCATGCAAATGCAGATCATAATACAGAAATGGGAATGGACCCTCTTGTGGATGTGTTTCAACGAAATCATTGAAGAAGTGCAGCTCGGGATCACCGGCATGTGGGGGTTCACATACGACCCTTTTCAGGACATGGAGCCTAGGTATGATTCGCTGCTCCGAGACATCCTCATATGCGGCGTGCCCGCCGTTCTCGCAGGGATGTATTTCATTCACACCACCCAAACATATCCGTTTTTCAAAATGCCTTTACAAATCCGCGGGAGCCTACTCGAAACAGGGTCTCTCCAAAGGCTCATATTGTGCATTTTCCAGTTTCTTACACTTGAAAGAATCAACCTCATGTACAACGTATCGATGGGGGCACACCATTTCTACGTGGAAAATCTAATTCTCATACCCGCAAACATTCTATGTGTTTGGCTTATCTACTACAGCAATGTGCAGGCGGGAATCATCACAAAAGCCGAGTGGTGGGTCCATGTTCATTGGTCTGCAATACAAGTCTTTATTTGGCTTCCCTCCGTGTACCCTGTTCTGGACGAAATCTATCTGGTTTATTTATCACTGGGTCTAATATGCATTTACCTCACAGTTGTTAAAAAAGTGAAACAGTACACCATCCAGGCTTCCGAAGGAATTGAATTGGTAGATGATCAAGAGGAACAAAACACACAGAGCAAAAACAAAAACATTTTAGAGCCATTTGACGTCTTCATGCTTTTTTTGCTGCCTCTTTCATTGATTGTTTTTGCATGCGTGCAACCAATGCAATACAAAAGCAATATACGATACACTCGGATGGGATGTGGGCAGTTCTGGGGCAAAGACGGGCGCTTCAATGGAGTAGGATGCAAAGAAATACATTAAAATGCGTAAATTGAAACCTATACATTTTCCAAAGAAACCCTGAAAGCAAAAATGATTGCAACCGCGAAAACAGCAGAGCAAAGAAAGGCTGAAAAATCGTCGCAATTTAACGGGTTTAGCCTATCCAAACACCGGGGAGGGTCTCCCGTTTCCGTGGTTGGAAGCATGGGCGCCAAATGAGTTTTCGCGTATTTGTGTGTCCCACGCTACAGTCTTACATGAAAGTACGCAATTTCAACCTATTGCAGCTTTCAAAAAAAGCCAAAAGCAAAAATGATTGCAACCGTGAAAACAGCAGAGCAAATACAAGCCGGAAAATCGTCGCAATTTAACGGGTTTAGCCTGTCCAAACACCGGGGGGGGTCTTCCGTTTCCGTGGTTGGAAGCATGGGCGCAATGTGAGTTGCGCACAAATGTGTGAATTGCACCCGAAATAAAATTTTTTTAATTTGCAATTGTTTGAAATACTTTATTTTTTTTCAAGTCACTGTCTAGCTGCACTCACAAATGTCGATGTAAACACTCACGATGTCTTCAATATGTTGTTTGTAAGCACCATGTTTAACATTTCGACGATCAAAAGACATAAGGCATCCATCGATCCCACTAATTTCAGCTGTCTTATGGATTGTATCATCTAGGCAAAGCAAGCAGCATAAACGCGCAATATTCTTCACGGTGAAACAAACATTTGGACGGATGAAAAATTTGAACTGCAAAGTTCCTTCAAGAATAAAACACCTAATTGTAATATATGCGAAATTATTAGACCCAAAAGTCAAGGTAAAGGGGCATTCTCGGTCTCTGTGTTTGATCTCTTTCACATCCATGTGATAAATGTCACAGTTTACCTGCGAAAAAACGCGCCGAATTCGCCGACCTGTTATACACTTATATTTTATTTTTATTTTTTGTGTGTCTTTAACGATATATATGAGACAGCTATGTTTACCACGAATGTCACATTACCATTGCCATGATTGCCATGACCATGAAGATGAAAATAACAATGTGATGTTTGGTCTCTTGATTTGGGTTTTGATTATTATTGGAATCATTTTTTTTGCATACAAATATGAAGGATCTCCAAAAAGAACGCCGACAGAAGATGAAAAATCTGACACCGTACCTGAATTAGAATCTGGTGAACCACAAGCAAAATCGTGTGTAAGTATCAGAGTAATATAATAACGAGCCAGGACTAGCGCTGTGATATGTTGTACGTAATACACTATTTATACAAATAAAAAAGCAATTTAATACAAACAAAATCATGGATATTGTGTTTTTTTTACCCGGTGTCTTTGTCGTATTTTGTTTGTTTTTGATATTAGAACGCCTCTTCCACGCTTTTCTGTTTTTATTCTTTTCAAATGGCAGTGGCGGTGATGAGAAAGGGGGGGTATTCTTATCTGCGCTGCAACTGCAAGGCGCTATTTTCATGTACTTTGTACAGTCAGCAAACCTACTAGTATCATTTTTTTTCGGTCTGCTTAAAACCTTTACCACTGTCTCTATTTCGTATTTTGTGATATTGATTGTAATGGGTATCTTCTTTGTGTTTTATGAGTTTTCTCCCCACCTTCTTCGCTCATCTATGATGAGTTGGAACACTATATTTGGGCCTTATCTGTACACTTACATTGTGTATCCCCTGCGATACACGCTCTCGTTCTTGCAAGGATCCTTGGCCCTGTTCAATGCCCTGGTTTTTATGATGAAGAGACTGATCACTTCGTTTTCCGTCACTGCTCTTACTGAAACTGGGAATGCAGTGATTGACATAGGCGCCAACGCCGGGTACATGTTTTCGCTCATAGGAAATTCGATGGTAAAGTACTTCACGGACGTGCAAAACAAGTTGGAGAACTGTGCTGAAATGCGCAACGTGTGCTTCGAAACGACGGAGTTAGAATTGGAAAATGGCCTGAAGTTTATCCCCGAGATAACACGGCGCGTAATGCAGCTGTTCAGAAACATATGCCCTGTCTTTTTTTTCCCTTTCGATATACTTCTTTACCCGTTGGTGGACCCTAATCTGCCACGCGCGCTGAATGGCCTGATCAATTTGGTTCTGAACAGTGCAGCTGAGACAGCGCGAATCACGACGCAGAGATGCAAATTGCACAGAGACGATGTAGGGTACATCGCATGCCTCCCAGACATCCGGCGCATGTACGACGATTTCGCGGAAACGACGCGCAGATTTGCAGCCATTTTTGATAACTGGCTGGACATGACCCTAGTTATCTTGGAATCGGCGATGGCACAGACATCCCCCGTTTGCGCCGAGCAACAGCAGCGGAACCGAACATTCGAGTTCAGCGACGAGTTGTTCAGGGGGAACCTCTCTACACTTGTCTCGCTGTCAGCCTCTGAAATCGCAGTGACGGATGGGTACACCATCCAGTACATAGACACTGCACAGTCCATGGATTCTGTGGTGGTGCCTCTTGGAGTAGGGTGGCCTGTTGTTGTGGACCCCTCGCTCGGTTTAGCAGCCGTAGACGGGCTCACTGGTACAGTCAAAAAGTCGATCCTGGGATGCAGATGCGAGGACCTGGAAGGGCGGATGGAAATCACCTGCGCTATCGCTGACCAATTCGTCGAGACAGCAACCAGTGCTGCTCCGCGGCTCATTGACGTCTCGTTCCAGATCCCAGATACAGACAAAGTTATGACATGCGCGACGTCAAAGATCTCAGTCCAAAGCGTCAGGTGGCCTTCCGTGCGGTACACGGCGGTGAACGAGGCACCCGAGATAATCTCGAAGCGGAGGGTCGACGCCGCAATATGGGTTATGCCGCTGTGTCTGTACGCAAACTTCGCGTGCTCCAAAGACGCGATCGTGACGTCCTGCTACCCATACTGTCTCGCCCTCCACGAGCGAGCTTCCCCTTCGAGCACAATGGTACTGTATGACGCACAGCAATGGGAGGAGTACGTGCACCTGATGGGGCGGGACTGCACGTATAATGCCGTGGAAAAGCAAGGCGTCGTCATTGCGTCCTCATATAGTTTGATGGGGACCAACACAGTGAGCACGATTATCCAGGAGGCCGTCGCTACACAGATGTACAACATTCGCGTACCGGAAGAGGACTACGAAATCACCTGCGTACAAAGCACGGTTGCGCGCTCGGTCGTGCCCAAAAAGACGCACGCGTCAGTCGCGTACAAAGAGCAGCAGAACTCCGTGCGCACAGAAGAGCAGCCCTTTGTGTTTGCGGGCGACATCGCCCTGGTGGGGCAGTACGACTTTGAAGAGAAAAAGTTCAGTGTAACTGCTATGCGAATCTCAGGGAACTCGCGGAACGAGTTCACGATGCAAAGGATAGCCGAGGGAATCCCCGCCAACCCACCCGTGGAGACACTGGACAAAATAGGAGAAGACGTGGATTTTCTCGAAGAAATCGGCTTATCCGCGTTGCGCCAAGACGGTTATAAAAGCATATCAGAGGATGCCTTCAATGATCAGAGGCTCATCACCTTGCCCTACCGTTTCAGTTCGTCTGCCTTCGGGATGAATGCAGCAGTGCAAACGCAGGGGAGGGTATACTACGCACAGAACCCCACTCTCCACATATGGAAGGCGTTTTTTCGATACTGTAGTGGGGCGGCGGTGAATCAAAACCAAATTATGATTTTCTCCAAATACCACCCGCTTGTCGTTCACGGGGTCAATGTAGGATTCGACAGTGTAACTTGGGCCTCCACGGTTGTGTTTGAGGATTCAATGACA
>Ga0222717_10001675_pt1 | contig 17805 bp, 4 predicted proteins | sample C33_18DmetaG_FD_165053 | JGI IMG/M metagenome (GOLD analysis project Ga0222717, IMG submission 165053) | Estuarine water microbial communities from San Francisco Bay, California, United States - C33_18D | ecosystem: Environmental > Aquatic > Marine > Unclassified | place: USA: California...
GTTGCGAAATCATATTGGACAGTTGGATCGCCTAATGTTTCTTTGATTCCTGGTCTATAGAGATGCTTTATCTCATCACTAGTAAGTGCTCTGTTATAAAACCTCACATCATCTAAAATACCATAGAATCCTCTAGTGTTTGCTCCAGTTGTGGCATCGTTGCCAATATTAAGTTGACCAGATCTTTCTTTAGCAACATAAGAACCAGATGTTATTCTCAATACAGAATTAACATATATACGCATTTTATCACCGTCATAAGTGGCAGTAAAATGGAACCATTCCCCTAGAAGTTCACTTTGAGTCAACGTAACAAGGTCGCTAAATGCCCAAGCAGTATTAGTTGAATTACCAGAATATATATGTACTTCGGTAGAATAAAAATACACCTGAAGTGGTGTATAGTTACCAGAATTTGTATCCCTTATAGTTACCAAGTGGTTAAAGGTTCCAACTTGGGTGTCCTTATATGCCCATACACAAAAACTAAAAGGATCTCCATGCGAATTGCTGGGTAATGTGACACGAATGGCATCTGTGGTTGCCGTGTATTCTCTACCTACCCCATAAATACCATCACCCGATATTGTTCCTGTTACTGTGCCATCATAAACACCTGGGTTGTGTGTATTCTCTCCAACATTACTTTGGTCATCAAAAGAATAATGAGCAACCAATGGATCTTCTAACGTAAGATCGACTATGGCATTCTGAGGAGCAGATAAAGATGACGCACTTATATCATGGACAACCGACTCTATCTGTGAGTAAGTTGCCAAACTTTCTTTAGATTGGAAACTCATAGGCTTATCCTAAGATGAAACCTTTAGAATAAGGTATTAACTCCAAAAGATCGCCTTTGTTTGCTAACGTACTCGACGCATCGTAAGCACCTGCAACATCATCTATTTGTTCTGACCCATCTGGTGTTATAGTAACACCCCCAATGCCATCCCCTAATCTCTTTATCTTCACTGAATTAGTACGTGTCGAAGTTGTTTCCATATCCAAATCTATATCACCAGATCCACTCATAGATAAAACAAACACGTTGACATTCGATGCGATAGTAGTATCCCCTAACGCCGAGTTATATTCTTGAATGGTTAGAGTGGAACTCCCTCCCCCTCCTCCGCTTATAGCAACTAACCCATCAACTTCTGACTTAGTATAGTAGTTACTCAAGTCAGTGCTACCACCTCCTCCGCTTATACCAGAAATAGCGCTATCAACTTCTGACTTAGTATAGTAGTTACTTAAATCTACATCAACTCCGCTTATACTAGAAATAGCACTATCAACTTCTGACTTAGTATAGTAGTTACTTAAATCTGTATTTCCACTCAACGCAGCAAATGTGGTTGTATCTAATTTAGTATCTATCTGTCCTTGAAGGGATGCACTTATAGTTGCAACACTAGTATCTGTGGCATAAGTAACGTCTAACGCATTCAAATCGCCACTAATAGAACTTACTTGTGATTGGAGTAATGCAATATCATTATCATTGCCAATAATCCTTCCATCTAGACTAGCAACATCAGCATTAACGAATCCCCATTCTGTACCACCACCACCATCTGGTCTAAGAACCTTATTAACATTGGTTTCTGTTGTGCTAAAATTTTCTACATTAAATACCTCATTTTGAAGTTTGCTTATACCAATCGAATCATTGGCAATCTTTGATTCGATAACTGCACCAGGCAATATATTATCACTTTGTATCGCACCTTCTTTTATTTGAACACTTGTGATTCCCCTAACTGGCAACTTGAATGGCATCTTCTTCCACGTGTCGCCTTCATTGATTGCCCAATCACCTTCACTCACTTCAAAAGAAGCACTAATGTTATCCGTTAAAGTTCCACCACTAATAGCAATAAAAAAGCTACCAATACCATACCCTGATACATTAGGAAGGTTTGAGGTTATTGGATTAATCGTATCTTGGAATGAAAGACCTGATTGTATTTCTGATGGTAGGGCTGCTAATGGGATAGACCCATCTTCATCCGCGACAAATATCTCATTGCCACCAAATGCTAGTTGCGATTCCCCACCACTAACAGATTCAACAACTGATATAGTTTCTGACCCAATGTATATCGTACTATCAGATAGATAAAGGTCTCTCCATCTTTTTTCTGGAGTACCAAGGTCATAAGTAATGTCTTGAGAAGGTATAAAAGATTGGCCTACCGAAGACAAATCGAACTGTGCTGACGTATTCAACGTCCAATTGACTTTATAACCTGTCGCACGAACTGGAGAAGATAGTTTAACGTCAAAACCTGTGGTATCTGAATTATAAATGCCTGCTATTTGCAAAAACTCTTCATCTGTGGGGATCTCTAATGAGATTAGTGGTGTCCCTGCACCAGAAAGTGTTTGGCCATATGTTACTCTTACATTATCGTCGTTGATAGGTATCTCTTTTTGTCCATATATACCATTCGCTTCCATGATGGAGTTAATGAATAATGATTTTTCTCCTGCTGATATTACTTCTGTAAAAGAAACATTGGCACCAGGGAATACCTTATCTGTAAAATAACCACTAGAACCATCGACCCCATCTATCTTGAACTTGGGTTCGCCTTCTCCACCACCCTCACCTTGCCCACTTAAGGCAGCGAACGTCGAAACATCTAACTTATCCCCTAGATCTGTTTGGAGTTGACTGATGGCATTGTCTTGGGACGCATTTGCCACTCCAAGATCACTGACATCACTTTGAATACCAGAGATGTCTTGAGATATCGTAGTGATGTCACCAGAAATGGCATCTATTTGTGATTGTAAGTTTGATATATCACTCTGAACAACTGCGCCACTAATAGTCGTGATGGAAGCAACGTCTGCTTGTAGTGTAGAGATGTCACTTGTATTAGTGCTTATATCTGAAGTGTTACTATCGATAGCAGCAGATAGTGATTGTATTATAGAATTGCCTTCTAGATCTACTTGTTGACCTGAGAGTTGTTGGATTAAACTAAAGTTGGTTGCTACATCCGCTTCTACCACATCTACGTCATTGGATAATTGCGTAACTGAATTACCAAACGTAATAAGATCGCTAGTTTGTGTGTTATTTATTAATTGTATGTCACTAATATTAGAATCATTAGAAGCAACGTTTGCTGTGATAGAGTTTATTTGACTTTGGAGATTTGTTATCTCACTAGGTAGCACTGCACCTCCACTTAAAGCCAAAGAAGAAACGTCTGATTGAAGAGTTGATATATCTAAATCATTAGAGTCTATTTGGGATTGTAGATTGGATACTTGTGCGTCTATCGATGCTGAAATGGATGCGATACTAGAACCGCTACCTTGAGAGCTAGCAGAAAGAGAAGCAACGTTGCTTTCTAATGCATCAATTTGATTTTGAAAAGAAAGGTGGTCGTTTGCGTTTTGGCTTTGCTCATTATTGAAATCTATAACATGCGTGTCGAACGAAGAACTAATGGTATTTACTTGCGACTGCAATCCATCGAATTGACTTTGTGTGATAGCACCTGTGATAATGGCTATAGAGGCAACGTCATCTTGTAATGTCGTCAAGTCACTTTGTAATGTGGCAATATCACTCGTATTAGTGCCAATGGACCCATCTAGAGCGCCTGATACTTGGGTCAATTGTGTTAGGGTCGCATATCCACCATCAAACTGCTGATCAAGTAACGCAACATCACCAGAAAGAGAATATATTTGAGATTGAAGATCATCGAGGACTGATTGAGGAACTCCTCCACCAGAAATAACTACGTTATCGAAATCCCCCAACGTGTCATTAAGAAATTTGCCTACATAGATACGGCAAGTGATAGACCCACCATCTAAATTAAACGTATCATTCTCTTGGGTGACTACACCTGCGAATGGATCGAATACCCAATTGGATTCATTACCCGTGCTGATTTGCGTACCGCCTGAATTCTTAATAACTGGGAAGTATCCTGCGCCAAAACGTTCTGTGATTACATGCCCAACAAAGTCATCTGTTGCAAAATTAGTCCCAGTGAATGGATTGGTTATACCTGTTAGTTTAGAAAGTTCACCAGATGGTAATTTTAACCTATAAGCATATGTACCACCTATTTGCTCAAGATCAAGAGTAAGTTCTTTAGAAACTATACCATCTGTATTAGCAGGAAGAGGGGGAGTAGATACAATTTCTTGAGACCATATGTTTTGGGTCGCTGCTATAAAAGAAGAGACGATGGTTTCTTGTGTGACTAGAAAGTTATTGCTAGTATTGCCTTTCCCTAACCCTATCTTTAAAGGGAAGTTCGCTAAAGTCGTTGCTGATGGTGCTGGCATGAAAGATTTTTAGTTAGTTTATACATCTTTATTTATAACGTTAGTTAGATGCAACTTGTATTCTTGTAATCTCTCCTGTCCATGACGCATTTGCTGTGACTCTAACCAATATAGCTCCTGTATTGGAAGTATTCACACCCGCTGGGAAACTAATACCCCAATTTCCTGGGATAGAATTACCAAATTGGCTAGCATATATACCACCTGAAACTTCATCGACACTGCAATCAAACCAAACCCCATAGTCTGTACCAGAACCTGGCATCATTGCTTCTACCAATACTGTGTTGCCACTCGCAGAAGACCCAAAACTAGTCCCCGAAGAATCAAAGTCCAACGTAAAGTTAGCAAGACCTAGAGGGCCTCCAAAATAGAAATACCTATAGAATGATAATGTGCCACCCATCCCTGAGTAGTTAGCATTTGGAGAAGGGGCATTAGCAAGACCATTGAAGTTCCCTCCATTGGCACCTTGTAATGGTGAACGCAACCCTCCATTATAGAAAAGTAACCCATTTTGCTCATTCCCTGCAAGAGACATGTTGTTATTAGAGTTCCAAGTGTAAGGTGAACCTCCGGACCCACTTGAGTAAGACTCGTTAGTGGTGATGGCGCCTCCATTGTACATTCTATACCCTTCTTCATTGAAGTTCTCTGTAGTATTAGAGGATGCCGTGGAAACATTATCCGCTAAAATGTTAGGAACTGTCAACGTACCAAAGGTCGTAGACCTACTTAAAGTCTTAGGAACCCTTGTACTCAATTGAGCAGAACCATTAAGAATTCTAGAACCAACACTAAGGTTGAACGTTTCATCGATAACCACTTGGTCTGTCTCGTCTGTGACAACGGATGGGATAGATTGATTAGTGGATGAAATGTTTGTACTTGTTGGGTGGGTAATGCTACTACTAGAATGTGTCATTGGGTAAACATCATCGAATGTAGCATCGTAGTCAAATGTACCACTTGTATAGTACGTCACACCTGATAACTTCTTAGTCGCACCGCCTGTATACACCAATGTTTGACTAACGAGTGAAGGTGTAGTTGCCCCTTTAGCATCAACCATCAACTTCCAAGTTTGGGTAGTTGGTGTAGATGCCCCTAAGTCATGAACAACTTGGACGTAGTTGTAACCAGGGACAAGATCCGCTGCTACTACATTCCATGAACCTTCTCTATAGAAGATTCCTGTGCCTACTGCTGAGTTTGGAAAGAGTGCTTCGTCTGCTGCTTGGAGAGTGAAACCCGAACCATTACCATTTTGATCGGCTCCTGCTCCTGCGACACTCAAGTCAACTGTATGGACATCACTTCCATTAACCTTTAGTCTAAGAGTTCCTTGGTTTCCACTAGCAAAGCATTTCGCAGGGTATGAACCATCTGCATTAGCACTAATATTATTAGCAAGAACACCTGATAGATTATCATTGCCATCAAAAATACCACCTATGTCACTTCCTGCATTATAACTTATGTCGTCATTTATACCCTTGCCATCATACAACGCATACGTACCATCTACTCTCTTGCCTAATTCATAAGAAAGTTTTCCACTCTCACCTGCTGTGAATGACATGTCTCCTAATGATGGTGGGAATGGGACGATTGCTTTAAGAACTTCATTGAACCTATCTATTGCCGTACCAACGGGTGTGTTTACTGTAAAGTCTGTGAAGAGTCCATCTTCATAAGACCCATCTTCTGCGTTACCTATAACACCTGTGCCACCAGAGATGATGCCTCCACCAACTCCTCCTTCTGCGCAAAGAGTTTGTACTAGAGAGAATAGACTTGCAATATCCCCTGTATTGGTAGTTACATCACTACCAACCAGTGCAATAGAGTTGGTATTATCTATAATGTCACTATTAACACCTGCTATCGCCTCTGCATTTGCTGTAATAGAAGCATTTAACGTATCATATTGTTGTTGATTATCTACAACGTGCTGATCGAAGTTAGCAGAAATGCCATTGATTTGAGTTTGTAGGTCATCTATTTGACTAGGAAGTACCGCTCCACCACTAATAGAAAGAGAAGCAAGATCTGTTTGTAGTTGAAGTATGTCTGCGTCATTAGTATCTACTTGACCTTGTACAACGCTCACATCACCCTTAAGTTCTGCTGATAGTGCTTGTATTTGAGACGTAGCAAAATCATTAGATGCCGCTGAACCAGATAAATCTAAGATTTGCGATTGAAGATCTGCTATCTCCCCTGCGTTCGTAGATATATCTGTAGCATATTGTGATTGGTTATTGCCTATGCCAATCAAAGATGTGTTAATAGTATCGATGTCCCCTTGGACTGCACTTATAGATGCTGTCGTAGTGGATTCGAAACTAGATTGGGATGCTGAAATATCATTGATTTGTGATTGTAGAGTCGCAAGGTCACTAGGTAGAACCGCTCCTCCACTCAACGCAAGAGAAGAAACATCTAATTGAAGTTGTGTGATATCTCCATCATTAGAAGTTATCTGTCCTTGAAGACCCGCTAGTTGTGCGTCAACCGCTGCCGAGATTGCCGTGAGATCTGTAGAAGAACTTCCTGAACTAGCAGAAAGTTGTTGGATAAGTGAAAAGTTAGATGCTATATCTGCATTAGCATCAACGATGTCACCAGAAAGTTGTGAAAAGTTATTACCTACGTTGGTAGTAAGGGAATCTAAGTTATCATTAGTAGTCCCTAGATCTCCACTAATAGTGTCTATTTGAGATTGAAGGTTCGCAAGGTCACTAGGTAAAACCGCTCCTCCACTAATAGAAAGAGATGCTACATCTGATTGTAGTGTTGCGACATTTCCTTGAAGTGTCGTGATGTCCGAAGTATTGGTGTCTATATTAGTGTCTAATGCTCCAGAAATTTGCGCAAGTTGGGAAAGTGTCGCATAACCTCCCTCAAATTGTTGTTCTAGTAACGCAACATCTCCAGAAAGAGAATATATTTGTGTCTGTAGGTTATCAAGAACTGATTGAGGAACTCCTCCACCAGAAATAACAACATTCTCGAAGTCTCCAAGGGTTTCATTAAGAAATTTGCCTACATAGATACGACAAGTGATAGATCCCCCAGAAAGATTAAACGTATCGTTCTCTTGAGTGATCACACCTGCGAATGGATCGAATACCCAATTAGATTCACTACCTGTACTTATTTGCGTACCGCCTGAATTCTTAATAACTGGGAAGTATCCTGCTCCAAAACGTTCTGTGATTACATGCCCAACAAAGTCATCTGATGCAAAGTTAGATCCAGTGAATGGATTGGTTATGCCTGTTAGTTTAGAAAGTTCTGATGCAGGAAGTTTTAACCTATAAGCATATGTACCACCTATTTGCTCAAGGTCAAGAGTAAGTTCTTTAGAAACTACTCCATCTGTATTAGCAGGAAGGGGTGGTGTACCAGAAATCTCTTGCGACCATATGTTTTGGGTCGCTGCAACAAACGCAGATACGATAGTCTCTTGGGTAACCAGAAAATTATTACTGGTATTACCTTTACCGAGTCCTAATTTAAGTGGAAAATTTGCTAATGTTGTTGCTGATGGTGCTGGCATCCTGTATCACTCCGTTTTTATTTATTTATAATTAAGCATCAGTAACTTCTAGACTAGAAACCGCTCCAGTCCACGATGCATTTGCCGTAATTTTAACTAATATCGCATTAGTTGATGAAGTATTGACTCCAGCAGGAAAACTAATGCCCCAATTAGTAGGGATAGAATTCCCAAATTGACTTGCGTATATCCCTCCTGAGACCTCATCCACACTACAATCAAACCAAACTCCATAGTCTGTGCCTGTTCCTGGTATCATCGCTTCTACCTTAACAACATTGCCACTCGCAGTCGATCCAAAACTAGTCCCACTCGAAGAAAAATTCATTGTAAAATTAGCAAGACCTAGAGGACCACCAAAATAAAAATACCTATAGAAACTTAATACCCCACTTAAACCAGAGTAATTGGCATTGCTAGCAGGACCATTAGTTACAGAAGAGAAGTCACCTCCATTAATTGTATTCAAAGGAGATCTCAATGCTCCATTATAGAAAATAAGACCATTTTGCTCATTCCCTGCCAATGCCATGTTATTATTAGAGTTCCAAGTGTAAGGTGAGCCACCCGCACCACTAGAATAACTTTCATTGGTTGTTATGGCTCCTCCATTGTACATTCTATATTTCTCTGAGTTAAAATCTTCTACTGTATTACTAGAACCATTATTAGTGTATGGATCTACTAAAAGATTCAACCCAGAAACATTACCAAACGTCTCAGTTCTACTTAAAGTTCTAGGAACTCTTGTATTAATAACTATCCCTTGGTTTAAAATTCTAGATGACGTACTTATATTAATGGTTTGATCGATGCTTACCTCATCACTTGAGTTCGTAACAACTCCTGGAAGTGTCTCAGATGGCACACTACTCAACCTAGTTGCCGTCGGATGCGTGATATTACTCGTAGAATAGGTGTGCTTGTATGCATTTTGTATAGTAGCATAATAATCAATCGTTCCAGATGTATGGTATTTAACTCCTGATAATTGAACGACGCCTCCCATACTCAAACCACTAATTCCTTGAACTATCGACATGCTTTGTGAGTTATCGTCTACTATTAATTCGAAACTAAGAGTCGTTCTTACTGGATTACCACTAATAACATGCTCAACATGAATATTATTAGATCCTTTTACCAAACTACTTGAAAGAACTCTATAGGTTCCAGTTCTATACGTGATGGGAGATGGACTTCCACTCTCAAATAATGAATTCTTTACTTCGGAAACAGAAAAACCAGACCCTGCTCCATAACCAATGGCACTTGTAGTAGATTCCAAGTCAACTGTTCCTACAGAACTACCATTGACATACAATATAAGGTCTCCCTTGTCCCCATCAGAGAACGCATTGTTGTCAAACCCTGTTCCAGTCACGCCATTTGCCAAGTTCCCTGTGATGGTAGTGGAGTCGTCGAAAATGCCTGCTTTAGTTCCACTAGTATTGAACGTGTCGTTGGTGTTATCGGACACCGCGTTGTTATAACCTAGAAGAATATTAAAGGCCCCAAACGATAACTTACCTGTTTCTCCTGTATTACGTGATAACGTAGACCCATCTATAGAAGGTACACTAGGAGAAAGAGTTAAAAGGAACTCGTTTATATCATCTACCGCGTCTGCGACTGTCATAGATGGAGAAAGATTAGCAAGAACTCCATCACTAAACGTCCCATCTGTAGGAAAACCTAAAAAGGAACCACCGGAAACAGAAATGTCTATGATACTTTCGACATCTTGTTTTAATTGCGTAACTTCAGCACTAATAGAAGTCGTTTTGGCATCAAGACTTGCTATGTTAGATTGATTAGTATCTATTTGCGATTGTAAGTTTCCACTAATGCTACTTAAAAGAGAAGTATCTACGTCACCAGAACCTGTATTACCTGATATAGCTTGCAAAGAAGCAATCACTGCGTTTAAATTAGTTTGTAACGTCGAGATATCAGAAGCATTTAAATCTATTCTTGACGACAACCCTGCACTGATAGAAGGTAATTGTGTTTGTAGTGCTAATATATCTTGCTCAGAAAGTCCTACTCTATTTAATATATTGGAAATATCTACTTCATTAACATCAATTCGTGCAACTGCATCATCTATTCGTTGATCAACACTATTATTCGTGCTTTCTAATGAAGAAAACTCAGTAATAAGTTTATCAATATTATCATCGTGTAACGAAGGGAAATCCTTAGCGCGCTTATTTACGCCATTACTTCCAATTTTGTCTAGATCTAAAGCCAATACAATACCTCTCCTAGAACTTATTTATACTTAGAAGAGATTCCAAGGTGCGTAGTATTCTTCCCAAGTAGCATCTAGTTGATCCCACGTGAGTTCTTCGTCAATAATATCTTGCCCTGTGATATTATCAATCGTAATAAATAATTTACCATCTATTTTTTCTATATTGGTGGCTCTTTGATTGGTTTCTGCTAAGAAAGAGACAAAAGATTCGTTTGTGAGTTGTTTACCATTAACAACGATGTTCTGAACTAACTTGAAACCTTCTTCATATACATTGATAACCGTCATAGGAGCATCTTCATTAACTCGTTCTTGGATAAAGCACTTGTCTTTAGATACTTCAAACTTATCAATGATCATCGTGTGCAATACAAACTCACCGTCCACTCTTCTAGATAGTATTCTATCGCCTATTTGAACGTACTCATAACCTGTAGTAAGACGTTTAAAACTTTTTATATCACCATCCAACTTAAAATCATTCTTTAATGAAGAGATTATTGTATCGTAATTGGTAACTACAAAGGGATTGCCAAACGTTAGGTTACTAGGATCTAAGAATTCAACTGAAAAGTTAGCAAAGTTGACTTTTGGAGTCAAAGCCTTCAATGCAATCCTATCCCCATCAATAAATGCATTAGGATTCTTGTAAATTACATTCAAATCACCATATTTATTTTCTGCTGTTATCTCTGCGTTGCTAGATTCATGCCCAAATTGTAAGTGAGTGCTAAAGAAGTATCTCTCGTTTTGCCCTCTCTCTGTAAAATACAACCTAAAGTCATTCTTTATTAGTTCCATTTTAACTGTATAAAACCTTCCTCTTTTCAAGATGGCACCAATGTCTTGTATTTGCGCTAAGATCACTTCGTCGATTCCACCAGTGACTGACATATTCCTTTCTACCAAACTTATACCTTTATCCAACCCAAATACTATCGCATAATAGTTCGTCAATTGCTGTACACCATTAACGGTAGTGAATAGACCCTTGAAGAAAATGTCGAACCTCATCAATTCTCTTTCAATGTCTTCGTCATAGATAAAATCAAATGACATAATAAAGTTATTTTTTCTTTTAAGAGTATTAAGTTGGATGATATCTTCGTCGTCCCTTCCATATTGGATAGGTTTAATCAATTCACCACCAAAAGCAACGTCTGTGGTCTTGACTTCTTCCAATGCTATGTCACTAAGTCTAAAGACGACATCACTGTCGTACTTATCTTCGTCTATAACGAATGTAGTATAGATCTCTTCTTTCTTAACATAACCATTTTCATCCCTAGCAAATGCGATCCATCTCCAAGGAGTGTCGTCACTACTAATGAATTTTTGCACAAACTTGTTACTCTCTTTCAAATCTTGGTAATTGTCGTCCCTATAGACAACACCTACTTGTTTTTTGCCCATGAGTAACTCAGGAACCTTGAAGTCAACGAAATAGTTATCGCCTGTTGATTGTACAACTTCGAATTCCTTGATTTCTATATTGTCTATCCACATTCTATGGATATTCAACATGTCAACGTTTTCTTGTCTTATCGCATATGCTGGATTATAGAACGTTTGGTCACTATCACCATTCACTCTGCCCAATACAACCCTTTGCGAGATTCTTGTAGGAGTGTTTTCGTTCTCCGTGTCCTCGTTCATAGTGTATTCGTACTCGATTGATATCACTGCGTCTATAGGTAGAACGTCCAATACTTCTGGTTTTAGTTTTAGAGTCGCATCATATGACCAAAATAGATCCCTTCCTTTCTGTAACTTCTTACCTACACCCAAAATATCAATAGAAACCTTGGTTCTATCTACCGCAAATGCATTATCACTAGAATATAACTTCTTAACATTCGTCACATTACTCAAATCGTCATTATCAAACACCAACTCGCCATTGACCACGACATCTTGATTAAACTTATACAATGATAGGTTAGGATCGACGTAAGGGTTTTCTATGAACAAGGTGGTATCTGTACCAGAGATCCCCATAACACTAGGAGATGCTATGTCTGCTGTAGCATAACAAGGGGTTTTTCTGAATTGCGACACATCCCAATAGTTATAATCATCCCCTATTTCCGTTCTTTTCTCTGGGTGATAAAATTTAGTCATGTCCCCATAATAAAGATCGTAGTCTGGGAACTTTTCGTCTAATGTATCTCTAGTCTGTTCGATGATTTGCTTTCTAGAACTTTGTTGCCCCCATGGATTACCATAATATCTTCCAAAATGGACATACCTTGGGTCGAGTTTACGCATGTTAAAATCGTCTCTAAACAAAAATAACCTTTTTAATGATATTGGTCCCGTTCCTGCTGAAAATATACCATAATACCTATAGTCATATCTAGCTGCTAAGAAATCAGTACCTGCGTCCATCGTAAGCAGATAAGTCATGCCTGATATATACCCATCATTACTACCATGAAGTTCAAGGGCCCCATCCTTAGTTGATTCCCAATAAACCGATTGTATCCCACCTTCTCCGACATCTAAAGAAAATATCCTCTGTGCACCCAAAGGTGTAGCTTCTATTGGCTGATTCTGAGGTTGAGTAAAGTCATTCGACTCTAGCATAGTCTCGACGTCAGTATTGAGTATGACTGACGCAAATGCCGCGTCTACTGAAATACCGACTCCACCTTTATCAGTGATACTATAATCATCGACTGATTGTTGAACTGTTTTAAACTCTATTTGTCCTTCATCATTAATACTCATGATGCTAGAAGGCATAGTATAAAGATCATAAAAAGGCAATCTCTTTCCTGTGTAGTATCCATCAAACCAATTATTCAAATTAAAAGGAGATGCATCAGAAGACACTGCTTGCTTCTCTCCATCGTACCTATTCTGTGTCTTATACTTAATGATCGTCCTTAGAACATCTCTATTGTAGTCCCCTACTTTAGAGTGATTCAACTCAAACCAATCAGATACTTTATAGAATTTGTCCATGAGGTCTTTTCTAGGCAAGAACTCTTCATCGTTAATTCCTATGTTCATGAACTTCTTTATATATGGATTGAAGGATAACGCATCTCCTCTTGTGTCTATATTAGGTATGTTCTTCCCTAAAGGAAAAGAAACCTCCTCGTCACTAGACAACGTGTCTTCGTCATCCTCTATAAGTTTTTTTAAATATGTTTCTTCTACCACATAATGCTCATTGATGACATCACTAAACAAACCATCCTCTAACGCATAATACCTTGGATAATCATACTTGAATTGCATTTGACCAGAAATACCCATGGTAATAAACGCATCGATACCAGAAATACCCATGGACAAAACATCTAACGCATAAGTACCTGAAATAGATGGGATTGCCGCGAAACCCTCATAAAGATCCCCTACAATACTATCCGTGTATATCAAACCATCAGGACTTGTGTAATCCTCTAGTTCGTAACCTGCTGTATAGCACCTATTCCAAAAACCAGATAAGCATTCAGTTCTTAGATCCAATACATCATAATCCCTATTCCATTCATTGAAGACTTCTCTATTCTCTATATATTCGTTTGCTGTGATCTCTGCCGCTAATGACCCATTCGAAAAACCCGTAGCAACGAAACACGATCTATCTAATGCAGTATCGAAGCAATGATCTTGTAACTCATAAACAGTAAATCCACTAATGTCTTTCCCCGACACCGCGCACACCGATGTACAAAACGTCTCTAGATCTCCAAACGATTGTGTTTGGGTATAAGGATAGATTTCCCCATATTGCGAGTCCTCGAAATCATTGTTTATTAATCTATTGACCCTCTTCAATGGGACTTTGGCATACTTAATTACTGTATCTGAATCACCTACATAAGGAGGGCAATATTTGATGTCCAAGAACAACTCGTCATTGAATGGATTTTGCGCCTTGGGAAGAATTACAAAAGGTATTCCTTCATCGACATAATATTTGGAATTCTCAGTGTTTATAAATTCAAAGAGTTCATTAACACCCTTTTCGTTATTAGTCCTTTTTGATAACTCTTTTACCGCGTCTGGCACTTCGTATTGCCTATCCACTTCTTGATAAGAATTAGTCAGTTCAAATGCTAGGTCGTAATATATTCTTACCTTGATTCGTTTACTTACCTTGGGCACATAATTGAAAACAATGTTCCCATCTTGGAAGAGGTATTCATCTGTAAGCAAACTCTTATAGAATTTTCTACCACCTACGCCTTTACTAGAAATTACTCTATTGAATTGTATGTCCCTTAACCAAACACCTCTAAAGTCGATATAACTTTGGTAAATATCAGTGTCTAACGTAGTCATGAAGTCGATGAGGAATTGGTCAAATACCGTATCCTTCTTCTTCACGAACTTAACTATGTTTCTTATATCCGCGACATTGACGTTTTGTGCAAAATAGCACAACACCTTTATGTAACTTTCCTTTACTCTCTCATCGTTTAGGAATCTCTTTATAGTGGAATCTACAATAAGGTCGCTTTGGATAAATAATGGAGTTGGAGACACTTCAAAAATGTAATCAAATAACTCTTGGGGCACTAATGCAACCGCTTCCCCTAGAGAAGTCCCATACTCACTAAATAACGCATCCTTCAACGTAAAGGCCAATTCCGATACGTCTGCTATGGTGTAACCCTCGTCTTCCCCTGTGATGCCCAAACTAAGGGTGCTTGCTATGACACCTCTTTGCCCTGGAGTCCCCTCGATAATGAACTCTGCGAAATCCGAGATTATTTGGTTTACGAAGTTAGCAAGATTGTAATTCCAAATTGCTTCGTATGAATCACTAGTTTCGAGGTATTGATCTTCAATCACAAACGTATAGTCATTAGGGACAACTGTTCCCATCTCTATGGTAGTATCGACACCTCTAATGTCAGTCTCCATATAAAACTTTCTACCTGAATATAATTCATTTAGTTGCTCTTTGCCTATGAACTTAGTATTATCCTCCTTAAGACCTACCCTATCATAGTCATTATTAATGACATTGGCATCCATTTCTATAAGAACTTCGGCTACCTTTGCATTATGATACGTTTCCAAGGTGTCAAACACTTCTTGAGGAACATCAAACGTGTCAGATACCCCATTGGTCTCATAATCCAAATCAAAATAAACTTCCTTTTGTCTAAAAGACTCTGTTTGCTCTTGATCGTATTGACAAACAATCTTATTGCCATAATGATCTGGTGACATCTTTTGTAATACGTCTACAGTACCTTCTTGGAATACGTCCCCTAACTTAACCTCAACATCGTTTATTTCGACCTTCTTCACGTCTTCAGTGTTAATGGATGATGGCACAGGTACTCTATTACCCTCGACTCCCCACTTCTCGATAAACGACGCTTTAAGTTCTTCACCAGGCTTAACTGCGTTCATCTGTAAACCTTCGAATTCGTTCATGCTCATAGAGAACTCTGACGAAACCTGTCTACTAAATTGCTCATCTGTGTAATAATCTTGAGGAGTTCTTTCGTCGAGATCCTCTACAAGAAATCTATACATCTTTAAGTGGCTATTAGGAACAGAAAAACCAAAGACCCCTTCTCCATCGATCACAGAGAATGGTTCGAACACAGAAATAGAACCTTCTATATCCATAGTCACATTAGTAACGTCATCAACAGTTTGTCTTATGGACACACCTTCGAAGATAGTGATCCATTTGTAATGCTGAAATTGCGTTAGGTCTTTAGAGACGTTTCTTATTTGCATCTTAACAACGTCTTCGTTTATCTCGCACCTAAAAATATACTTCTCGTTGTAATCTAGAATGTCGTTCCTTATCTGTAATTCTTCTTTTTGTTCATCAGAGATATTTTGGAAGTATCTTCTAGTGTCATCACCAGGAGCAGTTAGGTCAAATAGTTGCTTATACGCATAGGATCTATCGCCTTCTTCGTGATACCCTCTCTTCCCAAAGTAAAAGTCTCCATCCTTGTATCCAAAGATGTAACTTTCGTCGATGGTGAAGTTCTTGTCCCATCTGCTTATACCCCTCGCCAAAAACTCAACCCATTGTTTTGGGGATGATTCCTCTTTTACGAATTCAATCTCTGCTTCTATTGTTAGATTTTTGAATATTCTCTTTTCATTTGGTGATAAGAATATAGAATCCCTATAGGTATCTTCACTGCTATCACTATTTTGAGTGACTAACGTTAACTTATCCCCTTTCTCCAATATATCAACTGGGACGAAAACATCGGCAGAAGTATCTTGGACTATCGTAGTCAGGCCATTAAGTGGGTGACCATCTCTATAGAGTATTTTAATGTTATTTTCTATCAAAACCTTTTACCAACTATCACAGCAATATTTATATCACTCATCTAAACTCAATTTTAAATACTTTTTCCCATTTTTCGTGACAACTTCACTACTATCTGTAAAATATTCATTTTTTACGTTGTCGAAAGTATTTATTTCGAGATAAGATGTGTCTCGTCTATTGGATATAAGATTATCCTCATTGTCTGTGTCTGGCATACTTATTCTATTAGAAGTTATCTTCGTATGGTTTTCAGTTTCCCCACCATCAAATACTTCATCTAGATAGATCCTTCTCTCTTGATCTTGATACTCAAATCTCGTCCATAATTCTTTTATATTTGCCGTCAAAGCAAAGAAAGAAATAACCTTCTCTAATGTAGCAGGGGTTCCTTTTCCACCCAATCTATCTTTTGTTTCTTGTATGTATCTTACAAATTGTTGTTTCTCCTCACTAGTCAAGTCACCAGAACCTACTCTATCAAAGAAACTATAGGATGCAAAAGTATCAAACCTTTTATCATTATCATATTTCTTGCTATTCTCTTTGAAACCTATCTTCTCATAGATCTCAGGGAAGTCACCATACGTTGTAGCAAAACTAGTTATGAATTTATCGTCGATATTATTAGAATCTATACTATCGATAAATGTTTGGGTCTCTCCATAGAGTCTATCCATTTGAATACCCCATGACTTACATAGATCTTCGAAACCTGGTCCATTGTATATACCAGAGTCCATTAAAGACGTAAAAAACTTGTAGAAGAATGGATCGACTTCTACTTGTATAGTATTGCTTATGGTTTGTCTATATGTTATTTCTGGTAACTCATGTATCGTCTGTACTGTATATGTCAAGTCATGCACACCACTTCTCTTGTATATATGCGTCTTCTCGAAATTTATATCATACATTCTTGTCTTTTCGCCATCACCAAAATCAATCTCAACGTATTCTATTCTATTGTCACCTTCAAGTGTATAGGTATAAGTAGAGTTATCCACAAGAACACCTCTCATAGGAGCATTTATGTTATTATCAAAACTCTTGCTAAATGATGTATCTAATTTTATCTCTCTTTCTAGATTTTCTTTAACCAAATAATTGCTAGTGACAGACTCTACTAACGTTTGGTTGTCAATAGACCCTCCCCCAAAGTAACCACCCGGAGTAGATGCCAACAAATCAGCAGGGGAACTATCCCAAACAACCTTATCTCCATTACTATATTCTAGATTGGTCCAATCTGTGTCCACAGTGAGTACATAATAACCACCCACGTCAAACGTCTTGGATACCGACGAACCGCTAGTCATCATCACACTCGCATCGTTCGAGAAGGTAAACGTGGTATCTACATTGTAAAAAGATTGAACGTTG
>Ga0222717_10001679_pt1 | contig 17787 bp, 12 predicted proteins | sample C33_18DmetaG_FD_165053 | JGI IMG/M metagenome (GOLD analysis project Ga0222717, IMG submission 165053) | Estuarine water microbial communities from San Francisco Bay, California, United States - C33_18D | ecosystem: Environmental > Aquatic > Marine > Unclassified | place: USA: California...
GGATGTGTTTGCGATCTGCCAGGGATTCGCCTTCGGCCATCATCTCATTTGCCATCCGTCCGCCCGCCGACTTCTTGGCAAACTCGATGCAGGCGGTGAGATCTGAGGTGACCTGCCTCCACTCGGTGCCGATCTCGGCGAGTTTGGATTTCAGGGGGCGGAGCGAGCGCCTGCTTTCCTTCTTGGTGGCCTCAAGCGTAGTCGCGATGATGTCCGGGCGCTTCCCAATTTCGGCGATGACTTTCACGACGAATTCCTCGAACGGGCGGGACGAGATGTTCCGCAACTCGCATGGGGAATTAGAGCCGTCCTTGGTCACGTCGCCGCAAGAGTAGTAGAGGTAGGGATTGCCTTCGGAGTCCTTCTTGCCGGAAGGCTTGGGCGTCATGAGATTCCCGCAGTGGTCGCAGCGGAGAATGCCCTTGAGCAAGAGGCCGTGCTTGTTGCGGGCGGCGTGTGGGCGGGCTGGCGCGTTCATCGAGGCGAGGGCCTCGTTCGCATCCTTCCAAAGGGCTTCCGAAACGAGTGCTTTGTGTTCGCCAGCGTGCTGCTCGCCGCCATGGGCGATAACCCCCTTGTAGATTGGATTCTCGACGATCCTTTTCACCCGGTCGCCTATCCAGCGCTTCCCGCCTATCATCTTTGTCTGGCCAGAGCGCATGGTGATCTCGCGGGTCTTTGTGACGAGACCCTCCTCGTTGAGTGCCCCAGCGACGGCAGTTGGGCTCGCCAGCTTTTTAGTTAGGCGGAACAGCTGCTTAATGATGGCCGCTTCGCCCGGTTCGGGGCTCAGCTTCTTGGTGGCTTTGTCATAGGCGTAGCCAATCGGAACCCATCCGCCATTCCATAGCCCCTTCTTTGCTCGCTCGGTGTATTTCTGGCGAACCCTTTCGCTTGTCAGCTCCCGCTCGAATTGCCCGAAGCTCAGGAGCATGTTGAGCATCAGATTGCCCATGGGCGTCGAGGTATCGAAGGATTGGGTCGCCGAGACGAAGACGACATCGTGCTGCTGGAGAATCTTCCAGAGGGCATAGAAATCCGAGATGGACCGGGTGAGCCGGTCGATTTTGTAAACGATGATCGCGTCGACTTCCCCGTCGCGAACCTCGGCGAGCAATTGCTGGATGCCCGGCCGGTGGAGATCCTTTCCCGAATAGCCGCCGTCCTCGTGCGCCGCCGATTCGATCCAGCCTAGCTCCTGCTTCACCGCGATGGCGTGCCGGCAGATGTCGCGCTGGGATTCGAGGCTGTTGTAGTCCTTCCGGGTCTGTTCGTCCGTGGACACCCTGGTGTAGATGGCACACTTGGTGATCGCTTTCTGTGGATTCGTATTGTCGTGCATGGCAGGAAAAAGTTCGCAGAGGTTGATTCGCTACCCGGGCATTCAATGCGAAATTGGGGCATCCTGCAAGTACAGGGCGATTCCCGATCGATATGGGCACGCGGTAGCGTCTTGGTGAATTGGGCCGCCCCCAATCAGTGCGAGGGTAAAGTCGATCAGACGCGATCGAATCAGGGGGAGCGGCGAACGGAATAGCTTAAGCTACGATTGGCCGCTGTCCAGTCGAGCCCTAGGCGGCCAGCGTGTATTTCACGGCTCGGGACTGGCCGCCTCTTTGAATCAATCCCCGATCCTCCAACTCCCTCAAGCGCCGATAGGCGGTAGCCCGCGAAAGCCCAAAACGGTCTCGGACATCTGCTGGAGATACCTCCCTAACATCGGCGATGAATCCAAAAACAATCGCAGCATCATCGGAAAGCCCCTCAGGTGGACTTGGATCGGATTCGCTATCGGCGGGTGCTTCCGCGCGCGCCCCATTGACAGTTCCCGCGTTTTGCGCGGCCAATCCGGCGACGCCACGGGCAAGGAGTTCGCCGATGCGGCACATCCGTTGTGCCTCTGTGAGCGTGGGTTGCATCTTGATGGGGCAGCCGCCATTTGCCGCCACCATGTAGATCGGAATTGCCGTCAAATGATCACGCAGAACGCCGGCTTCCTTCGATTCATTTGTTCGCAGAAGCAGGTCCCTGCGCGGAATCAATTGCGGCCTCTTGATGCGGCGTTTGCTTTGCCAACTGCTAGTTGGCGTTTTGCCTCCAGTTCGCGCCCCGTGCTGCGCATGACGATCTGCCTTGCCTCCGGGGCAGTGGCTTCATTTTTCAGAAACGCCCCAATTTCCTGGGCTGTCCTCATGCGGTCGGCCCGCGAGAATGAATCGCCCCCTAGCAGATGCAACGCCCTGCCGGCGGCCGTTTGAATATCGGCACCTTTGATAACTTCTTGTCTTAGCCGATTGAGTTCGCGGACGATCTCGCCCTGCTTCACCGGCGGCACACCAAGCCTTTGACTTGTGCGAACCCGGTCAAGCCGGGCTTGCGCCTGAAGGACCAGCTCCTGCGCCGTTCTTCTAGGATTGCCAAAGAGAAACTGTGAGGCTTCCCTGATTGTCTCCTTGGCATCCGCCTTTCGCATCTGCCGCGACTGCAAAATGCGAAGGGCTTTGCGATTCGCGGTTGCCTTGCTCACGTCGCCCCGCCGCACTTCAGCGCGGAGCGATTCGAGGGATTGAACCTTTGTTAGAAAACCGCTTTCTCGGCTTCCCCCGATAGCTGCATGTCCTGGACGAGCCGGAGATTGACCAGAGCCCCCTCGGGAATGTCCGGCTTCGGGGCGCCATGGAAATTGAAATCGACGATGGCTTGGGTCGCCGTTTCGCAGGCTTCGATCTCCTCCGGACTGAACTGCTCCAAGCCCTTGGAGGCGTCGATGTTCAGTTTCGAAATAGTTTCTAATGCGTGCTCGAGTGTCGTCATGGATGGCGCGTTCAATGTAGTTTGCTTTGTGTTTGAGGCGCCCCTGGAGGACGCCTTCAACCTGGGCGCGCACGGATGGCTCGCCCAGCTTTTCGGTAATGCGTTCGATGTCGCGCGGGGACACTTTGCGCATCTCCGACTGACCGAGGGAAACCACGGCGTCGGCTTTCATGCCGCGCAGGGCTAAGACTTCGCGAAGGGCGTCGGTGGTTTCACCTGTGGTGACCACATCATCGACAAGGACAAGGTTAGCACGCCTCGGAATCTGGGAAAGTTTGGAATCGACCGCGGCGAACCTTGCCGGGTTTTCCATCTTTCCAATTCCGCCCTTGGCAGAGGCCTTTTTGGTTTCGAGTGGGAGAGCCCAGCCCGTCACAACCTGTCCGCCGTGCTCCTGCTGCAGCCGCTTTGCGAGGAGGTAAGGGAGCGGGTTTCGGCCGGTTGTTGACGGGGCGACAAGGAAGCAATTGTCCTTGCCGCCGAGATGGGAGTAGGCGTCCGGGCGGATGCTTGTTCGAACCATCTCGGCGCAGGCTTCGCGAGGCATGCCTTTCCCGTAGAGCGCATCCTTTTGCCTGCGGAGATCCCTGACTCGGCTCGTGGAAGTCGCGTATTCGTCTCGCCGGTATGGGGGCATACCGGGTAGATCGAAAGGCGATCTACAAAATCACGGGGGCTTAGCGCTATTCCCTGGAGGCGAGGCTGAACGCCCGATTCATATCTTCTTGCTCTTGGCGAGGGAGACCAGCCTCACCCGCGATACTCTTCCAGCTCGAGACGGCCGCTCTAACCTCATCAATGAGCCGCTCCGCCTCTTTGCTATCAAGCCTAAAATAAGGGGCGACTTCGAGCGCAAGGTCGAAGCTCAGCGAATTATCGGACTCTGAGATATTGAGGTTTAACCCATGACCGAGCGGATCGGGGTTGAGATCGTAGGCTGGCGAGAGTTCCCAGCCATGGTTGGTGAGAAGGAAACCGTGATTCCTAAGATGGTCGTCCGTATTCCTAACGCAGATTGAAAACACGATACGCCGCCACAGCTCGCGAAGATCGTTCTGCACGTCGCTGCCGTGATTCGAGATGAATTCCGCGAGTTCGAGATAGCTTGCACCGACGGCGTGGTCAGTTCCGTCATTATATCCTAGAAGAGTCATCGCCGAGGCAAAGTGAATGCGCTTCCCTCCCTTGGAACCCCGGATTCGGTCGAACCGGCAGGTGGCGAAAGTGCGATGCGTTTTGCCAAATGGGAGCAGCTGCGCTTCGGCAACGCGAACCCCAGCCGCCTTGGCGAGCTGCCATACCACCCACTCCCATCCGCCCATATCTCTCTCATCATTGCGACCTGGAAACTTGGCGATCCAAAGATCGCCGGCGGGATCACGCACGCCAGCCTTTGGCCGGGCACCGCCGAGGGAGGAACCCGGCGCCATCAGCAAGTTCAGCCATTCAAGCGAGCGCTCGTCTGACGAAGACTCCCTATCTTGAACCTTCCAACTAGCATGCTCCAGCTCCCGCAAAGATGTCCATGGCGGCGCTGCCATCGATGATTCATTGCTAAGGAACGCTCCTTCCTCTTCGTCGCGAAAACGAAGCGCTCCCATGCGTTGCTCATCGTGGACACCGAGAAGGTAATCGGATTCTGTTAGCCTTTCTTCTTTACGGTTCTGAGCCCTAGCGAGAATCGCTTCGCGACGCTTCATAAGAACGCGCCCCCACCGGTCTGGAGAGGAATCGAGGAAGAGACCAAAATTAGGCCGCTCGTCATCGTTCAAATATTGTGACCCTTCGTAGTGCTGAAGATCGGGATCGAGTAGCAGGGTCGCCGAGCCTCTAAGCCAACTTTTGGCGTAGGTGAAAGAGAACAACTCTTTGCCACGGCTTCGGATGCCTCTCAGGATTCCCATCTCCGAAGGGCCACCCAGCCCTTCCCAATCCGCGAATACTTGGATCTCTCGGCTCATTTGGAATCCCTCTTGTTAGCCCCGCGTTTAGGCGCCCGCTTTCGAACTTCCGTTAGCTCTGCGTCTTGGAGCTTTCGCCCCAACGCGTCATCTTTCGCGACGAGACCGAGATCCGTTTCCAGTCCGAGAACCGCGAGCACCTTAAGGATATTACCAATCGAGGAACCGGGATCGCCCCGTTCAATCTGATAAAGCGTCGAGCGGCTGATACCAGCGCGTTCGGCAACTTGGATGGTGCTAAGGTGACGGCGCAATCGTCCCAGCTTGAGATTCTCTCCCATGGATCTCAAGAGGCGCGAGTGTTTCGGCAGAAGCGCGGGTTTTTCTCGTCCCATAATGTGCGTTAAATAGATCAAAATTGCATATTATGTCGGAAGTATCAATCTTTATTGCTTATCCCCTCTCCAGCGCGCTGGGATGAGCAACGTGTGAGTGGAGGTCCCATGACCATGCCCGCTGGCGACACATACTTGATCCGCAACCTCCTAACATTGTGTGCATAGAGAATCGCCCGGGCGAGCTCGCGGCAGGCCAATGCTAGTCCTTGCATTGAAAATTCACTTCGCTTATAGGCGCGGGATGGAGATTTTTCCATACACGCTCCCTTCGATCGTTGCGCTTTGCGTTGCTGGGCTCGTTTCGGCCCAGGAGACTGATGCCCCGGAAATCCAAATGCTTGACCCCGTGGTGGTTACAGCGTCGCGCATCCCCGAGGACAAGGCCTCGACCACGCAATCCATCAGCACGGTGACAGATGAGGAAATCGTGGAAAAAGCCTTTCGCACCCTCCCCGAAGCCCTCGCTCTTACCCCTGGGATCTCGGTGCAGAAGACCACCCACGGGCATGGTTCCCCCTTCATCCGAGGATTCACTGGGCGCCAGAATCTCTACCTTGTGGACGGCATTCGCTTCAACAACTCCACATTCCGCTCAGGCCCCATTCAGTATGCCAACACCGTTGATGCCCTCAGTCTCGATCGCTTCGAACTCGTGAAATCCCAAGGGTCGGTGCTCTATGGGTCCGATGCCCTTGGAGGCACCCTCAATGCGATCACGGTCTCCAGCGGCTATCGCGATGAAGAACCCGGTTTCTTCCAACATGGCTCTGCCCTTTACCGCTACAGCACCAACTCCGAATCCCACGTTGGCCGCTTCCAGCAATCCTTGGGGGCGGGTGGCATCTGGGGGTTGACCTTGGGTGCCAATCTCAAGGACTTCGGAGATGTTCGATCTGACTATTATGGAACAATGCGGGGAACGGGATACCCAGAACAAAACTACGATGCCAAATTCGAGTGGTCACCGAGCGAGAACCACCATCTCACCCTGGCGCATCAATACATCAATCAGGACGATGTGAGACGTTGGCATTCCACGCTGGCGAACCCTGGCGGTTGGGAAGGCCTAGCCCCCGGGGGGTTCACGTCTCGAATCTATGACCAAGAGCGTTCCCTCACCTATCTACGCCTTGAAGGGGAACCCGACAGCGGTGCGATCCAACGATACCGCGCAACACTGTCCTATCAGAAATCGACGGATAAAGAAATTCAGAACCGCAACCCGGCCGCAGCTCAGATCCGTTTCTCTAACATCGACACCCAGACTTACGGACTCACTCTGGAGGCCCAGTCTGACCTGAGTGAGAATACCTCTATTCTCTATGGAGCTGACTACTATGAGGATCATATCGATTCCCTAGGAGCCCGAAACGGAGTCTTCGAGCCCCGCCGTCGCCCCTTGGCCGATGATGCCACCTACCGCTCTCTCGGGGTCTTCACCCAAGCGCGCCATCGGTTCAGTGATCGCTTCGAAGTCACCGGCGGGCTCCGATACACCTATGCCGAAGCTGATCTCGGCAAGGTCTGGGATGGCAGCGGAGACATCTCTGCGAACGAATCCTGGAACTCCCTCGTAGGCAGCATCCGCGGTATCTACGAACTCGACGATCACTGGTCGTTGTTCGGGGGCGTTTCCCAAGGCTTCCGTGCACCTAACGTGAACGACCTGTCCGGAAATCTGACCACTCGTTCCGGTGTTCAAAACAGTGGAAGCCTCGACCTCGATCCCGAAGAGAGCACCACCCTTGAACTTGGTAGCCGACATGAGAGCGATTCGCTGAGCTTCGAGCTGGTAGGCTTCTACACGCTTGTGGATGATCTCATCACCCGTGTTCCCCGGAGCGCGACCGACAGCGATACCGTCACGGTCAACGGCAGTGAAGCTTGGATCGCCGGTCTGGAAGCTCAGGGTTCTTGGGAGTTCTCCCCGGACTGGACGCTCTCCGGCTTCCTCACTTACCAATACGGCGACGCCGACCGACCGACCTTCCTCGGGGGCTCGGATATCACCGAACCCGTTTCTCGCCTCTCCCCCCTGCGAGGCTCCCTCGCGCTTCGGTATGACCACCCCTCAGAGAAGTGGTGGGCCGAAGCCCGGGTGACGGCCGCCGCCGAAGGCGACCGTCTAGCTGCCAATGACCGTGGTGATACGCAACGCATCCCGTCTGGCGGAACGCCGTCATACGTCACTGCCTCGCTCTATGCTGGCTATCAAGCTACCGAGAACCTGCAATTCAATCTCGCGCTCGAGAATCTCACCGACGAAGACTATCGCGTTCACGGCTCCGGTCTCAATGAACCGGGGGTCGGAGCTGTTCTAGGGGTTCGCTATACCTGGTAGCTGTGGGAGGGAGCGGGGTGCAGCTTGTGATGGGCACACGGGCAAACGTAATCTTTGTTTTCGCAGGTGGGGCAGTCCAACAGGTTCAGATTTAAGTTCTCTTGGATGAGCACGCCGCCATCGGCGAGCAAGTCGAATCCGCCGAACGCTTCGGCGTGAGCGCCGGCGTCTTCCGCATGGCCATCTCCCGCGTCCGTCAACGCTACACCGAAGCCCTCAAGTCTATCGTCGCCCACACCTTACAGATCGCGGCGACGTTGACGAGGAGCTGAACTACTTGTTCTAGGCGATAGAGGATTGAATCGGAGAAATCGCCGTGATGTCAGCAATCCAATTCCTGGTCACCTCCTCGTTTCATTCTTCCCTTGCCCCGAAGGTGGTCCTTGAGGATGTAGCGCATCGCCTCTGCCGCGACGGAGAAGAAATGCTTTTCGTTCACCCATTTCGGAGCGCCGTCTCCTTGCAGCCGTAGATTGGCCTCGTGGACTAGCACCGTCCCGGAAATGCTCTGGCCCGGCATGCGCTTCGCAGACGGGTGGCTGCGAGCCGCCGCAGTATCAATCTTTATTGCTTATCCCCGAAACCATCCCGGCACTTTGCCGAGTGCATCGAGCGGGCGAACTAGTGTCCTGATGAAACGCTTGGAGGGATGAACGATGACGGCGCGGTGGTCTTTGAGCTCCATGAGCTTGGCTGGCTTGATACGATGATCCTCTTCCTCGCGCTTCGAGTAGGTGACCGTGCTCAGAGCCTTGCTGCTGCGCGAGCGTTTCCAAATCATCTTCTTTCCGATAAAGTCCGCGCTGGCCGTCGCCCCTTCCATATCGGCGGCGCGGAAGACAAGGCGCGTGCGGAAATTGAGGGCTAGCACTTTGCGCTTATCTCTTCCGATTGCGGGGTCAGCGGAGACCTCAGATTGCATGCCTGCAACGATGGCGCAGTTCGCGCCGCGTATGCGGTCGACGATCTTGTGATCGCTGATGCCATCCTCGGTCGCCGTGACGATATCCTGATACTCGTCGGCTACTAGCAAGAGCAGATTTTGCTTCGCTTGCTCGGCTTTGGGAAGCTCATATCGTCTAAGGGCGTGATAGAAGAAAAGCATCTTCAGGTAGGTATTGACGTATCGCCGCTCGGTGACGAATCGCTGGGGCATCGACACCGCGATGACGGCGCCCCGGTCGACCTGATCCATTTCAAAAGTGTTTGGCTTGTCGCTTGAGAAAACAGAGGCGATGTCAGGGTCTCGAAAGAAGCTGAGATAGGTTTTGATCGTTCCCTCGATGCCCTCGCGTTGCTCGGGAGCCTTGGCGTCGAGAAACGTCTGGCAGAAAAACTCGGCGAGGCGGATTCGTTCGGCCGTGGGGCCTGCTGCCTCCAGCCGGTCGAGGGCTTCATTCGTTGTGTAGTGTGATGTTAGGATTTCGTAGGCGCGTGTTAGGGTGACCGGATCGCCAATTTCGTCTAGAAGCTCAAAGGCGTGGGCAAGGGCGATCTGGGCCATGGGTTTGAAGAACGAATCCTGCCTTCCGGCGGTCAAGCTCGCCGCCGTATCGACGACAGCCTTGGCGTGAGTCGTCCATGGCAGGCCCCGGTCGCTAAGCAGATTGTAGCGATGGGTAGGCTCCCAGCCATGGGCGGCGTTGGCGGGCTTCACCTCTAAGTGGATGAGATCGCCGCAACGCCCCGCATTGGAAAGCAATGGGGCGATGAACTCGTGCTCGTCGCCCTTAACCCCCAGGACGAGACCTCCCCAGTTGGGAACGTTCTGGGTGAGCTGGACGAGGATCGTGTGAAATCCCGAGCTTGTCTTGCCGCAGCCCGTATCGCCGGTAACAAGAACGTGTCGGCAAAGCTCATTGATTGTCCACCCTAGGCGGCCGAAGCGGAGGATCAGCTTCCGGGGCGGCGTCCCAGCGATGATTAACGCGAGGAGCGAGGAGCCCCAGGCGGCTGCGTGGTGAAAGGGATAGGGCAGGTGCCCGAATCCGAACCAAATGCCCGCGAATGCGATTGCGAGGGCTAACGGAATCCTTGCGGCGGCGCCCATGTTAGCGGAGTTCGCTTTCGATGGGATCGGTGACGATCAGGCCCATTCCGGCATCCTCGTAGGCGGAGTGAACCCGGCCGCTGTATACGACAATTCCAACCCTCCCGCCGTACTTCTCAACATCCTCCTCGAAGTAATCGATAAGCCCCTCCTCGGCCATCGCTGATATGGGAGCCAGCTCTACGGATTCCCTTTCCATTTCGCGGAGCAGCTCCGAGCCAACGGCGAGCGTCGCCGCCGCCACAAAGACTCCAGCGACAATTCCACCAGCGAGGCCAATCGCGAGGTGCCTTGCATAGTCGCGTCGGGTGCGGCGCAGCTTCTTGGTTAGCGTAGCTGCCGCCGTCTCAAACGATGACTGCGACGAGCGCATGTCGGCGGCGAGCTGGCGAAGGGCCTCGAAAGACGGCGCATCGATCGACCCCTCAAGAATCTCTTCCATGTCGCCCCGGATCGCGAGCCGCTGCTCGTCGCTAAGCCCGTGGCGCATTCTGCCTAGCAATGCGTCTAGCTCGCGCGGGATCTCGCGCATGACGAGCATGATAAAGCCTGCCGCCTCCAAGAGCTGCAGCTGCCCGTCGTTCTCGGGAACGTTTCGAAACTTGACGACGTTTGCTAGGAAGCGTTCGCGTTTGTCATCGGGGAGAAGCTCGGCAATCGATTCGAGCGCGCGGGTGTCAGCCATGGTGTCGGTCCTTTCGGTTGTTGCGTGAGAATTCTGCGCAGGACCCACCGGGGGCCTACCCAGATCAGATCGAAAGCCAGCCTTCAAAATCACACCCCGGATCCACTTTCTAAGAGTCTCGTGCAGGGCTACTCGACCGATGCGCCCGACCGCAGGACGACAGTCGTCATTCCTGCATCGGATCCCGAATACAATAGTTCGCCACCGATCGTGAGGATGCCAACCTCGCCATAGCCCGAAATTGTGGCCACCTCGAACTCGAGCGCGCCCGATTGGAACGCTGATTGTGTTCCGCCCGGTTCCTGCCGCATCCGGCCATCAGCAAGCGCGCCCCAGAGATTGGGAGCAAAGATGGAGATGGCACCGCCAAGAATCCCTGCCAGAACTGCTGCGGCGACGCAGGAGCCAATAGTCATCGTTCTGGTCGTTCCCCTGGCTAGGCAGTCGAGCCGTTTCACAACGGCGGCGGCGCGCCGGTTGAGCGTATCTTCGCCCGCGTGGAGCTTTCCCGCGATGGCGCGAAGCTCCTGCAGGGATGGCAGCTCGATAGCGCGGGTAATGTCTGACGCAATCCCATCGCGAAGGTCGGCCAGCCCCTCGTCGGAAATGCCGGTCTTCATCTGGGCGATCAGGTGGACCATTCGCTCCGGCACTTCCTTGACCGCCATGAGCATGAACCCCGTGGCCTCTAGCATTTGCAGATGGTCATCCTCCTCCGGAAGATGCTCGAACTTTGCCGCAATGGTGAGAAACCGCTCTCTTCGCTCCGGGGGCAGGATAGCGGCAACGGCCTCCAAAGCGCTGGTGTCCGCCATCGTGCTAGGGGAGCAGGATTTGGCGCGCCTCGTCGAATCCGGCGAAGAGGGTTCGCTGGTAACGGATAGCGCGTACCTTGTTCTTGGTTAGTCTGAAGAATGGATCCTCCACGCGCCCTTCGGCGATCTGCTCGAGGGTGAGGGACTGATTGCGCAGCTCCGCCTGAAATTCTTCCACCCTCGAATCCATGCGCATGACGTTGGGCGAAAAGGCCCTGACAAACTCCTGCACCCTAGGCTCATCGTGCCAGTATTCGAACTCGCAACGGGGCCGGCGCATTTCGTTTAGAACGATGAGGTAGTCTACGCTGTCTTGCAGGTGCTCGGCCCAGCGGAGGATCGCCTGTACGGATGACGCCTCGTTCGTAGTGACCCCGATGGCCGTGAACTGAATTCCGAGTTCGGCGGCAATATCCGCTGCGTTTTCAAACCAGTCGTAGGTCGCCTTGCCCGCCCCAGCTCCCATGTCCGCGAGGACAACGGGAGAATCGCCATCGTCGCAGGCGCTGAGGAACTCGTCGAGGGTGCCATGTTCGTGCAGGTCGAACGGTTTGGCGGCGGGCAGGAACGTGCGCAGCCCACCCTTGTCCGAGTTTTCGATATCGAGGTCGAGCAGCGCCGGTTCGATGCCCTGTTCGGCATACCAGCTCGCCAGAGATACGGCGACCTCTGTCTTGGCCACGCCGCCTTTTCCCCCCTGGGTGAAAATGACGCGTTTGCGCAATGTTGATGGCGGCATGGAAAGTGGAAGTTCTGATTGCGTAGTCATGTTAGTTTTGTCGGGTTGTGGCTGAGCGGGAAGAGTGTGAGATTGTGCTAGCCTTCAGTTGGGCCTGGATTGATCCGGGTGCGGAACGGTCTATTTGAGTCCCCAAGGCGGAACTTCTTTTCGCGCTTCTTCTTTCGCGGGATTTTCGGTGGTAGTTCACCCTTCGGCGCGCACGGCGAATGGATCGCAGTAGGCTCGGTCTCTACTTCAGGTCGTGCCGTGGATGCGGGTGGCGGAAGAAGGGGCGAAACATCGCCGGTTTCACCTTTCCCCTTCTCGATGCCACGCCTGAGGCAGAAACTCTTGAGCGCGTTGTAGCTGATAGGAACGCCATGGGTATGAGCAAGATGTTGGATGATTCGGTGATATGGCCAGCTGAGCCTTCGGGCCCGCGCGATCTCAGCGCGATGGGCCTCGAGGCGGCTGATTCCCCCATAGACATGCTCGGTCATCGGTCGGGCGGGAGAAGGAGTGCTAGCTGATACTTCCATGGCGTTTGATCGGTTTGGCGCTGGTCTATCGCTGGCGTTAGGCAGGTTAGAGTATGGTGGTAAGGCGGATTCCGATTGGAACCGCATGCAAATGGTGAGGGTGGTCGAAGGCCACCAATGCCCACTTCCGTGCATCGCCGCCAAACCCGCAGTTGGGGAAGCAGGTCCTGACACACTGCCTGAAAATGGTGATCCCAAGTTCGCCCGAATGGCGCACGATAGTCGGGCAACCTCGCCAACCGGCTTGGCGTATCTCGGGGAATTCGAGCCGATACTTTTCTAAACGGCCCGTCGGTTTTTCGTGTTTTGGGAATTTGTCCACACCGAGCAGATCGGGAGGCGCCCCGAAAAATCACATCGCTCCGGAGGAAAACTAGAGTTTTACCTTCGGGGAAGACTCCTTCGCGCCTCAGGACGAACCCAGATGAAGCCGAAAGAAGCTTCGAGATATGCGGGTTCCGCTAAGGATCACAGCATACTCTTCTTCAGTTTCAGTTGTCACGCCGCCTCACGCTTCACTATGGCGTCGTCGAGCAGGCGCGCCGGGCAACTCGACCAAAGAGAAGACCATTCGCCAACCGCTCTAGGTGACCTTCGCTACCTCCGAAACCCCTTGCCTCAAACACGCAACCAAGGTCTACTAGGCACCTATCCGTCTCGAAGGCGCGAAAACTGAGCCGCTTGCGAACTGTTCCCAGAGCTCGACTCAGACCTTTGTCGCGAGCACGAGAAGCCATCGCCCTCCGCCGTCTACCTTGCACCCTTCGCGCTCTGATTGGTGGACAATCTCGACCCCTGCCTCCCCAGGCAGATAAGGGTAGTTGTGTGAAAATGAAAGCTCACTGCAAATCTTATTTAGAATGCCATAGTCATGGTAATCCGTTCTTGGGTACGAGGTGCCGATGAGGCTCCATTATTACGGATTAGGTTTCCATGCAAGGATGCGCAACCACCTCCCGCCACCATCAGACACATTTCCAGCCCGCTCCGATTGATGGAGAATTTCGAAACCCGCATTTCTCAATAGCTCGGGATAGTTGTGAGAAAATGCGAGTTCCCTCGCATAAACATAAGAAGAGGGCTGGTTTTCAAGGTCGTGGTTAGATCCGATTGTTTCGATGAGGGCAATCGCAGCAGGCGCGAGGGTCGCGACATGAGAAAATATCAACTCGACCTCCTCTTTCAAAAAATATTCGAGGACTCCTCCGTTGGTTAACATAATGCAATTCTGGCTTGCATTTTGAGGGAGCCATTTCACAGCGTCTGCTGCGCGGAACGAAATGGAAGGATCATCGTAGGTTTCTTCGTTGGATGCGATCTGATCTTCGCCAATATCGATTCCGACGAAACTCGGAATTTTCTTCAGCCTTTGCCGGAGGTAGTCAAGAACTTGACCGCCTCCACAGCCAATCTCGTAAAGACAAGAGAATCTGACGCCCTTAGCATCGCCATCCATCAATTCTTCAAGGTGGGCAATGACCTCCACATCGTGCTTGAGGAACATTTCTTCGAAACGGTGGCTCCAGCCTTGATGGAATCTGCGCGCCTCAGTCGTCCAGTAATGTGAAAGGAAGTGGCGCAAGCGCCGGAAGTCGCCGGTCTCGAACGCGCGAGCATATAAGCCGTTTCGTATTAGGCGATCTAGTCTACCGAGGGCTTGGTCAAATGGGTTCCGATCGATCTTGGCCGCACGCCGGGGGAACAGTCTAGCAAGCAATTTACCACCTCGGAGCTTTAGCCGCTTCGGGAGGGGGAAGTCCCCGATCGATGTGCGGATCGCGTTGTCTTTGCTATTTGGATATTTCATGCTGGCTATGAGGTTGGGTTGGTGTTTCGCTCTTTCATTGCGCAAAAGAGCATGGGCACGACAAACATGGTCATCAGCTCGATAGCCATGCCCCCAAAGACGGGAATGGCCATGGGCACCATAATGTCCGAACCGCGTCCGGTGGACGTTAGGACTGGCAAAAGCGCCAATAAGGTCGTGCCGGTCGTCATGAGGCAGGGACGGACTCGGCGCAGACCCGCTTCGACTGTAGCATCGCGGATCTGTGCGACGGTCGATGGCTTCAATTCGCTAAATTTCTGTCGTAGGTAGGTCGCGATGACCACGCCGTCGTCCGTGGCAATTCCGAATAGTGCCAGAAATCCGACCCACACCGCAGTCGACAAGTTGACCGAGCGGACTTGAAATAGTTCGCGCAGGTTGATCCCGAAAAGGCTGAAATCGAGAAATCCTGGGCGCCCATAGAGCCAGAGCATGAGGAAGCCGCCCGACCACGCCACCATAACGCCTGAGAAGATGATGAGTGTCGTCGAAACCGATTTATTCTGTAGGTAGAGCAGGATGAAGATGGACACGAGGCAGAGCGGCAGCATGACTGCTAGAGTCCGGTTGAAATCTAGGGCGGACTCGTAGTTGCCCGCGAACTCGTAACGCACACCTGGCGGTCTCACGAGTTCACCAGCGACTTCTTTTTCCCGCAAGAATGCCTGAGCCGTTTCGACGACATCCACTTCGGCGAAGCCTGCCTCTGAACCAAAAGTGAGATAGCCCGTCAGAAAGGTGTCCTCGGCTTTGATAACTTGAGGGCCGCGCACGTAGCGGATTTCGGACAACTGCGAGAGCGGCACCATCGCGCCCTCTTTGCTTGTCACTAGCGTCTTCTCCAACGCTTCGACCGAGTCCCGCATTTCACGGGCGTAGCGCACTTGCACGCCGTAGCGCTCCCGGCCTTCGATGGTGGTAGAGACGACCATGCCGCCGACGGCTAACTGAATGGTCTGGTGAATGTCTGCGATGTTCAGGCCGTAGCGTTTCGCCGCCTGCCGATCGGGCACGATCTCAAGGTAGGGTTTGCCTACGATTCTGTCGGCGTTCACCGTAGACGTGCTCAGCCCCTCTACTTCACCGGATCGAAGTAGTCGCTCGAGCTGAAGCCCGAACTCTTCAATGATCTCTAGCGAAGGCCCTTTGATCTTGATGCCCATGGGGGCACGCATTCCCGTCCGGAGCATGACGAGACGTGTCTCGATGGGTTGCAATTTCGGTGCGCCGGTCGCTCCTGGCAGTTTCGCTACCTTGTCGATCTCCCGCCAGATGTCCTCTGGTGACTTGATGTGGGGGCGCCACTGGCGGAATGGCTTGCCGCTTTCGTCTGGAATGAGTTCGTCATCCTCGTAGAGGAAATTCCCTTCCTTATCCGTCCTGAACCTGAGAGCGCGGCCTTTCGCGTCGCTGCGGTATTCGGGAAGGTAATTCACGACAGTCTCGATCATGGAGATCGGGGCCGGATCTAACGGTGACTCCACCCGCCCTATCTTGCCGACGACCTGCGAGACCTCCGGCACGGTTGCAATTGCCGCGTCGAGTGTCCGCAGCGCATCCACGGCTTCCTCAATCGACGCGTGCGGGCTCACGGTGGGCACGAACAGGAAAGAACCCTCGTCGAGTGAAGGACGAAACTCCCGACCAAGGCCGGGGAACTTCTGGACGAGATCTTCACCGATGCGTGTCTTTGTCAGAGCGCTGGGAAGCACTTTGTCCGCTCCCTGCCAGACGAAGATCGCTGTCAGCAGCGAGACCACCGGGATGCAGAGAAAGAGCAACTTGTGGTTCAAGCACCATCTCAGCATCGACCCATAGAATTTCTCAAACAGCCGGAATGCTAGAAGGAGCCCCCCGATGATGAGCACGACGAACAAGATGTTGGAGAGGACGGCGCGATTGAGGCCTAGCGGCATCCAGTCCTTGGCGAGGAACCAGACAACGGCGAGCGCGAAGGCCAGGTTAATGACGAGCGACGCGCGCCGTTTCGGCGCAAAGCGCCACTCCCTCTTGAACAGCAGATGCGCAATTGGCGGGATGATCGTGAGGGCGACGATGATCGAGGCAATGAGGGCGAAGGTCTTGGTGAAAGCCAGTGGCCGGAACAACCTTCCGGCCTCACCTGTCATGGTGAATACGGGTAGAAAACTCACTACCGTGGTAGCCACCGAAGTCGTGACCGCAGAGGCCACCTCCGTCACCGCCTCGTAGATAACCGTTAGGCGAGATTTCTCGGCCGGGGCTTCGCCAAGATGTTTGAGAATATTCTCCGTGAGTACGATCCCGACATCGACAACGGTGCCGATGGCAATGGCAATTCCTGACAGCGCCACGATATTGGCATCCACGCCGAATTGCTTCATGGCGATGAATGTCACCAACACAGCGAGCGGCAGCATGGCGGAAATGAGCAAACTGCTTCGCAGGTGCATCACCATGATGATCACGACGATGATGGTGACGAGCACCTGCTGGAAGAGTGCCTCGTTGAGCGTGTTCAACGTTTCTCCAATGAGCCCCGAGCGGTCATAGAACGGCTGGATGGTCACCTTTGAGGTGTTGAGCCATTCTGGCCACTCCGAGCGATCCACGCCCCGCGCCCATGCGAGCCAGGCCTCATGGTTGAGATCGCCATTGACGAACGGCTTGGCGACTCCGTGATCGTTAGCAAAGGCATCAATGGCTTCGCGGTCGGCCTTCTCCATGTCAATGACCGCTCGGATCGGCAGTGACTCTTCGAGGTCGGCGATCCTTTCTTTGACGTGGTTGATCGCTGCGAGCGGATTGGCGCCGAAGCGCGAGACGACCACACCGCCAACGGCATCCGCCCCGTTCACATCGAGTGCGCCGCGCCGCATGGCTGGGCCTAACTGAACCGTTGCCACATCGCCGACGGTGATCGGAACGTTCTCCCGGACAGCCACCACGGCATCGCGCAAGTCATCGAGACTCTCAATGTATCCAGTGCCCCGAAGGATGTACTCAACGCCGTTGATCGCGAGGTTTCTTGCGCCGATCTCCTGATTGGCTTTGCGCACCGCATCGGCCACCATCATGAGGTGCACATCGTGGGCGCGAAGGGCGTTCGGGTCGACTTCGACCTGATACTGCCTGACAAAGCCACCCACGGAAGCCACCTCTGCGACGCCCTTTGCGCTGAGCAGAGCGTAGCGCACCTGCCAGTCCTGGATTGAACGCAGCTCGTCCGTGTCCCAGCCGCCGATTGGCTTTCCGTCAGGGTCGCGCCCTTCGAGAACGTACCAATAGACTTGTCCGAGGCCAGTCGCATCCGGCCCTAGCGAAGGGGTCACGCCTTCTGGCAGGAGATTTGAGGGAAGGCTGTTGAGCTTTTCCAACACACGGCTGCGCGACCAGTAGAACTCCACGTCTTCCTCGAAGATGAGATAGACGTAGGAGTAACCAAACATCGAGAAGCTCCGCACCTCGCGCACGCCGGGTACCCCCAACAAGGAGACGGTGAGCGGGTAGGTGATCTGGTCTTCGACATCTTGCGGCGAACGCCCTGCATACTCCGTGAAGACGATCTGTTGGTTGTCCCCGAGATCGGGGATGGCGTCCACCGGCACCGGATCGCGCTCCAAGACACCGGTGTCCCAATCAAAGGGTGCCACCTTGATGCCCCAGCCCACGACCAGCCCGAGCAGAAGCAGGACGACCAGCTTCTGGTTAAGGCA
>Ga0222717_10001681_pt1 | contig 17773 bp, 17 predicted proteins | sample C33_18DmetaG_FD_165053 | JGI IMG/M metagenome (GOLD analysis project Ga0222717, IMG submission 165053) | Estuarine water microbial communities from San Francisco Bay, California, United States - C33_18D | ecosystem: Environmental > Aquatic > Marine > Unclassified | place: USA: California...
AATTAATATATAGTGGATTAAAATACTCGCTGTGCTCATATTTTAAAGATAGGCTTCGCCCCCCCAATATACTAAGTTGTTATTCCCTTAAGTCTAAATTATATTTTATATTGTTGACTATTTTTTAAAAATTTTTTATTATTTTCTTTTCTTTTAATATTCTTGAAAGATATATTTCGTTTTTTCTTTGTATATTGTTTTCTTCATTATTTTCTAAAAATTTCTTATATAATTTTAAAATTTCTTGTGTAAATTTTGGCGTAAATTTCATTTTTAATAATTTTTTAGTTATGTCAAATTCCATTGTAGCTTGAGAACTGCTTCGTGTTGTATCATTTAAATATGTATTTATACTTGATAATACTTTTTTTTGTCTATCTGTTAATTCTCCTTTTATTTCTTTTGTTGGTTTTGGTTTTGGTTTTGGTTTTGGTGTTGGTGTTGGTTTTACTTGTTTTTTTTTATTTTCAAATTTATCTATAGCTTTATCTAATTTGTCCTGTTTGCTTTCTGGTAATTCATCCATTAATTCTATATTTATATCTATAAATTCTAATAATTTCTCACTAGGATTTTTTAAAAAATTCTCTACATTTAATTTAAATAATTTTAATTTTGCTTTTTCTGCTTTAATATTATCATCTTCTTTTTTTAATTTCATTTTTTCTTCTAAATCAAATAATAAAAATTTATTTTCTTTTATTTCTTTCTCTATCCCAATTCTAATTTTAGATCTTATATCTCGTTCTTTTGGACTAAGTCCGCTAATCATTGGCGATTTAGTCGCTTTAAATTTATTTTTTAATCTAGCATCATTTATAAATAATTGTTGAAGCTGTTTTTCATCTTTTGATAATTCTTTAGTTTCTTTTTTTGGTGCTGGTTTCGGTGCTTCTTTTTTTGGTTCTTCTTTTTTTGGTTCTTCTTTATTTGGTTCTATTGGAACTAAAACTTTTAATTCTCCTATTTTAAATTGTTTATCATTTTCTTTTCCTCCTCCTACTTTAACATTTTTAAGTTGTTTAAGTAAATCTTTAATTTGAGATAAAAAATAAGATGATGTTTCTTTTGCTTCTTTGGGATTTAATCCGCCTTGATTTAATCTTATATTCATATATGCTAAATAATCCATATCTCTTGTTATTCCTTCTCCTCTGTATCCAATTCTTGCTATATATACATTTGAAAATAATTCTTTATTTTTTTTAATTAAATCGTATATTTCAATAATATCATCTTTTGCTTCTCGTGGTCCTACTTTTTTTGATTCTGGTAATTTACTATAAGCATTATCAAAATATTGATTTATATTAGATACTAACATATATAATTGACCCCCATATTTTCTATCTGTACTATCATTTAATTTTTCTCTATATAATTTTTCTAATGCTTTTGGAATTGGAGGTGCACCAGAACACCCAACACCAGTAAAATACAAACCGCTTTTATATGTTTGTAATTTTTTTTTTAATTCTCTGTTTAATTGTTGTATTTTTTCTTTTGTTTGTTTTGGTTTAATTCTATATTGTTTATCGGTATAATAATTACAAAAAACTTCATATAATTTATTTATTCTTACAGTTTCTAATAAACTTTTAAGACCTTCAGATTTTAAATTTAATTTTATATTTATCTCTTCGTCTTTTTCTCGTTGTTGATCTTTTAAAGAAAATGCTTTTGTCATTGCATTTTGTTGTGGGTTTAAAACTTTTTGTATTTCTTCTAAAATTTTAAAATTTTTCTGTCTTTTTCTTATATCTTTAAAAATTTGATATTCACCTAATTTATTTTCATTAAATAAATTATTTACATTATATGGAATATCGCTATCTAATAAATTTTCTTTTTTTATTTTTAATACTTTCAACCATTTTTTTAATGCTAATAATTTTTCTTTTTTATCTTTATTATTTATAAAATTTTTATAATTTTCATTATTAGTATCATTCAAATAATTTTTAATATCTTCTAATGGACTTAATGATTTTTTTGGTGCTGGTTTAACTGTAATAATACCAGTTTTAGTTTTTATTATTTTTGGAATCAGTGGTTCTCTTTTCGGTTTTGGTTTAATAACTTCTGCTTGTTGTGCTTTTTTTGATTCTGCTTTTTTTGCTGTTAATTTTTTTAATTTATCTTTTGCTTCCTTTAATTTTATTTTATCTTGTAATAATTCTTTTTTTTGTTTTAAATTTTGTAATAATAAATATTTAAATTTATCAGGTCTATCTGTCATAATTTTAATTATTTCTGCTTTTCTTAATTTTGAATAACCTTTTATATTTTGTTTAGATATTTCCTTTTTTAAATCGGATACTTTCATTTTTCGTAATATTTCTATTAATTTCATATATATATAAATCTAGATTAAATTTTTATATATATTTTATTTTTTATATAATAATTAAAAATTTATTTTCATTATTATTTTCTTTTTTAATATTTTCTTTTTTAATATCTCCTTTTTTATTTTTTTTAATGCCTTGTTTCTTCATTTCATAATATTCTTTATTATATTGTTTTTTTTTCCAATCATATATTTTTTCTTTATTTTTTTGATAATATTCTTTATTATATTCTAATATTTTATTTCTATTTTTTTTATTATATTCTGTTTGCTTTTTTAATATTTCTTCTTTATTTTTTTCATATCGTTCTTTTCTTTTTTCTTGAATTTTTGTATATTTTTTATTATCTGTCATTTATAATAAAATATATATTATTTCTTAGATTTTCTTTTTTTAAATCTCCTAATAAATCTTTTTATTATTATTTTTATAGTTATAAATATTTTAATATTAATTCTAATATTTTTAATTCCTTTATTCATCTATTTTAACAGAGAAATTAAATTAAACGTATGCAATAGAATAAGTCATATCTTTTGGATTTACAGAAATCATTTTTTGAGTTTCTGCGAAAAAGTGTAAGTGGAGAGTTTGATTATATTTAGTCAATGATTGATCAATACCGGTCTGAGAATCATAAATAGCTTTTCTTCCTACTGTGACCTGAAAATTTTGAACATTTGACTGTTCTATTTTTACAGCAAATGGGGACAAATACCCAAGAGTATTAGTTGCATCCTCAATCGCTGAACTAGCATTAGAAATCCAAATGGCCCCTACTTGATCATCGCAATCTCCATAAAGATCCGTAAGCATTGCTCGTCGTTGATTATCTGTTGTTAGTCCTTGACCTTGAAGAAGATTGCCTTCTGCTGTTCTAACTTGAAAATTATTTAAATAAATACTGGTTGCCTGTAATTTTCCGTATTTTGTGGATACTGCCGAATCTTGTGTGGATTGACCAACAGGCATCATAACTAATCTATTAATAGATTTATTATTAAAACCCTGAATAGTAAAAGTAATTTCTTGTGTAATATTTCCATCGTCTGTCGCTGCAGTTGGAAGTGGAGTAATAGAGGGCATTATAACTCTGGATGTTTCAAGAGGTTGATATTGAATACCTCCATAATTTTTCATAACTTCCATTATTACTTGCTCGTTTACCATCTCATCAACAACTAAAAACGGTTCTAAACTTGTGACTGGGTCTGTACCATCAGCAGGGGTTAAATTTAAAATATCAGTTTCATATTCAATAACAAGACGCAATCTTTTAAAATAATGAGATGGAATATATCGCGATCTTTGTAAAAAATTAAGATAGGCTGAAACATCCAACCACGATTTAGGGGTGGTTGCTTCTGTATTTGTCGCTTGTCGATCCGGTCCAACTGGTCCAACTGTTGCATCAATTGCTGCTGTTGAATCATTAGGACGTTTACCAACTAATCCCATATTATTATTTTTTAAAAATTCATTTGTGGATAAATTAGAATCATTTTTTTTATTATAACAATTAAAAGCAGCCCATAAATTAAAATTATCTAAACCATCAATTAATTCATTATCGTCAAATAAATTTAAAGATTTTATAACTCCGTAAGAACCGACTAAACGGTTTATATCACGGTCTACTCCAGATTGTACCCATCCTACATTCATTAAACGCATATTGGACATATATAAGCGATTAGCATCTAGTCTAAATTCTGTTCTAAAATTAGAGGAGTTAGTGTATGCTTGGATTTCGTGAGTTTTAATATCAGATGTATAATAAGACATATATATATTATAATGTTTTAGAAAAAAAATTTATAATACTTTATTTATTAATATATTTAATATGTTTTTTAGATTTTATAATTGAATTCTGCCGTGAAAATATAAATAAGCAACTAGAGGATCAGTAGATGAGATCCCAGATGTAATATTAATACCAAATTTATTAACTGATAAATCTAAATATTGATTAAACGGAATACCTACACCATATGCTTCATTTGCTTTTATTAAACTAGTACTAAAATTATTAACTTTAGACCTTCCCATAGAATCTAAATATCTGCCTAAAATTTCTGTTTGAGATTTTAAATTAAAAGTTATATATTTATTTGTTGCATCATTAAATAGATATTCTACTTGAGAAACTTTAAGAGGTCTTTCTAATCTAGTATTATTAAATTTATAATTATTTTCTTCAGATTGTTTTAAAAATGATACAGAGCAACCGTTAGACATACTAGGAATATTAACTGAAATATTAGAAAATGTGGATTGGATAGACTGACGAACATTTAAAACTGTTGCTAGTGTTATAGGCATTTGTGGTTGATTATCATCAGGAACAGATGAAAAAACAACTGATAATTCGGAGAGATCATAATTATAATTATCACCTGCTGCTCGTGCTGTTTCAACATCAGAACCAAAAAAGACGGCTTCATTTCTAGCAAGTCTTACAGAAAAGGTAATATCGCCGGTGGTCGAATATTTAACCTCTGGGAGATTACCACCAGACATAGCAGAATTTAAACAGCATATAGGCTTAGTACTAAATGACATACCATTTTGTGCAAGGTCTGAATCTGCTTGAAAATCAAATTTTTCACCTCTCATCATACGATTACTTAAAACTAAAGTTCTATTTCGTAACTCACAAGAATTATGACTATTACCCATATCATTTTCTGTAGCCATTGCAGATGAAACCATTTTAGAATATCTTGGAGCTTCCGTGATTAATTCGAGATTTCCTTGATTTGCTGTGGTTGTTGTTAAATCTTGAAATACAGCATTAATACCTACCATATTATCAAAATAACTTTTTTCATCTGTATCTGATAAACGATCTGGAGTTGAATTTTTATAAACGTTAAAACGTCCTTCTATCCTCATAGTGTTTGCAACCATTTTTCGACCTGGAAACGAAAGGCGAAAATCTACGTTCGTATATTGTTCGTATTTTGAGGCAGTATTAAGTGGAAATATTCTATGTTGTAAATATTGATTAGACATATATATTATAATGTTTTAGAAAAAAAATTTATAATATTTATTTAATAGTTTTATTTTGTTTTAACTTTGTTAAATGATTTTATTTTTGTTTTAACTTTGTTAAATGATTTGTTAAATGATTTGTTAAATGATTTTATTTATACTACTTTAATTATTTGTTTATAAACATTTATTTTTTTAACTCCTGCTGCAGATGATGCGGAAATATTCATCTGTAAAATTTTATTTCTTTGTGTTTGTGGTGTAGCATTAGCAACCATTCGCCATTTTTTACCAGTTGTAATACTATCTTCTGCTTTTTTACTACAGTCAGTAATTAAGTTAAGATCTCTAAGTCTCATACCTCCATTAATTAAAGTTCTTCTTAGTTGTTCGTAATATAAAGGTTCGTCAACTTCGACTGGTCTAGTATTTTCTTGAACGTCATCTAATCTATTTCTATAATTTTTTAGATCATCTAATTGAGAATAAAGACCAGCATCAGTAGGAAATAATGAAATATAATTTATACAATTTGGAGGAAGTGTAAAAATTTGAGAAAAATTATTAGCTGGTACGACTTGTAATTGTTCTGTATCATACGTAAAATATGAATTCTGACCACTTGGAGAAGCACCATTTAAAGCAGTGGTGACCATTGAAACATTTTCTATTGAAATAGAAGCCGTAACTCCTGTATATGTTGGGGTACAAGCACAACCGCTTAAACTACCAGTAGCACCAGCACTCCAAACATCAAGAGGAAAAGTTAAAGTTATAACACCGGTTGCACGATCAAAAGCGATACTTTCAATATTTTGAGTTCCGTTTATAATAGCACCGTCTCCTGTTTGTGTAGTAAAAGTAATAGTACAATGCTGATTTACAAAAAATGGTAGATCTTCTAACGTTTCATATCGTGAGACCAACTGAATAGTTTTAGTAGCTGCTGTATTTGCTGGAACATTAGCACCAGTTGCTGCTGCACCACTAGCAACCTGAACCCCTAGGAGTCCTAAAGTTGCTAAATCTGTATTATTATTTGGTACACTTGCGGTTAATGCTTGACTGTCTCCGTTATTATTTAATTCTAAATGAAAATCTAAATTTCCGGTTCTATTTAAATCGAGTTGTGATTGTTCCCCCAATCCGAAAAGTTGAGAAAGTGGAATTTTAACACGTGGTACGAGTTGGCGTGAGGGTTCAGCACCTTCTGAAATAGGATCTAAAAATAATCCGTATCTCTGGGCCGCTGGTGTTTGTGTTTGTGCTAAAGATCCAAAAGATAAACTAATTTTTTCATCTCTTGATAATGTTAAAGCATTTAAATTTGTTCTTAAAATATCAATTCTATTAATATCTTCTAATGATCCCTGATTTTGTGAACTAAGTCGACAATTTCTAACTAAACCGACATTATATGCCGGCAAATCATCCCCAAAACCTACAGCAACAGGATAAACAGCACCGGCTACCGTTGTACCTGCTAAAGTTGCTCTTAATTCACATTCAATATAACTTTTTGACATATCAACAACCTGACCCCCATTAATTCTAATATCGACATTATTATTTGTAGCGGTAAATGGTCCGACTTGCTGGGCCTGTGTTCGAACAATTGTTTCCATTTCTGGATTATTACTATTCATATATTATAATGTTTTAGAAAAAATTTTATAATATTATTTATTTAAATTAAATAGTAATTGTATATTATTTTTAACAAAAAAATAAAAAAAAAATAAAAGAAAAAAATATAAAAATAAATATAACTATATATATATATATGGATTTATACAAACCTTTTAAAAGTAAAGCAAAAAATAAAAAATTCAGCGTTTACGTTATGAAAAATGGTAAAAAAATATTAATAAATTTCGGGGATAGTAGATATGAAGATTTTACACAACATAAAGACCAAAAAAGAAGAACATCTTATTTAAAAAGAGCAAAGGGTATAAAAAATAAAAAAGGAGAATTAACTTGGAAAGATAAAAATACAGCAAATTATTGGTCCGTTCATTATCTGTGGGGCGGTTAAACTCTAGAAAAACAGGAGGCAGTCACGCTTGAAGCTGTACCAGTAAATTTAAGTTTAACATCGGTTATAACGTCATTATCTAATTTAATATATGCATAATAATCAGTCCCACTATCTGGTTGCATAGGCCAAACTGATCCGTGGAGGTCATAAGAAATACCTGAATCCTGAGAGACCCATAATTCCACAGTATCGCTAGAATTTGATTTAATAGTTATACTAGATTTAGTATGGGCCGAAACATCGATACCAGTTGTAAAATCTCCAGATACGACAGAAGACATATTTATTAAATTTCCTCTACTACCTGAAATAGTAACAGGAGAAGAGACTGAAAGAGGACTAGTTAATTTAGCATCAATAGAAGATAAAGACGCATTAGCGATTGATTGGTTAGAATCTGTTGCTGCTCCAGTTGGTAAACTAGAAGTCGCGACATTTACATTTCCAGTATCACACATAACCATAGCAGCACTAATAGAAGATAAAGACGCATTAGCGGTTGATTGGTTAGAACTAGTTGCTGCTCCAGTAGGAAGCGCAGAACTAGAAACATCAACTGCTAAAGATGTATTAGTTATATTCATATTTTGATCGCCGGAAGCGTTCACGTTTGGAAGTACAGAAGATCCACGAGGCATTATTAATATAAATTAGATATTTATTTGAATGATAAATAGAAAAAGTTTTTAAACTTTTTCTATCTTCATACTATTTATTTTGTAAATTATTTAATTATATAATGAATAAGCAATTTTAACATTTGTAATATGTGCATCATCAACAAATATTTTTATAAATTGAAAACCTACATTTTGTAAACGTACAACTCCTGTATATTCTCCAGCAGTTCCGAATTCTTGACAAATTATATTTTTACTATCTGTATAATAATTAACACTATCAGGACTATAACTTAAAAAAACATTTTTTTGTGTACTTCCAGTAGTTGCGGAAACATTACAATATATAACGCAGTTTTTATATGAATAAGTATTAATTGGAAAAGGTGTTAAACCTGATAATGACCCATTATATAAAATTAATTGTTCTTTATTTGTTGTTAAATTAGTTAAAATATTTTTATATTTAATAACTCTATTAAAATTAAAAAGCATATTAGTAGAACTAATACCAGCTTCGTGAACTATAAAACTTATACTTTGAGGCGTTGCTACATTTTTGGATTCTATCCATATATTAATTATTTGTTCTGTGTTTATATCATCTAAATTAGTATTTTTCCGATCTGTGAAATATTCTTTAAAATCATTTGAAAAAATATTATTTTTTCCTACAGGTACTGATCGTGAATATGTTAAATTGCGACCATTTCTATATAAATACATTAATTGAGCTGGTGTTGCTGTCGCTAAAGTTGATGAAATTTTATAATAAATTAAACTTCTAAAATCATTCGAAATATTGTTTCCGTCGTTTTTTGTTTTTGTACCTATAACGATATAAGGGTAATAATCCATCATCGTCTCATCAGATAAATTAGACGGCGGAGTCGATATATTAGTAATTTCAAAATAAAGATTCTGTATTTTATTTAAATATAAAAAATTGGCTGAATTTTGAACATCGTCTGCTATAGCATCTAAATTATTATAAATATTAAAATTACATTGTTGCCGTGATCCATCATTTAAATAATTCATATAAAACCATCCATCTCGTCCGTATGTATCGCTACGTGGTGGTGGAGTTGATAAACTATAATAATTAGCATTATTTAAATAATATTCTATTTCTGTTAATTTTGTTGTGGACATAATATATAATATTATAGAAAATAATTTTTAAAAACGTAGTTTTTCATTTTTGATTGAAAGAATTTAAAATATTTTATATATTTTAAATACTCAAACAATTTATATATTTTAATTTAGTTAAATGATTTTATTTAAATTCTCCTAAAATTAAATAAACATTTTCATTTATTTTTTTAGTTCTAAATGATTCTTTTTTAAATTTGGTTGTCGCTATTTGCCGAAAACGCCAATAATTAAGAGTTTGTCCTGCTTTATATTCTAAAACAGATTTATTTAAATATTCCGGTTTTAAATTTAATGATTTAACTATTTTTCTGGCTTGTTCTAAATTTAATTTTTTATTTATTACTACACTCTGAACTTTTAACATTTATTATATATAATTTTAGATATTTATTTTAAAAATTTATTTCTAATTATTTATATATAATAAATGGTAAGATCAGAAAGTTTGAAAAAAGCACAAAAAAAATATTTAGCTAAAATTAAAGAAGAAAATAGTGAAGTATATCAAAAAATAAAAAAGAAACATTTAAACTATCAAAAAGAATATTTAGTTAAAATGAAAGAAGATGAAGAGAAATATAATAATTATAAAGTACAAAGGGCAAAATATGCTAAAATATTTTATGATAAAAATAAACAGTTAATTTTAGATAAAAGATTAAAATTAAGACAAATAAAAGAGGATAAAGAATTAGAAAAATTATTAAAAAAAGTAATCAATTAAAAATAAATAATTAAATAGTATAATTTATTTTCTAAATAATAATAATAATATGGTAAAATTAATAAGATTAAAATCAGATGTTGACAAATTATATTTTAATAATAATATACAGTCCGATTTAGTATTAAAACCAAATTCTAAAATCGCTCTTCAGAACGTATCTTTTAAAAAATCAGATGATACGATCACTATTAATAATTCAAATAATAAAATGGTATTTAATAATGATAGTTTCACAAGTACTATTTTTTTAGATAGTGGGACATATAACGATATTAATATTACAGATTTATTAATAGATATGGAAATAAAATTAAATTCTTCTTTACTTTTGAATGAGTGGAATTTAGGCAAACAATTTAATGCAGCTATTTCAAGTCAAAATTTTGTTACTATTAATACTGCAACTGGTTCTGAAGCAATACCAGCAACTAGTTCAAATTTTACAAGAACTGGCGTAATTTCTAATAGCAATGGAGAAATAAGAAAACAAAGCGGAACATCAGAAGGAATACCAGATGCTTTTGTAGGTAGTGAAAGATTCTTTTTTAATGGTACTGATGGCTGCGGAGTTTTTCGTGTTCAACTTACAGCATTAGCTGCTACTGGTTCTGGGTTTTATATCGGTTTGTCTACTACAGCACCAGGAGACGTAGGACCTACATTACCATTAAACGATATGACATATGCTATATATGCTGAAAATACTTCTACTAATTATTATACTGTTAGAGATGAAATAGGACCAGTACAAAGCATTGAGCCAATAGTAAATGTATCAGGAGGTGCTGATAATGATTATATAGAGATTGGATCTTATGGGGGAAAAATTCATTTAACAGTTTATAATGATAATCACTTAAACGGACAGGCATTAGACGTTGCGACTGCATATAATGGAGGGGACGCTTTATATCCTTATATTGTATTTTTTGACGAGGGGGGATGCTATGCTGGTGAAACTTACTATATAGGAGATCCCACAGCAGAAACAGATAAATTAACTTTATCAAATACTGATATTATTCAACCCTCTTTATTAGGTGCATCAAATATTGTAAATCAAAATAGATCTGATCGTGCGATTGGTTTAGAATTCGATAGTCTAGATTTAGCATTACAATTAGGGTTTTCTGATAGTTTTATTTTAGAAGTATTATTTAATTTAAACTGGAAAGCAATAAGGACGGTTCGATATGTTGATGAGACAGAATGCTATATGGTTGAAGCATTAAACCTTCAATTTAATTCTTATGATGGAGCAAAAGGTCAAGAGAAAAGACGAAATTTATTAGCAGTTATACAAAATAGCAGAGATAGGACGGCAAAAGATGTTTTATATGATAGTAATAGTCCAGTATATATCGATGTTAATAATATTAATCCTTTACCGCTAAGAAATTTACAGTTTAGAATTATTAATTCAGATGAAGGGGATGTGGGAGCTTTAGGAAATTCAAATATGACTTTATTATTAGAATAAAGGAATAAATATAAATAAATAAAATCATAAAAACAAAGTTTTTATTAGTAATAATTTTTAATTATGAAAAAAATAAATAAAATAAAAAAAAATAAAATATATATAAAATTATTTTCTATAATATTATATATAAAATGTCTGATATTTTTGATATTCCAGAAACAGATAAACCAATTAAAAAAAAAAGAGAAATGACCCCAGAAGCAAAAGAAAAATTATTAGAAAGACTTAGAGCAGGTAGAGAACGAGCAAAAGCACGACGAGAAGAAGCAGTTTCTGAAAGAATGGTAGAAGCAGAACCAGTTTCTGAACCTGAACCTGAACCTGACACAGACTATAAAAGTTCAGTTGAAGAACCCGTTAATTTAGATACTGAGGATGTTACAGTATTAGCACGAGAAATTGAAGAATTAGAAAGTAAAGTTAATAATTATCAAAAAAAAGAGAAAAAAAGAAAGGTTGGAGGAATAATAAACAATAAAAAAAAACAAAGAGAAGATTATATTAATAATTTAGTAGAACAAAAATTAAACGCTAGAATGAATATGACACAAGTAACAAAACCAGCACCAGTTCAACAAAATAAACCAGTTAGACCACCTACACCAAAACCAGAACCAATTAAAAAAGTTTCAAAATTTGCTAACACTATAAGGCCAATATGGGCCCGCGGGTTTGATATTTAAATTAATATTATAATATAATTTTACCTTTGCATTTATTAGAATTATCTTTACAAATACATATATTTTCAAAATTTGAATCCTGATAAATTGTATCATTAGAAAAATTAACTATAAAAGTACTAAATTTATCTTTCGTAATTTCTCTGAATAATTCCATAAAATATTTTTTAGATTTTGTGAAATTTACGTCTGCCTCTATTAGTTCTATTTGTTTATTACTACAGTTATTTATAATCATACCGGAGCAGTTCTCCCGTGCTGTTGTATTTAATTGAGAATATTTCTGAGCGGTTACTATTGTAGAAATTAAAAATTTACGACCATTACACATAAGGCGATCTAAGGCGGACTCTTTTTTTGAAGTTTTCATTTTATTGGTGTAACTAAGATCATCGAATAAGATTAATTTCTGTTCTGGTTTTTCTTTTAGTGATATTGACTGGTTATAATCATCAACTAGCATATCATAAACAATATTTATTTCTTCATCATTATATCTATCAAATAAATTTTCTTCTGGTATTTCTAATTGTTTAATTATTGTTTCTATTTTTTTATCACCGTATAAAGAACCACTAAAAATATAAATATTTTCTGGTTTCCATGTTTCACGATACATATCCTTTCTTAAAAGTAAATTTCCTAAAAATGAACTTTTCCCATTTCCACTTTTTCCAATTAATAAAAGTCTCATAGGTAAATCAAATAATTTATTTTTTTTTATTGTGTATGAATCGCTGGAATCTTTCATTTTATAAATTTTCATATTATAATTATATTAGAAAAAGATTTTAATTATAATTATTTTTCTAATTATTAGTAATATATAATGGAAAATATAAATAGTTACTCAGATGCAATGAATACAAATAATCTTTTTAGAAATGCTAATTTTTCAATATTACAGGAAAAAAGCGACCAATTCATAGAAAAACAAAAAGAAACAAAAGAAAAAATAGAAGGTTCAACTTTACCTTTTGAAGTTCCAGTTTTAGATCACACTTTGGGAAATTTAGGAAAAAAAGCACTAGAAAAAATGGGCTTACGAAGTGCAGAAGACGAAGATACTATTACTCGAAGTTTAGTAAAAAAAGGATTATCAGCTATTTTAGATAAAGCCGGAATTCAGCAACCGAATATTTTAAAACCAAAATTAAAAAAAAAAGATGACGGCGGAGACGAAGATGATGCTGATGCTGCTGATGGTGCTGATGCTGCTGATGCTGGTGCTGGTGCTGCTGCTGATACTGCTAGTGCTGGTGCTGGTGCTGCTGCTGATACTGGTGCTACTGCTATGACTGCTGCTGATATAGATCAGGCCACATCACTAGCATCTGGTATTACAACTGCTGCTGCTGATACAACAACTGCTGCTATTTCAAGTGCTGCTGCTGATACAACAGCAGCTGCTGTTTCAAATACTGCTGATCAATTAGCAAGTCGTGGAGCTTTGCGTATTATAAGAGGTGCGGCTCGAAATGATTTCGGAGGTGGTGGTTCCAGTGGTGCACAAATAGGAGACGTTATAAGGGGTATTGGTCCTGGTGATCCTGTAACCGGAACTGCTGAAGAATCTTCTGGTTTAAGTAGTGATACTGCAGCTTCACGAGGTCAGGCCATATTAGAGGATTTTTCTAAACAAGATGGAGATTTAACAACCAATACAACATTAGACGATACAGTATCAACTACCGCTAAAACTACAGTTAAAACTGCGGCTAAAACAGAGATAGAACAACAAGGTAAATCAGAAGCCGAAAAATTAGCAGAAAAAGCAGCTTTAGCAGAGGCAGAAGGTGGAGGACCAGAGGATCTTGCGGGCGATCTTGTAGCCGGTGGTCTTGCGATTGCTTCATTATTTGCGTCCATTTTTGGTAAGAAAATAAAACATCCAGACGTAGGAGCAGAAGCGGCGAAATTTTCTATAAATGCGGCTCAAGGGTTTGGACTTTCTGGGAATTAAATATGAATCTATGATTCAAAATTATTAATATTTTTGATATGATTGATATGAATTGTGCTTTCTAGATGTCGTGCAAAATGATTTTTAGTAAGTGTGCGTCCACAATCAGGGCATAATTTCATTACTGTCTTTTTTCTTGTTAATATATTATTTTTATTATCTTTATAATATTGTCTTGATTCTTCAATTAATTTTTTTTTATTATCATTATAATATTCTTTATTTGATCTTGTTGGAATACAAATATTAAATAAATTAATATTATCATTTGTATATTTTAAAATATATTCTTTTTCTAATAAATATAATTCTTTTCTATTTTCTATAATTTTAGTTTCTAAAATTTTATATTGTAAAATCCCGCCTGTTTCATTTATATGAGTATATATTTTTTGTAATTCTGGCGTTTTTTTACAATTATAACGATGACTTCTCATTCTTCTTAAAATATCAATCGTAGAACCGATATATAAATTATTTGATTTATCTAAATTAGAAAATATACAGTATATAAAACCGTTTAACATATATATATATTTAGAAAAATATATATATAAAAAAACTTAAGAAATAATTAAATACTAAATATATTAATATATATATATGTCTTTTACACAAGATTGTGATAGTGATAATTATATAACTAATAAGATAGAATGGGAAAGAATAAAAGAATTTATACCAAAAAATAAAAAGATATGGTCGCCTTTCTATTGTGATGGAAAACAGAAAAAATATTTTGAAGAAATGGGACACGATATAATACACGAAGATAAAGACTTTTTTAGTTATATTCCAGACTATGATATTATAGTAGACAATCCGCCATTTGGGAAAAAAAAAGAGGTATTTATAAGATTAAAAGAATTAGATAAACCGTTTATAATAATTTGTCCGTCAATGATGCTTGGTTATAAATATTTTCAAGAATTTTTTAAAGAATATATTCAAGTTATTATACCATCTAAAAGAATAAATTTTAAACATCTAAATAATAATAAAAAAAATTATAGTCCGCCTTTCGCTTCTTTTTATTTCTGTTATAAAATGAATTTAAAAAAAGATATAATTTTTATATAAAAAAACTTAAGAAATAATTTAAAAAAACTTTAAAAATAATTATAATGAAATTATGTAAAAAATGTAAATTAATTACTGAATATTTTAATAATAAAATTTGTTCGTTTTGTATTTCCAAAAAATTAAAATCTAATTCTTTTTAAGTTCCCTTTTTAGGGGGGAATTTATGGGGGGTGTTATATGTAGTGGTCCCAAAATAATATTTATCATACGCTTTCTAGTATATGATAAATAAAACCCCGCCTGCCCTCCCCCGTAGGAATAATTTTTATAGTACTATTATTTTTTTTTTTAGTATCTCTAGCAAAAATTAATTGAATTTATTTTCGCAAGCTCAAATATACTTTATAAATAAAAAATAATTGAATTTAAATATATATTTTTTTCTTTTATTTATTAATTATTTTTTTAAAAATAATATACATTTACTATTTATTTTTTACTATTTAATTTTATTATTTATTGTCTCCAGCGTTCGCAGAACGGGAAATTAGCACTGATGATTTATAGCTTCGCTTGAAACTTTTCAAGTTTCTCTATGTTGTAATTTTCCGTCTTCTGCTTTTTTTTGATTATCTAATAATTTAGTGGTTGCTGGCGTTAATTCTTGGGTCATTTTAATAGCTCTGACAATTTCTATAAAAATAGCATTATCTGGTCCTAGATCTTGAGCTAATTTTTTAGTCGAATCTAAAATGCGTATTCCGAAAGATTGTAAAATTTGAGATTCCCCAGAATGTGTATATATAATACTATCTGCTGATGATGATGAGGTATAATTATTAGAATTAAAATAAGTATTAGCAATAGCCATAACATTTTTCATATTACCATTATCGGATGTATAAACATTATTTTTAAATTTACTTTCTATTTCAACTAAATAATAAGCGTTAGTATTTATTTTATTTAATAAAACATTTGGTGCTGTAATGGAATTAATCCCAACTATATTAAATTTTCCGGTGGCCGACGCGAACTGTTGCATCTGAAAATTAGTATTTTTTAAAACCGCCATATCATTAATTAAAAAAGGAGCGGTTATAGTTTTTCCTTCTGTTAAATCTAAATAAGGTAAAAATGACGGTTGTTGTTGTAAAAGAAAGTCATCAGGATTTCCTGTAATTGTAGCATCAAGAGTGAAATATTCAGGAGATACGCAGATAGAATCTAATTCAAAACCTAATATATCATCCCAGAATTTATTAGGAGTAGATCGCAAAGAATTAAAAACGATCCCGCTATTAGCTTTAGTTATATAATATGTTTGTCTAAAAGAAAATTGTGGTGGTGCGGTTAAAGGATTTTTAGGTGCTATGTGTAAACCAGCGTTTACTTGAATCACTTCTGGAGAATCAACACCATTACCGCTTTCAGCGTAAAAAGGCATATGCAAATATTCAAAGAAAAATTTAGATGTATCCTGAGAAAATTGAAGGTCAAATTGACTTGTTCCTGTCCAGTATACCTGCTTATTTCCTGTTAAATTATAATTATAAATAGGGACATATAAATTTTTATTCTGTGCTGGTTGATTAAAAGTTGTAGGTTGTCCACCTGGTCTCATATAATTATAATATAATTCATTAGTTGTATTAGTAACAAATTGATGATTAGGTGTTGTAGTTCCTGATGTTATTAATAATTTATTAGTTACTAAATCAATATCAAACGGATCTTCTGTATCAACCGTTTGAAAAAGTTTCGATACTAATTCTCCCATTTCGGTCGGTGTATATTTACCTTTTGGGACTGTCACGGTTTTTGTTCCTAAAATCGGTTCATAATAATATACATTACTTAAAATACCAGAACTAGTTAAAAAATTTAAATCGTTATATTGTCGGTCTATTTCACCTATAATAACATCTCCTGGATCAATTATAATATTAGGATGGTCAGCTGTTGATTTTGCTCGTCCTATTATATTAATTTTTACTGTATATTTAAAACCAGAATTTTTAACATTAGAAATAGGTAAATTTGGAATTTTTCCGTGAAAACTTCTTTTTACACTTTGAAAATCAGTATATTCAATTATAAAAGGAATATTTCCCCAGGATCCAGGTTTAACAGCATTTCTATAAAAAGTTACGGCTGTATATTTTTCATAGTCTTCTCCTGCTGTTTCAACATTTTTTAATTCACATAAAACAGCAGGAAAATTATTTGTTAATCCGTTATTACTTTGACCATATGGGAGGTTTATATTAGCATTATTTGTAACTGTTCCGTCGAAAGCAAAATGTGAATTAGTTGCTATACCACCCCAGCCCCACGTATAATTATAATAAAAAAAATCAGCTGTAATAGAATAATCTTCATCTAAATTAATATATTGATTACTTACTGGGATACTATCTATAAAAGAGTTACGAATAATAATAGAGTCGCCATTTTGAATAGAAATTGATTCTGTATTTGTTATATAATCTCCATTACTCATAACTTTAGTATTTTCATTTAATTGGCGACATTCGACTACAATAGTTTCTGACATATTATAAATATATTAGAAAATATTTTTAAATTATTTATTTTTAACTTTTTTATTTGATTTTTTATTTGATTTTTTATTAGATTTAGGTTTTGGTTTATTAAATAATTGATGTTCTTTTTTTTTTGGTGGTTTTCTTTTTGGTTTATCTTCACCCTTAATTTCTT
>Ga0222717_10001688_pt1 | contig 17730 bp, 15 predicted proteins | sample C33_18DmetaG_FD_165053 | JGI IMG/M metagenome (GOLD analysis project Ga0222717, IMG submission 165053) | Estuarine water microbial communities from San Francisco Bay, California, United States - C33_18D | ecosystem: Environmental > Aquatic > Marine > Unclassified | place: USA: California...
TGCCAGCATTATCTCTAAGTCTTATACCAGCTGTACCATCTGTACTTTCAAAATCTGCAGCTATATTTGTACTACCTGCGTTTACATGAAGCTTATATGTCGGACTAGATGTACCAATACCAACATTGCCGTTGCTTCCCACAACCATTCTTACGTTATTAGCATCAGCAGCAATTTCTACTCCGCCTTGTCCTCCAAGTCTTAGTTTAGGACTTGAACCACTATCCATTCTAGTGGCATTAAACACTACCGTTCTTGATGCATTTGTATAGTTCGGTGAACCAGTAGTACCATCAATGGCGACATTCAGTCCTACTTCTTCATTGTATAATCTAAATATTCCACCATCGTTAGTTCCGTTATCAACACTTAATTTATACAAAGGACTAGTTGTACCAATACCAACTTTGCCATCATGAGTTATTCTAAACTTCTCGCTGTTGGACCCAGCGGTAGCTGTTTGGACTGAGAACCCGCTACTTATATCCGTACCAGAGTTTACTTCAGCATCAAATACCAATCTGCCCATACCTTGAAGCGCGCCATTCTCTCGCTCACCAAGAAAGTAAATAGCACTACCAAAACCAACCCCAGTAGTACCACTAGAAGTGTGAGTTATTTTTAGCATATTTTCATAATCAGTAGTTCTACTAGAGTTTTTCTTTACACTTAATACACTACTAGGGCTGCTGTCGCCAATGCCAACGTTTCCGTCAGAACCTTGCACAAACAAAGCGTGAGTAACGGTATCAGAAGAAATTTGAAAGTCTTTATCAGCACCATCAGCATTAAAGTGTGTGCCTGAAACAAGCATTCTTACATTTTCTGCATTGTTAGTATCATTGAATATTGAGGAAGATGAGGATCTAACTGTAAATGTGCCTTCAACCTGTAATTTTGCAGTTGGATTAGTTGCACCAATACCAACATTGCCGTTACCTCGAATAGACAATCTCTCATCACTAACAGCATCACCTGCAGAAGAACCTAAAAAGAAACCCATCCTTCTGTCAGCTTGTGTACCATTATTAAAAGACATGATGTACATATCTTGCTGGTTAGCAGCAAACTTAATAGCGTTGTATATACCATTACCTACAGCATTATTTCCAATACTCAAAGTAGAATTAGTATTCGCAGCAGTTACATCTGTAGATGAGTGGGAGGTTTGAACATGTAACGGCGAACGAGGATCACTAGTACCTATCCCAACTTCATTTGAGCCAGCGTCAACAAATATCATATGGGTGTTGCTGTCACTCTCAACACGAAAGTTTCGGTCAACACCTGCATTATTAAATACTACTTCTGATCCATTGGAAGGGATTTCCATTGCTCTTGAAGCGTTAGCTGTATCAATTCTAGATTCACCACTAGACCCTACTAACATTTTTATAAAGCTAGAACTACCAGTACGTGTAGTAGATATCCCTTGATCACCATATACGCTTAAAGTAGAAGAGTTAATTTGAGATGAACCACCAACAAGAACATTACCGGTTAACTCTGTCGTACCAGCTACTGTTAAATTTGTACCATTGATAAGTTGCAGACTATCACTTCTAAACCTAGCACTGATATTATTACTACCAGCTTTCTTATGAGCAAATTCTATGATACCGTCTTCAGTACCATCACTAGCATCTAAAATCTTACCTGTAATCTTTGCAAAGACAATATTCTGATCTGCATCATTATCAGCTGTAAATTTAATCTGACCGAGGTAGTTTGCATCTGCGCCGGTAATATCTCTTCGTAGTTCAAGCTCTGGGGATGCAGAACTACCTGAGGCTGTAGATGTAAGAGAGAGATTACCTGTTAATGTACCACCTGCTAGAGGTAGTTTAGTAGCAATACTGTTTGTTACTGTTGTAGCAAAGTTAGGATCATCTCCTAATGCATCTCCTAGCTCTTGTAGAGTATCTAATGTACCTGGAGCAGAACCTACTATTGCATCTACCTTTAACTGAGCTCTTGCATCTGCTCTAGCATTTGTAAAGTATAGATTAGTAGAACCTTCTGATAAATTATCTGTATTTTTAGCAGTAAACTTTGAATCAATAAGAAGGTTAGCTTCTGCTGAGTCCAGAGCATTTTCACCAACCATTGTGGTAACCATTGTCTTTACATCTGTATGGAGATTGCTTGCTCTAATTTTAGTTGCCATGGTCTATACTCCAACCTCTATACGATGAGTTTTTACTGTTGTGTTTGTGTAATTAGGACTAACTTGTAGTCTTACTAGGTTACCGCTAATAGAAGCATCCACTGTTCCTAAATCACTGTCTGTGTATATATCTGCATACTCTACCATACTTACTGTAGTTCCATCATGAATTAACATAACCTCCTGGCTGTGATATCTTGAGTTCTGAGTCATCTGTACAATATATTTCGCTGAACGAGATGTTGTCTTATTAAAAGTATCTACAATCTGATTAGCACTTGTAGTTGATAATGATGTAGTGTTTATAGTATCATTTATTGTAGCACCAGCGAAGGAACTAATATTAATAGTGTCACCAGAGTCAGCTGCTCCTCCGAGTAGAGATACTGATGTACCATTAGCAGCAGTATAATCTAACCCATGAACAAGCCTAACACCGTTCTTATATACGTCTAGTTTATTAACATTGTATGCTAACGTCTGAGCATTGATATCCGCACCGGAGAACGTGGTTGTAGCACTCGATGGTTGATATATGTAGTTGGCAAAGTCTCTTAATGTAACTTCACCAGTCTGCATTCGCAGAGTTCTGACTTCTACTTCAGCACCATTAACAGGTGCTTCATCAAGAGTTAATTGTGAACCAGATAAGGAATAGTTATTTACTTGCTGTACAACCCCATCAACCATAACAATTGCATGTTGATCAGTTGTTGGAGAATGTGTTAGAGCAAAGGTTGCTGTACTACTATCACCTGTATACTCATTTAATATAACCGTATTAGCATCACCAATAACACCAGAAAATACTCTAGCTTGTACATAGTCACTATCAATAAGATTAATAACACTAGCAGAATCAATACCAGCATCACCTGTTCGCGCTAAAACATAATCACTGTCTACGAGATTAGTTATTAGTGTAATTGTTGAGGAACTATCATTAAACGCTTGTATAGCATTAGCATTATCTTTATAATACAACTTACCGTCGCGGTAGTTGATCGCTAATTCACCATATTCTAGGTCGCCAGCTACAGGTATACGGCCTGCTACCGACGACTTCTTCAGCTTGAGCTTAGTATTCGCCATTTTAATTCCTTAAAAAAGGTTATGTAAGGCCAGTAAAAACTGGCCTGTTATTTATTAGTATGTACCGCCGTCTAGTTCACGAATGAATACGTTACCAGTTGCGTTCATATCAAATTGTCTTGTTGTTCCAGATGCATCAGCAGAATCACCATCTGCAAATCCACCAAACGATGCAACACCAACATTAGTTAGAGTGGCATATTCGTTAGAGAACGTAATTTTACCAGTAGCATCGTTGTATGTAATATCTTGTCCAGTTGCATCATGAGCTAAGAACACATTAGTAGCAAGATGATCTTCTATTACTTCCTTAATGTCTACTCCACCTAAGAACAGGCTATCGGAATCAACTAGATCAATTGGTTTATTAAAGTCCCAACGATCAGTACCAGCATCATATAAGATAGTGGCTGCAGCACCGTTGATAGTAATACCAGCACCATCTGCAGCAGCAGCATTTGCAGCGCTATCAGCAAGTACAAGGTTAAGATCATTCATTGACACTACTGTTGAATTGATAGTAGTAGTTGTACCTTCAACTTGTAGGTTACCGCGGATGATTAAGTCACCAGCATTACCTACAGGATTTGGATCCAACACCATAGTGTTGTTACCACTATTTGTAGAAATAGTATTACCTGTAACAACGATGTTATCCATAACAACATTACCAGTACCATTTGGTGTAATATTGATATCACCATTAGTATTAGTAGATGTTATTGTGTTACCATTAAGATCTAAATTATCAACTGTTAAGCGGCTCAGACCAAGAACGTCTGAATCCATATGAACTACAAGACCTTGAGCAGCTGCTTGTGTGTGAATATTAGTTCCGCCAGATACAGTAATACTCTGTGTAAGTAGATCTACAGAACCTGTACCTGCATCACCAGCAGTACTTAATGTAGTTGCTACAGTATTAACACTTGCGGATGTAATGTGACCATCTGCATCAATAACGATACTTGGAATCTGTGTCTGCGAACCGTATGTACCAGCAGTAACACCTGATGTGTCGTGGCTGATTGTAACTTTATTAGCAGAAACAGTAGCAGTGATATGAGTATCACCTTCAAAATCTAGAGTTTCATCATCCAGATCAATATCATCTGATCCGGTATCACCTGTAATAGATAACACCTGAGCTGTATTCTGAGCATCAACATATGCTTTTGTAGCAGCATCTTGAGCAGCTGCTGGATCTGTAACATTTGAGATTTTAGAATTGTTAACATTTACTACACCTGAACCGTTTGGATCAAGTATAATGTTACCATTTGTATCTGTTGAGCTGATTGTATTACCATTGATAGTAATATTATCAACATTTAACACATCAATCTTACTGCTAGCATCTGTAACGATTGCGCTAGATGCTGTAAGTGTACCTGGGGCATGATCTGCTAGATTAGCAAAATATTCACCGCCAACAGCAACAATAGAAGTAGCGTTACCACTACCATCATCACCTTTACCGAAGAATAGGCGATCACCGCCATTGTTGTATAATCCTGTACCCGCTGAGTAGGCTAATTCACCTGTCTTTAGTGATCCTGGGGCGCTAGTACCGGTCGAGCGTTTTATTCTAATTATTGCGGCCATTAATAACTGCCTCCGTTAATATTTTGTTGTTCTAAGTTTAAAGTAGATTCCCAAAGAGCACTTGTTGAATTGTACACTAATACACTACCATTCACTCTGCTTGAAGTGTCAACTCCAGCTAGATTGTTAATATTAAGAGCTGCTTCCGAAACTCTTCTTACTGGGGTACCTACAACTATCTTTTTGATAATTGTTGTATTTCCCGGTGTTACTGTAATCCCTGACATATCTTACCTCGTCACAGATGGAGATACTTGAACGCGACCTTCAAGTACTCTCTCAATTATTTGATTTGAATCGCTATCTAGAAAAGCTAGCTCTACATCATAGACATATCTACCAGGCTTTAATAAGTCTGTTTGAGCGTTAGTCAAAGATATTGTTACTATACCGCCTGTAGCGGGAGTAGCTATAATACTATTAAATGCAATGGTACTGTCACTATCACTTGCGTAAGTCTTTTTCAACTTCGAAGTGGCTGTATATCCTGTGAGATCTTTCACTGAATTATCTTTATTAATACAGTGTATCTCTACGGCTACATCGGCACCTTGGTCGATGGTAAATTCTTCATACTGGGCCATGAAATTCCTTGATTCCTTTGTCGGACGCGCAAAGCGCCCCTGCTCCTATTTAGGTTATTTATAAGAATAAATCTTTTAAAAAAACAGTTGCACTAAATTAGTTTTCAGTATATAATTAATAGCGGGTTATGGGAACGGGGAGAGATATATACAATATCATGAAAATTCTAGAAGACTATTCAGCTCTATCCAACAACAAACAAGTTTATAAAATTGAAGAGTCTGATAACATCTATTGTTATAAGTCAAACTCTTATCGAGAATTCGAAGTGCTAAAACAGTTAGGTAAAAATAAAAATATACCACAACTTATAAGATATGATTCAGACTCTAAAAGCTTAATTAAGTCATGGTGTGACGGTGAAACTATAGACAAGTTTGTACCATGGAGAGATGATTCTTTTTGGACTACTGATAATATAAGAAAATTTATCTTGTTTACATCAGAGGTGTTTCATATGTTTCATAAACATAATCTTATGTTAATAGATTACAAACCTAGGAATATTTCTTACAATGATAAATTTATGTTCTTTGATTTTGATTGTGTTATAGAACCAAATAAAGGTATTAGAAGAGATCTAGGATCATCTAAATCTCCCTTTAGGTCTTTCGAAAGCTTATATGGTGATCCTCTTGCTTCTACAAACGACGATTATTTTTCCTTTGCAAATATAATTTATAATAGTCTGGTTACTTATCCAGAATGGTCTAATAAGTATAAAGACCCTATAAAAGCACTAGAACAGTTTGAACTTGAATATATTACCTTATCACCTAAGTTAGAAAAGGCATTAAACCTGACCAAACTACACACAACTGAAAAGGATTTTATTTTAAAATGCTTCAACCCTATTCGTCAATATAGACCAACTAGCTTTAAAGAGTTAATATGAAAAGAATAATTTATAGTATCTATATTGATATAGAATTAGATCAATTAGATCCTCAGCCTCCACATCATGGTGATACAGAAGATAAGAATAAAAAAGCTAAAAGAGAGTTCGCTTATCATCAGAGTTGGTTAGAGGAGCGGCAAAGGTCATATGCTAACTCTATTGGCATAGAGTATAAGCTATTCCTAGCAGATAATCAATGGGTAGAATACAGAGATCGATTGTCTAAACAATACCCTCAACTAACAATGTATAATATTGTAAACTTCTATAAGATATACTTAATGTATCAACTCAAAGAAGAGTATGATGAGATGTTGTATATGGACTTAGATGTTGTACCTGTGACTAAAGAATCATTCTTTGATGTGTGGGACCTATCTAAGGGTATGGTTATCAGACATACTATGCCTATGGTTGAAATACGCGTAGATGATATTAAGCGACGAGAAAAGTCTTTTATACAAAAAAAACTAACACATAGTATTAGAAGTCCAGCAGCAAAGTATTGGAATAATAAAGCGTTATTAATGGAACACGGTATTGATAGAGAAGATGCTACTGTATACAATACAGGAATAGTAGGTATAAACAAAAAGTCATTAGAAGAGTTAGATTACTTTGGTGACTTTGATTATATAATTGAAGTTATGACAGACTTAAAAGAAGAACAACCATCGATGTGGCCAACTTATATACAACATATGTTTGGTTGGGATAATGAAACTATATGGGGATTCTATTGTATTAAGAAAAAACTTCAAGTACAAACTATAGATAACTATTGGCATTACTTTTTAGATCAAGGAAAGTTTATTCCTAAAGCTACTAAATTTATTCATGTTATTCATAAAAACTTTTATTTAGTGAGAGAATGGTGTGAAAAAAATAATATTTAGTATATACAATGATAATGTTGATCAGAACAATATTAGTACAAATAGCTATAAGTTAGATCAGTTTAGAAAGTATAGCAAGCAATTAGAGCAAGCTCAGAGAGAATACGCTAAGAAGTGTGATGCAGAATATGTACTGCATAGATTGGATATAACTGACTATACAGATTTACAATTTCAAAAGATTCGGCAGTTAGAATTGTATGCAGAAGATTATGATCAAATTTTATACTTAGACTTTGATGTTGTTCCTCATAAACGAGCTGAAAATATCTTTGATGTATATGGAGATACATTAGCACTTCACTCATCTTATGAACCCATTGACCCTCGCGATCTAAAAGTGTTTATAGAAAGAGACACCTTTGATCCTCAGAATAGATATTGTAAAGCTGCAGCTAAAAATTCTATGTTAATTATTGATAACTGTCAACCCTCATTGAAAATATATAACACTGGTGTATTCTATGGTAGTAGTCAGGTCTTAAAGCAATTACATTTTGATAAACAATTAGTAGAATTAAAAGAATTACTAGACGAAGCTAGAGATGATTCATTATATCCTAATAACATATCAAAAAACTTCTCTTATAATAATGAAGTTTTCGTAACATATCTTATTGAGAGATATAATATTCCATGCATTGATATGAATATACAGTGGAATTATATACTAGACGGGTTTCAAATAGAACCGTCAGATACAGCCTATTTTATACATCATGTTAACAAAAGCTTTGAGCTTAGTTTTCCTCAGAAGCTCTGAATACTTTACAAGCTGCTTCTACAGTTGATATTAGATCTGGTGCTTGTCTCAATTCTTTCTTTAAAACTCTATCTTTAACATTTTTTATAAAGTCAACATTAAACAATTCCATCTTTAACATAAACAGCTGCTCTTTCTGAGCCACAGGATCAAATTCACTAAATAAAGCTTTGACGATAGCTTTGTATATATTACTATCAATCCCTTGATCTAGATCAAATACAAGACCTCTCTCTTTAGCATTACGAATAACCATATTTTCGAATGCTATAGCACGTTTTTGATTATTAACATATGTCTCTTGCATCATCGAGTCAATTGTCGTTAATTCAAGTAATTCTTGATATTGAGGACTCTCATCATTAACTTCAATAACACTTTCAGTAAATAACTCACTTCCGTCTTCTGCTTCAGTATTATTTGGATCAGACCATATTGCTCTAATTGAATTATATTCGCTGTTTGTATACTCTGCTGATACTAATTCGTATCCTAAACTTTTCATTCTTTTTCTCCACACCATTTTTTACATTGGTTGATAGTTTTAGTTTCGTCTTTCCATGACTCAGGTAATGTTTTAGTAAACCATTCCCCGTTGATGATATCTCTCATATCATTAGTATGTATATTATATTTTTCTTTATTATCATTATACTCTCGCATAACTGAGCCAACGTCAGTTTGAGCTTTTTCTTTACTTATACCTTCTTGCTTTATATGCCAATTAACATTTGCAAGATAGCAACAGGGTAATACTTGACCATCTGGGTTCACCAGTATTCTATTAGACTCTAACCACTTACACGTTATAATCATTAATTATCCTACTCCGTTGTAGTGTTTGAGCATTACCTTCTTCATCTGTAAAATTAAATACTGGACCGTGTTGCCATCGATCAGAAGGGGTGAAGGTTACTAACCTCGCTCCACGAGCTTTAACTAATTCTTCTATCTGTTTAAGATATTCTTCGTTGTGTTTAAATACAATTGTTCGTACTCTAGGTTTAGATAATGTATAAGATATCGATTCCATATTATCTAGTATTTTTTTAAGATCTGTGTTTCTTCTATAATGAGAATGCATCTTCTGATTTATACCATCCACCGCAAAATACACCACTAACCTTTCACCTGCAATTGAACCTAGCCTCCACCACCATTCCTCATCTCGAATACTCCCATTTGTATCAATAGTAATTATAGCGTTGCTATTATCAATAATGTACTGTACCATTTCAATTAAGTCTTTATTCATTACAGGGTCACCCCAAGTTCCGCAGAAATTAAATGAATAATATTTAACTCTTGATTTATCTAAATTATAAGCCTTCTTAAAGGTTTCTAGATCCCATTGAATAAGAGGAAGCCAACTAGCTTTACCTAAACCATTTGGATCAGTTCTATGACACTGTGGACAAGCAGCGTTGCAATATGTTGATATGTCTAAAAAGACCCGAAGACCAAATGATTTATACATTACCTACCTATCACCATATATCTAGTAAAGTCACCTAGATTAAGTTCACCTTTATATATTATATCTAAGTCTGTATACTCTACAAACTCATTTAAAGAATGAGAACAATTTATATGACAATTAAGATCAAAATAGTTATTAGATTGGAGCGCGAGAAGCTTATCACCGCGCATCTGTAGCTCTTCAATGGTAGATATAACATCTTCTCTATCTATATGTTCCACACTAGTACAAACAACAACATCAGTGTTATAGAATAATTCCTTTGTGTTGAAGTCTTCTACTTTAAAGTGTATATCTCTATCACCAAATAATTTTCGTCCTATATTTTTACATACAGGATCTATATCTGATGAAACTATATTACTGTAATGTTTAGATAGAAGATAAGCTAGTAGTCCGTTCCAACCACCTGCTACATGTACTTCCCTATCATCTTTATATACCTTTACTAGTTCATCTACCAACCATTGTTTACTTCTCCAATGATTAGAGTCTAGTGAATGTATAATATCTTTTATTCTGTAAAGATCATTATCCCAATATTCATTCTCATACATTGAACTGTCATAGAACTTCTCTATCAGCTTCAATCCACGATTTAATATCTTGGCTTCCATAATCAACTTCCTCGAAGGTTACAATAGGTGCAGTTTCATTACTTAGATATTTATATGATTGTATAAACTCTGGGTTAAGAGTATTATAATCAAACCCCTCATGTACAATAAACCTATCAATACCAGCATACTTACGAAGGTAGTAATCCTTTTGAGGACTATAGAACTTATCCCATATAGAATGTATATAAGGATTATTTGTATCCCAAGCTGCTACAGATGAATTTATCTTAACATCAAAATGGTGTTTTACATCATCTGTTACATGAGTTTTGTATGAACAGTCAACCAGTGTTAACTTTTGCCAATCAATACTTTCTAGTATTACCCAAGGATCTGATCTGATATAAACATCAAGATCAAAGAATATTGTTTTACCTTTAAGGGGAAAGTCTTTATTAAACATATATAGCTTATTCCACCAAACTTTCAAGGCTGGTTTAGACGGAATAGGAATAATGTTTATATTAGGATCTATACCAGAAGGATCATCAGTATAGCAATAGTAATCAAAGTCTTCTCTGACTAATGATTTATATAATGTATTAACATCTTCACTGGAATACTTAGTACCCCACTTAACAAAAATTATATTCATATATTACACTTGGTATATTCTCAAATAGTGTGTTGCAGCTGTAACAGCAGAACCAGATGGAAATTCTTGAGTTCGATAATCATCTGTGTTTACTAATCTTGTATTGTATGATGAACTATTTAAAATAGTATTAGTCATACCTGATCCTCTAACATTACCAGCACCGTTAAGTCTATATCTAATTCTTGAACCAGTTACTTCAGATGCAACATGTCTTACACAATTCTTTAGAACAGCATCAAAGTTTGCAGTAGAGTACTGTTGAAGATTTTTATCAGCATTTCTTATAAACACCGGAACAGTATAGCTTACAGCACTTCCAGAGTTAGTACGGAATAAATAGTAATTAGTTATAGTAGTAGGTTGATCTTGAGTTTCTCCAATACCATCAGAAGTATAAGCAGCTGCGTCTGCTCTTGTATCATTATACACAGGATTACTACTTATTAAAGTATGACCTGATAGAGAATTCGCTGAATGAATCCTATATGTACCAGGTTGATCTGAACCATCTGCTAGTGTATCAATAGCTGGATATATGAAAGTATCATACATGTCAGTGAGAGTCATAGATTGTATATTACCACTATTATTAAATACTGGAAAGGCTACACTGTTGGTATCAGCTGTTGCATCTGTATTCTCTGTTGCTTGAGATATACGAGCAATGTTAACTGTAACTGTCGATACGTCAGGTGTTTCAGCTTCTGTATCAAAGTTAGTTACATCTGTAGTAGAAGCTCCAGCTTGTAATCTTGTATCAGTAATAGTTCCTAAATTACCACCGGATGATACATAAGACAAATCAACAGAAGGGTCAGTACCATAAAGATACCTAACCTGACTCTTAATATTGTTTATATCAGTTGTACTCATCTCAATGAGATTATTACTCCCATCAAGCTTAAGCGGTGTTCTAACAGCCATTACTTAACTTCCTGCACCATATAGGGTTTTAACTGCTGTACCTGAGCTATTGTATATTATTAAAGATACCTCATCTTTTAACTTAGCTCTACTAACTGCATCATTTGCAATTGTAGTAGCACCATCTCCAGAAGACGTAACATCACCTGTATGATTAGGATGCGAGTAAGCGTTAGCTCCGTTAGCAACGTTTATCATAGCTCTTAGATTAGCAGGGGTTATTTCTTCTACATTACCAGCGCCAGCTGTATCTCTACCTAATACTCGGTTAGTACCAGATATGTTCTGCATTTTAGCATATGTCACAGCATCATTTGCAATCGTTGTAGCACCATCACCAGAAGATGTTACATCGCCAGAATGGTTAGGGTGTGTATAGTTATTAGCATTTGATGCGCCGGTGTATCCTAGATTAGCTAATGTAAGAGTTCTAGTAGCTACAGTAGCATTAGCATCAGTAACATGACCTAAAGTATCTGTTGTAATATTTAGATCTAAATCAGATATAACAGTAGCACCTGTTAAAGCTCCGGTATCAATAGAAGCATCATCTCCAGGATGTGTTGGGTGTGAATAGGCAGCAGGTAGAGTAATTGTCTTAGTACGAGCTCCAGTAACGTGACCTCTTGCATTTGTTGTTAGAGTATCAATTGCTGTGAATGTAGCTCCATAAGCAGGAGAAGCTGTTGTTGTAGTGTTCGTTCTTGTTACATTACTGTGATTAATAGTACCAGAAGATATACCAATTTCTGTTCCACCAGAGAAGTGTGCTCTTGTTTCTGATGCAGAAGGACCTGTGTAAGTAAATACACCAGTTGATTGATTGTAAGCAAACGATCCATCACCACCAGCATCTGTAGCACTTACTTTATTTCTAAAGTCTGCGTCAGTATCTATTCTATCATCTAACTCATTGATAGCAGCTACAAGTGTATTTTTTGCTGTAGTGTCAAGAGATGCAAGATCACCAATCTGAGCTATTTGATCTGTTGCGCCTGAATCTAAAAGATCAATTTCAGTATGAAGTTCATTAATAGCAGCTGCTATTGTAGTAGATGTAGTATCTAAAGTTCTGGAAGGCTCTACTTTAGTGTTAAGAGTATCAATCTCTGTTTCTAACTCAAGTATAGCTCCACTTACAGTACTTGCTGTGGTACCCATAGCAGCTGCAGAAATAGTTCCTAATTCGTTATCAAGTGTATTTAATAAGGTCCCATCTGCTGAGATATCTCTACCATCTACAGTACCAGTTACTGTAATGTTTCCAGTTACATCTATTCCGTTGCCAACGTCTAAATTACCTCTGATAGTATTAGTAGCACTAGCATCTCTCATATGTAACTTAGCTGAGCTAATCAATGTATCGTTAATTGAATCTAATCTAGAGTCTAATTCGTTTATAGCTCCACTTACTGTACTAGCAGTAGTACCCATAGCACCTGAAGTTATTGTTCCTAACTCTGCGTCGTGCTCATTAATAGCACCTATAACATCAGAATCTTGTGTAGTAGTAAGATCACCTCTCCAACCCACATCCCGAGAGATAATATTAACCTTCTCTTGGAACGTTTTTACTGTGTCGCTAATGTATACTATTTGCTTTGACATATCTTACTTCTCTACTAGTTTTGTCAGTAAATCTTTTATAACACTCATATCATTTTTAAGTTGATCCACGTCAGATTTAAGTTCTCTTTGTTCTTGTTCTTCTAGTTGCTGTCTATGCTTTCTTTGTCTAGCATTGTTAGCCTCTGTACTATTTATACTAATAACAGCACCACTATTCATATCACGAACAAGATCTGCACGACCTTCTACTTTCACTCGATCCATGTTACACCGTCAACGCTATAGCTCTTAGATCAGCAAATCTCGGTACTTTAGAACTGTTAGTTGATTTCATAACAATCTTAAGCTGAAATTGATCAAAGTCGTCAAGCGTTCCACCAATACCACCAGCAAGATATCTATAATCTCTAAACACTCCTGAAGTATCATCAGAAGGTACATCTTCTTCTGGAGCAATTAATACAAAGTCCTGATCAGCTAATACTCCTCCAGTACTATTAGTTCTGAAGTACATATCAAAGCTAGCTGAAGATGGTTTATTTGCACCAAGCATAATCTTTATACCTTTAGCTTTTTCAGCTAGTGTTATAGGTACAGTAAGATGTTTAGCAAGTGATGATCCACCTCTAGCGCTTGTTTCAGCTACTACATTAATAGCATTATTATTATCTATTCTGTTATGTATAGTTGATACAGACGTTCTTTGCATATCAATGACAGGTGATACTAATGATGATACAGTAGTAAGATCAACTTTTACTGATGTAGATCTTGCACCGCTTAGATTAGCATCTGCATTACGTTTAGTTGCTAACAACTTAGGTGTGTTAAAATATATGTTACGATTAATTGCATAAGGAGTATATGAAGTTTCTTTTTGATAAGCTGTTTCACTACCTCCAATAGACTTACCAGAAGTAAGTTTAGCGTTAGCTGCAATAGTAGTCAGAGGAGGTAAAATATTTTCTACCTTTAACATCATTACATCAAACATATTCTGACGTTCAATTGTAAAGTTACCACCACCAGTTGTAGCTGCTGTTGCGTTAGCAGCTGCATTAACTTTAAAGTTATCTCCATCTACTGCTGTTACTGTTCTTACACCGTTAATATTATTAGCAGCAATACCACCTACTGCAGCAGCTCCTTCAATAAGAACATCATCACCTACTATAAACCCATGATCTTGTAATGCGATTGTAATTGAATCTGGATCAGATGTGTTTGTTTTAATTACATTAGAAACATTTACTTTTGCTAATGGGCTGTTTTCAACTACTGCAGATCCACTAGTAACAAAGTCAGCTCTTATTAATTCGAAAGTAAGATCTTTAGTTTGATCTGGCTCCCATGTTCTAGCATTCTGAGATTTAAACAACGAACCTAATGTAGCTTGCTTAGTTAACCTCTTCTCTGTTGATCCAAGAATAAACTCTCCAGCTTCAGCAACATATACATTATACTCATTTGAATCTGATAGAAGAACAATTGCATATTCTTCATTACCTGTTAGATAAACTGGCTCGTCAAATTGGAATGTTGTAGCTGTTGTACCATCTGTTGATGTTGTGATTGCACTAGGAGCTTTAAATACTACAGAACCTGGAACTATACTATCAGAAGACGGTATACCATTAACCATAGGTCTTAATTGAGCTATGACAGGTGCCGCGCCAGTAGCTGGTTTAGAGCTAAATCTTACTTTAATTGCAGTTATAAACACACCTTCTAGATCTTCCACTAAGAAAGATTGAGCAAGAGGGTCTCTTCTTATTACCCTAGATCCTATTACTTGAGATGATATTGTACCTACAGCTAAGTCAACCAGTCTTGTTGATAATACTGTTTGCTGTCTATGAATATTAACTCCTTGAGCGTAGTACTTAGTACCTGCAATCGAAGTACAATCTTCTTCATTATTTACACTAATATCTAATAGATTAAATGTTCTATCACCTGCGTTAAACTTAATTTCGTCTGTATGTGGTAAGAAGAATGAACCTTCAATTATACCATTCACATCTGATATTAAGGAACTTGTTGGTGTATTAGGGTGTTGTGTAAGTTCATTATAACCTGTAGAGTAGTCAGAATCAAGAGTAGCTACACGATTAAATGTTTCTTGCTTAACCCAACTTGATACATCTTTATTTGCAAAGAATGGGAAATGGCGGGTATTAGGTTTTAGACCTTGAGCTTTAAAGAATATTTTTCTAGTACGCATAAACGGAAGGAATGTTCGACTGATCTCTACACCTTCTTCATCAATAAACTCTGTTGCTGTTCTAAGACCAGAAACTCTCACTCCAGTAGTATCTCTTACTATCTGTTGGACCTGTCTACGTCTTCGGCGACTAGGTTGCCAACTCGGTCGAGTATTATTAGCTCGGCTACTACTCTCTCGAGTAACAGCTCCAACACGATCCTGAAAAGAAGTGTTACCTACTAGATCACCTACACTTAAAGATTCAGCACCAGACCAGTTAAAACTCCAATCATTCCAAATCTGCCCTGTTACATTACCTTGAGCAAAACCTCCATCTACAACAATCGGCTCAGAGTATGTTGTTTCAAACCATTCGTCTGATGTAGGTGATAATTCTAAAAAACCTCTAGCAGTAACAACGGCAAATGGATTTACATTTTCTGTACCAGTTACATAATCATTATTAAGATAGCTAACCTCATTATAATTTAAATAAATATTGTCACCTTTAATAACAACATTGCTGTTATCTGTATGATCACTGTCGTAAAATAAGTTAGTGTTTCTATTAGAGAATGATGGCCTTAATTCTCTGAGAGTAGGATCAATAGCTGCTTTATAGTCTAATGATTGAACAAAAGAACCACTTTGATCTGTAAACCCATCAACAAAGAATCCTGATTTATTTCTGTTTAGTCCGTTAGCATCATAAACTTCAAAATTGGATGTTTCTAGCTCAAGTAAGCTTAATGAAGTAGTCTCTTCTAAGCTAGACACACGCTGTTCTAGCTTACCAATATCTGCCATTGTAAAACGTTTGTATGTAAGTAGCTGACTATTAACGTCATTATCATTAATTACATATGGATTAAGCGTTACATTAAATAGGTCTAATGCATTTTCTGGTGATTTAGGAAGAGTGGGTTCAACTGCAGCTTTACCTTCTACAATACTAATTCTACTATCTGTATCGATAATAACTTTTACTGCTTTACCTTGATAGTAATTTACATCAAATGTAATTAGATCAGTAGGTCTTGGAATTTCGTTAATCTTAGATCCAGATCCAAAGTTACCTGAGCTATTTACAACAGGTCTAAAATCAAGGACATTTCGTAGATTAACAATAGATCCATCTGCTTTTGTAAAGTTAGGAATATCTTCATAATCTACTTGACCTGTGTAAGAGTTAACCGCAAAGAAGTCTCCTCCAGCACCATGCTCAAAATATTTGTATTTTACATATACATCTGCTGCTTGTGTATTACCAGCTATAATATTAAGTTTACCTAAGTTATACTTATTATCTCTTTGCCCATCATCCAATTCATAGATAGCCGCTAATGAATCACCATCAGAATCTACTAACTTAATAGTATCGAATGAAAAGATATCAGGTTTATCTAGAGTAACATTACCATCACCATCTGGAGTAATAGTTTGTGTGCGAGATGTTAAGGTTTTAGATCTAACAACTCCTGCTGATTTATTAACATAGGCTAATACTTCATATGGATTCTGACTTACTGCTGCACCTGTAATATTAGCTGATTGAGACCCAGCGCCAGATACTGAAGCGCCTGTATCTACATCAGAATCAGCTGCTCCCATTGTCCAAAGTGTAGTATCAGAGAAAGTTTCTCCAGTGGCTGTTAATGAAATAGTTGCTTGGCCAGAAGAGTTTGTCTGAGTAGAAAACCGTCTTTGTACTGCTAGAGAGATGTCTGAAATAGATTGAGGTCTAGATTTTGGAAGGTCAAATAATAGATCATTGTTCGCAGCATCTTTAAGAACAGCTTTACTGATTTCTAACACTAAGTTAAAGAAGTCTGTAGCGCTTGTACCTATTGATTTAACATCAGCAAAGTTTTGACCTGCGTTCATAGCGATATCAAACAGATATAATCTGTAGTTAGCACCATCTTCTTCTACGTGACGCACTCTAGCTGTACCGATAGTTGATCCACCATGAGTTACAGCAGAGCGTAGGTTCATAATCTGTAGTTCATTAATATTAGGAATACCTTTACCACCAGACACTATAATATAATTACCATAATCAGCTGCAACTACTTGATTGTTTTCTGTTGCTGTTGTTCTAGGTTTATCTAATGTAATAACAAAATCGCTAGGATTATGAGCTCTATACCCATCTACATAAGCAGTACCTGAACTAATACTAAAATCTAATTTAGAAGCGTCTGAATCATTAGTTTCAAACGTAAGTTCAAAAGGCTTTACAATATAGTCACCAGACTCTTCTTTAGTTCGTAGAGCCATAACTTCATCAATTCGGTTATAATCATCTACTGCTGTTACTTGAGAAG
>Ga0222717_10001689_pt1 | contig 17723 bp, 15 predicted proteins | sample C33_18DmetaG_FD_165053 | JGI IMG/M metagenome (GOLD analysis project Ga0222717, IMG submission 165053) | Estuarine water microbial communities from San Francisco Bay, California, United States - C33_18D | ecosystem: Environmental > Aquatic > Marine > Unclassified | place: USA: California...
TGTCCGGCTGCAATGGCAGGCGCGCTATCGCTACCTCATGGTGGATGAGTTCCAGGACACGAATGGATTGCAGATGCGTTTGTTGCAAAACCTAGTCAGTGGAGACAACAACGTGTGTGTGGTCGGAGACGATGACCAAAGCATCTATGGATGGCGAGGAGCTGAAGTCACCAACATCCTCGAATTTGAGCGCTTCTTCCCCTCGCCGAAGGTGATTAAGTTAGAAGAGAACTATCGGAGCACCCAGCCGATTCTGGAAACGGCCAACCATCTCATCCGGAACAACATTACTCGACGCGACAAGCGGCTGTGGACGAAGAACCCTGGTGACCACAAGATTCGGCTTATTGGCATTCCAGGCGACCAGGAAGAAGCTGAACTGATTGCTAGTGAGATTTGGGATGGCCATCACATGCAACGGACCAAGTTCGAAGACTATGCCATCCTCTTCCGTACCAACACGCAGTCTCGTATCATCGAACAAAGTCTCCGCGAGAAAAAGATCCCCTATCGTCTCATCGGAGGGCAGAGCTTCTTCGACCGGCGCGAGATCAAGGACGTTCTTGCCTACCTTAGCATCTTCTGCAATCCACATGATGACATCAGTCTTCTTCGAGTAATCAACACACCTCCTAGAGGCGTGAGCAAGGCCGTGATGGAGATGGCCCTGGATCAAAGCGTCGAATGGAAGAAGAGTATCTACAGTACTCTCAAACGACCTGAGTTCACAGGTAAACTCGGTACTCGAGCGCGCACGTGCGTGCAGGAGTTTCTAAAACTCCTCGACTATTACAGTGACGCCGTCATCTCTCGAACGGCAGACTACTCAGGACTCACCGAGAGGTTAATAGAAGACATTGGTTACGCGGAGTTCGTCGCCAAGTCCTGCCGAAAAGAAGAGGAGAAGAAGGCACGCGCCGAAGCGTTAGGAGAATTCATCTACGGTTTGCGTGAGCATCAGAAACGCAACTCGAAAGGGCTTCAAGCGTACTTGGATGACGTCTCGCTCATGGCGGAGCGAGACAAGGATGATGACCTCGAGGGAAAGAAAGGTGTGTGTTTGATCACCCTTCACGCAGCCAAGGGGCTCGAGTTTCCTCACGTTTACCTAGTCGGACTCGAGGAAGGCATCCTACCGCACAAGCGCTCGCTTGAAGAAGGCACCCGTGATGAAGAAAGGCGTTTGCTCTACGTAGGGATCACTCGAGCCAAGGAGACACTCAGCTTGAGTTACTGCTACACCCGCAAACGCTATGGTGATGCCCTTCCCTGTTATCCCAGTAGTTTCATCAAGGAGCTCAACCGCGACTACGTTGAGGAAGCCTCCTACAAAGATTGGCTCAACAAGCCCGCGTCCAAAGAGGAAGCCGAGAGCGCTTTCGCCAAGATGAAAGAAATGCTCTCAGGGATCGAAGGATTCTCAGCCGAGGACAAACCTTAGGCTTCTCACAGCACCCTCGGCGCGTAACTTAAAAAGATGACTCTTCATGAAACCTTGGAACTCTTTCATCTACCTAATGAGACCTCTCTGCTCGAGGCCTCCCGGGAAAGGCCCTTGCTCATCATGTTTCTCAGACATCTTGGATGAATATTCCGTCGCGAGCAGCTCGATCAGTTGGTCGAGCAACAAGACTGGATTGAGAAAAATGGTTGGCAACTGGTGATTGTGCAAAGGGAAGATGATGACGCGCTACCCGCTTTTCTAAGAAAGCTGCCGCGGCGCAACGTCCATCACCTCAACGATCCCAACGGTGATCTCTATACTGCATTCAAACTGAAAAAGGGTTCCCTAATGCAGTTGATAGGTCTTCGGGTTCTCTGGCGCGGCACTATGCTCTTTCTTCAGGGAGTGCGCCCCGGAAAGGTGGGGAAGGATGTTCGCCAGATGCCCGGCGCCTTTATTGTTAGTGATGGGACAATACGCAGCGCCTACAGATCGAAAAATGCTGGAGATCACCCAGACCTGAAAGCCCTGGCCGAAAACTATCAGAAGTATGCCTGCTAACAAGCCCACCTGGAGGCAGAGGGAGCTCCTTCAGCGACGACCAAAACGCTCGCCGGTGATGTTCCAGTCCTGGGAACACTTACTGTTTCTCCATTGGGAGATCGACGCAAAATCCGTGCAGGCCACGCTACCTCCGGGACTGTTTGTAGATACCCATGAGCACAAAGCCTACATTGGCATCGTCCCTTTCTGCATGCGGCGTATTCGCCCCCGCTTTCTACCTTCAGTTCCCTATGTCTCCAACTTTCTCGAGTGCAATGTCAGAACTTATGTGCACGATGCCGAAGGCGTTCCAGGCGTTTGGTTCTACTCACTCGATACGGACCGATGGTTCGCACATTGGCTCGCGCGAACATTCTTTCATCTTCCCTACTTCTGGGCATCGATGGGCGCCAAAAGAACAGACGAAATCAACTACGACGTTCGCCGACGTGACCAACATGAAGCGTCTCACTACCTCTACAGCCCGGTTTCTGAAGAACATCCGGCCAGGCCTGAATCGCTAGATTTCTTCCTGTTAGAACGCTATCTTCTTTACGCCCATTCAAAAGAAAAGGAGCAGCTGTATCGCGGACGTGTCCACCATGCTCCCTATCAGGTCTCGGAGGTCAACGTGCCTACTTGGGACACGCTCCCTATCTCTTGGAACGGCCTGCCTGAGGTATTAGGAAACCCGATCCACACTTGCACGTCAAGACGAGTGGATGTCGAGATCTTTGGAATCGAGAAGCTCTAAGCCCTAACTATTGCGGAACGAGACATTCATCTCAACCGCACGTTCCAACTGCCTCAAGTAGGCAGCTCGCGGCAGTTCCAGTGCTCCAAAGCGCTTGAGATGGGGAGTCGTCCATTGCGTATCGAGAAGCATAAAGCCACATAGATTGAGATGATCTACCAGAGCCACCAGTGCTGCGCTAGAAGCATTACTAACACGCGAGAACATGGATTCCCCAAAGAATGCAGCGCCCAAGGAGACTCCATAAAGACCACCAACCAGCTTCTCTCCTTCCCAGGTCTCGACGGAGTGCGCGAAGCCAAGGTCATGCAGTCGACAGTAGCTCTCCAAGACCGTGTCGTCGATCCAGGTCGGTTCACGATCAGCACACCCTATCATGACATCACGAAAGCGCGTATTGAACCGGATCTCGAAGGGCGATTTCTTAAGGAATCGTTTCAGGCCATGGGGAACATGGAACGCGTCGAGAGGGAAGATTCCCCTGGGATCTGGAGAGAACCATCCAATCTCTCCGTCGTCCATGCCCATGGGAAAGAGACCCTGTCCATAGGCCTGGAGAAGGAATGCCGGTTCAATGATCGGGGTGTCGATCTTTTCAGTTTCGTTTCTTGAAATCACCGCTAATTAGAGTGCCGCGAATCTACGCTGGAATCGATGGCTTCGACACAACTTATTATTCACCCGGCAGAGATCCCTGGCGAGGGAAAGGCACTCCAGGGAGAACTCGATTCGAGTATCTTTGACCTCAAGGACAAGCTCGCGAAGCCCAAATCACCGCTTCGCTATGACTTGCTCGTCTCCATCGTGGATGGCTATCTCATTCTCCAAGGGAGCCTTACGACGACTTTTGAGCTCGTTTGCGTGCTCACGACGAAGCCATTTGATGAGGAAATCACATTGAATCCCTACCTTGAGTCGATTGAGCTCGAAATAGGCGAATCACTAGATTTGACAGAACAACTACGTGAAGATACCCTCATCGCCCTCCCTGCCTATCCCAAGGCTCCCGGAGCGGACGCCGAGGCGGACTTTTCCCCATCAGTGACAAAGGTTGCCAATGAGGAGAAAGCTGGTCGGCGGGCCGAATGGGATGCACTTGACGGCTTGAAGACCAACGACTAGCTACACGACAACAACACACTCAACAACACAAGACCATGGCTGTCCCCAAGAGAAGAATGTCCAAGATGAAGAGCAAGATGCGCCGCGGTGCCAATCGTTGGCGCGCCCCATTGCTCAAGACCTGTCCCGAGTGCGATAGCGCCGTGCCCTCCCACATCGCCTGCCCTAACTGCGGCCATTATCGGGACCGCAAGGTGATCGCCGTGGACGACTTTTAGTCTACCTAGTCAAACAATCTTTCGAGAAAGCCGCTTCGGACCACTCCGAGCGGCTTTCTTCGTGTTTACAGTTCAGGAAATTTCGTATCTCTAGGGTGAAATTTGATAGAACGGTGAGAGGCTGCTACCAACTATGACGTCTGATGGCGAAATCCACCGTCTAAGCGTGCTGCTCTTCACGGACATCGTCGGTTCCGTGAAGTTGCAAGGGCGTCTCGGCACACATGACTACGCGGGTCTCTTGAGGCGTCACGATGAACTCTTTCGGGAGGCCCTAAGACAGTCGTCTGGGCGGATTCTCAAGCATACTGGCGACGGGTTCTTGGCCGAATTTGCCATGTCAAGTGAAGCGGTAGCCACAGCACTTCGCTTCCAATCCCTTCTTGAGGATGAAGAATGGGATCCCGAACCGGTCCGCGCGCGAGCTGGGCTTCATCAGGGTGAGGTGCTCGTAGTCGAAGGCAGCGAGGGCGATGCAGCACCACAGGCCGTGGGCATGGCTGTGAATCTTGCCGCACGCGTCATGGATTTGGCCGTAGGGGGGCAAATTCTCATCACGCGTGCGGTGTATGAGAACGCACGTTATTATTTGAGGGATCACCTTGACCGGGTAGCGCATCCCGAGGCGCTTCTTCGCTGGGTTTCGCACGGGTCCTATGAATTTCAGGGTCGCGACGAGCCGATGGACATTCTGGAGGTAGGTTTCGAAGGAAGCGGCCCGTTCATCCCTCCTGAAGGAGGCCTCAAGAGCAGACGAACCCAGGTTCCGCCACCACCAGATCCTGAAATCGACTTCGAGTCGGTAGACGATAGTGATGTCTTCATCAGTTATGCGAGTGTCGACAACCAGCCCCTAGCTGAAGGCGAGGCGGGTTGGGTCACGCGCTTGCATGACACCCTGAGCATTCGCCTCAGTCAATTGTTAGGACGTCCGCCGCGTCTCTGGCTAGAACCCAAAGTCGTCCAGCGAGATGCCTGGCATGAAACACTAGGCGACCGGCTAGGGTCTGTACGAACCCTGGTTCCCGTCATTTCCCCACCCTACTCACACACGGAAGCCTGTCAGCGCGAGCTCCTTGCCTTTGGGGAAAATCGTAGTTCCGGGCGCGGACTCATTCAGGTCGTGAAGACTCCGCCCGAGCCGGACAGTTTCACTCCTGAAGCCCAGCAGCTCCTGACAGCGAGTTCGCGGATCGAATTCTTTGAAGTTGATCCGCAGGGGAGATTTGAGTCATTTGACGCCTCGTTAGGCGAAGCATCACGCCGACGCTTTCTTCACAGTGTCTACGATCTGGCCTATGAAATCAGCCACAATGTAAAACGGGCTGCCACGCCGGACGAAGAACTGGTAGATCAGAAGGCCGTTTATTTGGCGGAGACCACACGTGATCTCCGAGAGGCGCGCGACCGGATCAAGCGTGAATTGCAAGAGCGAGGCTATCGAGTGCTTCCAGAACGCCCTTTGCCACACCTGGCTGATGAACTCCGGGCGCAAGTAGAACGCGATCTTGAAGAATCTGATGCCGTCGTGCATCTCATCGGGCAACGCTATGGCATCGTGCCTGAGGAGAGCGATCGCTCCATGGTGGAAATGCAATGTGCGCTGAGCAATGCACCATCAAAGTCAGATAGACCGCGTGGACGATTCTTCTGGGCACCACCTAAGCTCGACATTAAGGACGAGCGGCAGGCCTCTTTCTTCACCGCCCTCGAGGAAGGCGTGTATGGCATGGATCAGACGGAATTCATCCGCGGGTCCATCGAAGAACTCAAGCGACTCACACTAGCGCACTTGCAAGAGGAACATAAGCCAGAGAAAGCCTTGCCCGAAGCCGCCGAGGGTGCGGCTAAAATGCTCTATCTGATTTGTGACCCGAAAGACCAGGAAGCCATAGAACCTCTTGAAGATCATTTCTTTGATCTTGGCTACGAGGTGAAAGTTTCACCAGACGATGGCGACGCCAAACTCCGCGGCGAGATCCATCGCCAAACCCTCACACTGTGCGATGGGGTTCTAATCTACTTCGGCCAGGCAAGCCATCAATGGGTTGAGATGACTCTCATGGATATTATGAAAGCGCCCGCGTATGGGCGTAAGCGGCCCTTGGATGTTCAAGCCGTCTACATCGCGAGTCCATTCAATCGACGCAAGGAACGCTTCCGCACACGTGCAGCGCTCGTCATTCGAGAAGAAGACGACGCGTTCTCACCACCAACTCTCAGCAGTTTTATTGATCAGTTAGGTGCTGCTCTGCCACAATCTCATGCTTGATCCGAGCACCAACCCCTTTCCTGGACTTCGTCCGTTCCGCACCGATGAGGAATACCTCTTCTTCGGTCGCGATGAGCAATGTGAGGATTTGCTTCGGCTCCTTCGCAAGCGACGATTCATTGGAGTCTTGGGTAGTTCTGGCACAGGGAAGTCTTCGCTCGTTCGTGCCGGACTTCTTCCGGCCCTCTACCGCGGTGGGCTTGATGAAGCGGGCTCCCATTGGAGCGTGGCTCTTTGCCGCCCTGGGGGTAATCCAGCGCGTAATCTTGCGCAAGCGATAGTCGACAGCGAACTTTGGGATCATTTGGACGTCGACCATCCTATCCCTGAGTCCATAGAGATCGAAACGGTGCTGCAGCGCAGCGGAATGGGCATCGGAGAGGTAACTAAGATGGCACAAATGCCAAATAGCGAGAATTTGTTAGTAGTCATCGACCAGTTCGAAGAACTGTTCCGCTTTCACCAGCGATCTTCTAGCATGGAGGACAGGGAAAAGGCCGAGGCCTTTGTCAGTCTCCTACTCGAGGCCGCTCGCGATGAACGTTATGCCATCCACGTCGTTCTCACCATGCGCTCTGGATTCTTTGGGGATTGCGCCTCTTTCACGGGCCTCTCCGAGGTCATCAATCGCGGCGCTTATCTGATACCTCGCCTTGATCGAGACCAATTGAAGCAGGCGATTGAGGGCCCTATCAGTGTAGGTGGAGCGTCCATTGCTCCTCGTCTCACTCAGCGCCTACTCAACGACGTCGGCGGATCACCAGATGAGCTGCCTGTTCTCCAGCACGCACTCATGCGTAGTTGGGATGAGTGGAAAGCAGACGCCTCCGTCGGGGCACCCATCGACCTCTATCATTATGAAAGAATTGGCGGCATGGGAGAAGCGCTCGCTCGTCATGCCGATGAAGTCTATCACGGTTTCGATGAGGCGGATCAACGGGTCGCTCGGCGCTTGTTCAGAGCCCTGACGCAGAAGACCGCAGACAATCGCGGTATCCGCCGCCCGATGTCGTTGGAGCGTTTGGTCGGTATTATTTCAGCTCCCGAAGACACCGTCATTCGAGTCATTGATGCGTTTCGGGCGCCTGGTGTGTCGTTTCTGATGCCATCGCCGCACCACCGGATGCGCCCTGACACTATCATCGACATTTCCCACGAGAGTCTCATGCGGGTATGGACCCGATTGGGGGCGTGGGTAGACGAGGAAATGCAATCTGCCCGTATTTACCAGCGCCTTGCCGAAACAGCGGCATTGTGGGAGGAAAGACAAGCCGACCTCTATCACGATCCCGATCTGCACATCGCTAGAGCATGGAATGAGGAATCGCATCCCAATGCCTTGTGGGCAGAGCAGTATGGCGGAGGATTCGGCCGTGCGATGCGGTTTCTATCTGAAAGCCAGCGCCAGAAGAAAGAAGAAGAACGCAGTGCGGAACGCGTTCGGCAAGATCAGCTAGCAGCGGCCAACGCGCTGGCCGCTGAACGCTCACGCTCAGCCAGGAGATCCCGTCGATTCTCCCTCCTCCTCGCTCTCTTTAGTATAGCATGCGTAGTGCTTGCTGCAGCAGCCTACTTCTCGATGCGTTTTGCTGTTCAACAGGCACGTGCAGCTGAGAAGGCTCAGAAGAGCGCCGAAGAAGCCCGCCAAGAAGTCGCGCTAACCTTCAGTCAATCGGACTATCAATTTGGTCAATCCATGGCAGAAGCAGGTCGCTACGGGGAGAGCCTCGCTTATTTGACCAGGGCGCTCAAGAACGAGCGTGGGCTCACTGCTGCGGGCGATCGCATTTACAATATTTTGACAGAGGTTAGCTTACCAGTTCCCCACTTCTACCATCGAGATTCTCGCGACATCGAAGCCATCGCTTTCACTCCAGATAGCAAAGAGATCGTCACCGGTTCTGAAGATGACTACGGGCGACTTTGGGATATCGATTCCAGTGAAGAAAGGGGAGCCTGGAAGCATGAAAGCAATATCCTCTGTACTGCCGTGAGCCATGACGGCAAGCTGATCGCAACAGGCGGCCGAGATAGTTTCGTGCATCTCATTAACAGAGCTACGGGAAACTTCGTAGGTGCCCGTATTTCACACAATGGCGCGGTGAATGCAGTTCAGTTCAGTCCAGATGACACCATGCTTCTGACTTGCTCAGATGATCATTCCGTGAGTTTATGGGATCTGACAACGAGGCGCCTTCTTCGCCGCGGGATCCATGACGGGGTGGTCAATGACGCACAGTTTGGTCCAGATCAACAGACTTACGTTAGTGTTTCCGACGATAATACGGCAAAGCTTTGGGACTTGGAATCAGGTGAGGAGCGCCTCCAAGTCACCCATGACGATGATGTCTCTCGAGTCGATTTCCATCCAACCGGAGGATTCTTTGTGACAGCTTCTGAGGATGGGACCGCCAAGCTTTGGGAGACGATTCAAGGCGAGTGTCTCGCCACGTTCTCCCACGAGAGCGATGTCAGAAATGCCCTGTTCAGTCCCGATGGCAGCACAATCGCCACCTGCAGTAATGACCGCACAGTACGTCTCTGGAACACTGTCATGGGTGAAGAGCTTTATCGATGGTCTCACCGTGACGCAGTCGATAACATTGACTTTAGTGCTGACGGTCGGCTTGTTGCCAGCGCCTCCGACGATAAGACGGTTCGAATCTGGGAAACTGAGACTGGCGTAGAATCCCCGCTTAGCCCGCTAGTGCATCGGTTAGATGTCGATACGGCTCAGTTCAGTCCCGATGGCGAATGGTTAGCAACCGTGGCGGACAACGAAGTGCGCGTATGGCGGTTCGAGAATTTCCGAGAGCCACCGCAGCTCTTCGAACTTGCTGGCATCACCACGGGCTGCTTGAGCCCAACCGGCCAATGGATCGCTGCCGCTGCTGAAGACGGTAGAATAAAACAGTGGAAGGCTGAAACCGGAAAGCCAAGAATGCCCGACGTGAACCACGGCGCCGAAGTGACCGAGATCGCCTACAGTCCCGATGGCAATTGGCTGATCACGGGAGATGTTTCAGGCAAGGTCCGTGTCTGGGATGCCGTCACCGGACAAGCAGTCGTCCATATTCTCAATCACGATCACCCGATCGCCGCACTTGTCATGCCATCGAACGATTTCTTGGTCGTGGCCAATAGCGATCAAGTGCAAAGTTGGAGACTACCGTCGGGTGATGTCGGCCCTACATTATCACTTTCCTCTGCGGCGCGCACCCTAGAAGCCTCGCCCGATGGTGACTATCTTGCCGTCGGCTGCGTAGGCGCTTCCAGTGTGATTATTGAGGCACAAACCATGACACGTATTCATAGCCTCACCCACGGTGGGCCGGTAAACGCACTCGATTTCTCGCCTCACGGTCTTCTTGCCACGGCCTCAGATGACCGCTCGGCACGCCTTTGGGATGTGGCAACCGGAGAACAGCAATCGCGTTCGATGGGACATGGCGGTGAGGTTCACTGCGTCCAGTTCTCGCCCTCTGGCAAACACCTAGTCACGGGAGGATTCGATCAACGCGCTATCTTGTGGTCAACCGAGACAGCCAGTGTGTTAGGGCGGGCGTTGAATCACCGAGGTACCGTGTCGACCGCCGAATTCTCGCCCGATGGCCTGCGCCTTGCCACCGCTTCTAGCGATTATACGGCTAGAATATGGGATGTCGCCACAACGCTTCCCCTCACGCAGCCGTTGATTCATGAAGCCACGATCACCCAGATTGCATTCACTCCAAGCGGCCAGCAACTATTCACGGTCGCGGCGGGAGATGCCGCTCGCCTTTGGAGGGCCAGCTTAGGTGCCGAAGGCCAGCAAGCGCCTGACATCTTCCTCGAAGTCGCTCAAGCCATTGGCGGGCTCACCTTGACTGCGAGCAATCAACTCGTTCCTATCGCGCCTTCTCAACGCCGACAGATTTTAAGGCGCGCCGAATATGAAACGCGACGTATCCCCTTCCAAGAAGACAACGCTTACCTCCGCTTTGTACGTCGATTCCTCGAGAAACATGGACCTGACCTCCGTCCAAAAGGCCCTCCGCCCGGACTACGCAACGGACGCCGGCGTTCGGGAGCGAGCTCTGGCAGAAGAGCTCCGCAATGACCGATGACGGCGAGCGAATCAGCACTCTTGACCGCAATCTCGGACCTCGATCCGGTAGCATTCAAGAGGCTCTCGGACGAGAAGCCACATTTGGCAACGGTCTCTGTGCCCAGCTAGCCATGGAACTAGAGGTTAAGGATAGCTACCCAGATCTGAGCAGGCCCATTCAATGCTGTAGTTTCTCGAGAAGAGAACCCTTGCTAGAGGTCTTGCTGGATTTCCCGGTAGATCTCGAAGCCATCGCCTTCGAAGAGAACAAAGGACTCACGACAGCTCTCGTTCTGGCAGCGTGGAGGGACTCTCTAACATCATGCTGTCTCTTGTTAGAGGCAGGAGTGAATCTCACAAAACCTGCGCGTCCGCAGAAAGCCCGCTTTACGCCACAGCCAAGCATCACGCCTGGGACAAAGTGGACTTGCTTCTCGCCCACGGTGCCAAATACGATGTCTTCACCGCGTTGATCTGTGGACGGCTTGATCTTGTCCAAGCTGAGATACGAGCCTATCCAACTGCTAGCCATTCGGCGTTCATTGAAGCGTGGTCGCACGCCTTTTAAGGAGTCAGTAGTTCATGGTCGCCTCGAGATCGCGGCCTGGCTTACAGATCCAATAGACTCCGTATCCATGACATCCTGATACGCTGACGCTTTCTAATTCTACAACTAAAAGTACGTTGGCACACTACGGCTGCCTCTCTAGAGTCCGGGTCATGCGCGGGTTGCTCTCGATTGTCTTCATTGTCCTTTCCATTGTCATGTTACCCATCGCCCTGGCAGCGGTCGTTCTTCTCGTTCAATCTGAGATAAATCACTCACGGTTCTTCGCCTGTGGAATTCTTTCGCTCTTCTTTGCCGTCTACCTACTAGCGAAGCGGTTCCTGTCAGACATCGGCTATTCCGGAACATGGGCATTTATGTTTTTCGTCATCACCGGCGGCCTGTGGGGGGCCGCCTACGTGAAATCACCGAAAGGTTTCACTGACGATCCGCAATCGGGATTCGAGTCGGTTTATAGTGACGAAGTTTTTTATCCTAGATGGCATCCAGCCAATCTCGTGGCTGAGCGTGACCAGGTGCGCCTCGCCCTCTTCGCTTCTGCTTATGCCGGAATGGATTTCGATGATTCGCGAAGCTCAGAAGCCCGCAAGGCTCTCAAGTCGACCTACGACGACATGACTTACCTGGCACCCGATCTTGTCGACTATGGGACGCAGTTGCCCGCCTTGTATCAATCCTGGGGTGGCAAACAGACGGACCAAATCCACCGCTATGTGTATCGCTCACCCAAAGGATCAGAAAGACCGTCCATGCCTGTCATTTTGGTCTTGCATGGTCATGGTGGCAACATCAAAGCAGGCCCCTGGGCCTTCAAGAGACTCGCCGACGAAATAGGCATGGCCGTGGTTGCCCCTACCTTTGGCAAAGGAGACTGGGAAAGTGCCGACGCCAAGAATAGGTTAGAAGAAGCCCTAGCGTTCATCAAACGTCAGCCAAATCTTGATTCCGCTTCTGTTATTCTCGCTGGCTATGGAACGGGTGGGCGCGGGGTTCTCGTAGGCGCGCAACAGCTGCCACACGCGTTCAAAGGCTACGTGCACATCTCGAGTCCTATAACAGAAGCAACGATCGAACCCTTTACGAACTCTGGCTCACTCAAAGACCTAAACACCTTGGTTATTCACGGAGCCAGAGACCGACTGGTTCGCGCTGAGGAAGTCGAAAAAGCCACCGCAATACTAAACCGTTGGCAAATGCCTATCATTTACCAGCGATTCGAAGATGAGGGGGCCGTTCTGTTGTTCAAGCGCAATGAGGACGTCATGGGGCGCATCAGTACATGGATGCGTAATTGGTAGGATCATCCCCTAACCCAACCCAAACTACAAAAACGGGGCGTCCGCATCATCAACTACCGTAGCTGGAGGAGCCGGAGGCGTTGCTGATCTTAGACCAAGCACCTTCGCATCATCAGGAGATTCAGTGATGTGCTTCAGTCGCAATGGCTGGTATCCAAGGCGCTTCAAGTGGGAAACAGGCAACCGGTCGTAAAGCACTTTCCAACTGGGCGGCGAGCCCGCCTCGTAACCCAGCAACGCTTTCTTTTCAGAACCCGCAAACTGTTCAAATAAGATCACATGGACGCCGGAAAGATTGAGAGCATCTCCAGGCTTGAGCTCGTCATAGCTTTCCAATACCGTGCAAAATTTTTCCAACTCGCGGGTCGTGTAATTTCGGTCCAGCTTCCAGCAGCGGCTTACAAGCCCTGAAGCATCAATGCCCGTAGCCGCCTGGCTCACAGTCGGACGCCCTTCGCTCAACATTGCGCGCTTCTCCGTCGTGAGGATATCACCAGCAGCAAAGCCATTAGTTAGCGCCTGATCAAACTCCTCGATCGTCGCGAAGCCTCCCCACTGATACGGAATACCCTGGTTCTCGATACCCGGCTTCCACCAGCCCGGTCTGATCCCTGGACTTCGAAACTCCTCATCCGGAGTGTCGACACGGATGCCCTGCTCATCATAACCGTGCCAAATATTTCGCTTTGTCGGCGTCCAACGGTAGCTGGCATATCGACGTGCAAGCAAGATAGCCTCCTGCCTATCCACGTTTCTAAACGAGGTTGGAGCAGGAACAGACTCTGGAATAAGTGTATCTGAAAGAACAGGCAGTTCTTCCTCTGGAATATCCGGCACCACCTGGCACGATGAAATCGTGAGCAAAGCTACCAGTCCCAAGAGAATGCGCGAAGATTGCTGGGTGTGTTCCTGATCCATCTTGTGTTCACATTTATAGAATGTTTATAATTAGCGTCAATGATGGGATTTGCTAGATCGACACTGGAGCTGAAACTTCTAACCCTCATCATTCTCACCAGCTGCCAAAGCCCGATGACCAAAGTACCCACCGCCACATGGACGCCAACCCACTTCACGGCGCCCGATGGCACGGAGTTCCCCTACTCAAAGTGGTTGCCACAGCGCTCCCCTCGCGCCGTCATCCTCGGTATTCATGGCTTAGGTGGCGCGGCCAGTGACTGGCGGCCCCTAGGCGAGTATTTCCGAGAACGAGGCATCGCCGTCTACGCTCACGAACTTAGAGGTATGGGGAACGATCCACTGGGCCCGCGCGTTGGGGACCTGGATCACCCTCAGGGCTGGTTTGAAGACTTTTCCAGCTTCGCACTTCGGGTTCAATCCGTTCATCCAGGAGTCCCCATCTTTTGGTACGGCGAAAGTCTTGGCGGCATTATTGGCGCTCACTTGTCAGGTAAGGCGTCCGCGCTCGGTCTTCGTCCCTCAGGATTCATCCTCGCCTCGCCGATCGTTCAAATCACGGGGAAACTCCCTGTTTGGCAGACCTGCCTGCTCAAGCTTGGATCATGGATCGCTCCAACCTACCGATTGAATCTGCAATCCCTCGCGAGTAACGGCTCCTCTCCTGCCCAAGTGGTGAGCACCACCTCACATGAGGCCCAATTGGAGCATACACCACATGCTGTACACCGGTTCTCCCTTCGCCTGCTCCAACGGATCGGAACTCTCGTCAAAGCGAACCGCACCCTAATTAAAAAGAATTCTAGGCCAATTCTCGTCCTCTATGCTGGCAATGACATCTTTACCAAACCGGAGGAAGTAGAGCAATTCTTCGGGGAAATCGGGGGAAATCACAAAGAGAAGCGATTCTACCCTGAGGGCTACCACCTGCTCTTACACGATGTCAGCAGCGATGACATTCTTGCTGACATCGAGATGTGGCTTGAGAAATATTTGGAAATTAGTGCATAAACATGACTTTTGGCAAGCGAGCCGCCTCTGATTGATTTGAGCAGCAAAGAACACGATAGTGACCAAGACCTTTCCGAGTGGACAGACCAAGAACTGGTCGAGCGCTGTCAGGCTATCCAACCTCTGGATCTCTCTGCCTACCAAGAACTAGTCAGGCGTCATGAGTCTCTTGTGTTCAACACATGCCTAAAGATAATCCGCTCTTACCAGGACGCGGAGGAAGTCTGCCAGGATACTTTCGTCCAAGTGTATCACAGGATGCACCAGTTTGAACATCGCGCAGCCTTCAAGACTTGGCTCTTTCGCATTGTCTACAATCTCTGCTTACGCAGACGGGAGACCATGAGTCGCCGTGTCGCGAAAGAGACGGCAGCAGGTGAAAATCTCGCCCACCGACTCAAAGAGAAGGAGCAGGAAACAGATTCTAAAATACAACTGTCCCAGACAATCGAAGAAGCGATGGACAGGCTAGATGAGGATCAGCGTGAGATCATCTTCTTAAAATATATCAGTGGACTCACGCTCCAAGAAATAGCGGACGTGCTAAAAGTTTCACTCAGCGCCGCGAAGATGCGTCTCTACCGGTCACTAGATCGCTTCAAGGAAAGCTACGTTAAACTTGATCACCAATCCGCAGCCTAGCAATGATCTCAGACGACGAGCTCAGACAAAAAGAAGCCGAGGTAGAAGCCCTCTTCGGTGGTGGTTCGCCGTGGGCTGAAGAGGCACCGCCGGAAGGGGCCGAAAAGCGTATCGCAAAGATCATGAATCGGGTCAAGCTGGAGTCCCTCGCCAAAGACTCCGCCTCTTTCATCTTCAAGAGCTTCGGCATCACCCTCAGCGGCATCGCTCAAGCGCTGTTCAAAGCTCTCCCAGGTTCCCCCGCCCAAGGTTCAGATGAAGCCTCGCAAGACCACTCACCCGAAGACTAGCTAACATTATGACATTACTCGTCGCGCAAGAATCTCCTCCCGCTGCAAACGAGACGCCGGCTGTGCCTCCCTTAAATATGCTGGAGAGCACGAAGCAGTCGCTCACAGAATTATTAGTTTCCATCCAGAATTTCATTCCTGGATTTATTGGTGGGCTAACAATCTTCATCGTTGGGCTCATTGTTGCCTTGATTGTGAGGCGAATCCTGGCAACACTCTTAGACAAGATTGGCCTCGAGAAAGTCAGTGAACGGACAGGCATGCAAGAGATGCTTCACGGCATTGGCTTGAAGACACCTCTCCCCAAACTTGTAGCGAAGGTCGTCTATTTCGTCCTGATTCTCATGTTCCTCATGAGTGCTACACAAGTCGTGCCGGGACTGGACAGCATTGCCCAAGTACTAAAAGACATCGTGACCTACTTTCCACGAGCGGCCTCTGCTATCCTTTACGTATTGGTTGGCCTCCTAGTAGCTCGTCTTATTCATGGATCGCTCCTCACCAGCGCAGAAAGTGTGTGCCTGGAATACGCACGTACTCTAGCAAATGTCGTCTATGGGTTCTTGGTTGTAGTCATCCTGACGCTCGCCTTCGGGCAAATGGACATCGAGACTGAGCTTCTCTCCAAGACAATTCAAATATTGCTTGGAAGTATTGCTCTCGCTCTTGCACTAGCCATTGGACTTGGGATGACGGGCGTTGCCGAGAACATCGCCTCGGGCGTCTATCCAAGGGACTTCTTTCCTGTGGGCACTGAAGTAAAAGTCGCTGACGATGCTCTCCGTCGGGTCACGGCAGTCGGGGCAACCTCGACTCGGCTAGAAGACCCTCATGGCAATTTCATGATCGTTCCGAACACGGACATGATTGGAAAGACCATCCAAGGGCGTCGTCCGAAAAAGAACGCTGCCCGTAGGACAGTCATCGTAAAAAAGAAAGCATAGCATACACAATGGCCAATGTTCCTCTAGGTTCCGTAGATCAGTTTAGTCCTGGCACGCTCACACGCGTCGAGATCGGGCTTCACCCGCTCGCCATCGCTGTGACGAAGGAAGGTATGATTCACATTATCGACGATCTCTGCACCCACGCGAATGCTAGACTTTCGGACGGCTGGCTGGAGGAAGGCTGTGTCGCCTGTCCGTGGCATGGCGCCCAATTTGACCTCAACACGGGCCAAGCACTCTCACTTCCAGCCACAGGCAAAGTAAACACCTATCCCGTCATGATCCGCGAGGGACAGCTTTATACCAAAATCGATTCTGACACTACTTCGACGCCTTGATACAGTATAGGTGCTCCGTCGCTCTCAGGTAAATGGTGTCTCCAATGACAACGGGACTTGCGTCCACGCCCTCACCGATGTCATTGGTCGAGACAACTTCGAATTTGTCGGCATCTTTGATCACCACAACCTTACCGCTTCGCCCCGTGACATAAACATGTCCATTGGCGATGACAGGTGAAGCATACACTTTCCTAAGACCAGGCATACGCTTTCTCATGTAGTGTGCCTTCCCCGTGTGAATGTCGTGGCAGGACAGAATAGCGTCTTTGCCAGAATGGAAGTAAACGCGATTGCCAGACACCGCGGGCGAAGCAATGTCGGGACAATTCTTTTCATGCGTCCAAAGCTCATGTTTACTGCCAGACAGATCACCAGAAGCTCCCTCTAGCTTGTAGGCGCCAAAGAAATTCCCACGAAAACCACTGCAAATAAGGGCTAAACCTTGCGTCACAATGGGTGTGGCCACAGGACGCTGAGTAGGACCGTCAGCACGCCAGACTTCCTTGCCGGTCTTCACATCATAGGCACGAGCAGTTGGATGTCCGTTAAGAATCACCAAGTCCTGATTGCCAACCTTGGTAACCAACGGCGTCGACCACGAAGACATCGTGTCAGGACGATCAGTCTTCCAAAGCGTCTTGCCAGTCCTCGCATCTAGTGCTGTGACAAAAGAATCCCCTTCATGATCCCAGGGAATAATCAGGCAATTCTGAAAGAGCGCTGGGCTAGAACCATCTCCAAACCCACCTCTGGTCGTCATCTTACCAAGATCCTGTCGAGACCAAACAAGCTCGCCATCTTTCGTTAGGCAATACGTGCCCCGAGACCCGAAGTGAGCCCAAACATGTTTACCATCCGTAACCGGCGAGGCTGAAGCGTAAAAATGATCTCGATGATGTCCAGAGTGTGGCACCATCTCAGCCACCGTCTTCTTCCAACGCACCTTGCCTGAAGAGCGATCCACACAGATCACCACAAACTGATGCAACGCTTCGGGAGCATCCCGCCCGTCGCCTTTCTTTGCCGCCGCTCCATCTGGCGTCTTCCCCGTATCGATCGAAGTCACCACATACAGGTCATTGCCTGCCACGACAGGCGTCCCCGAACCACGTCCAGGAATGGGCAATTTCCAGGCAACATTCTCAGTCTCCCCCCAAGAAACAGGCGGCTTCGCATCCACAGTCGCAGAACCTGAAAACGATGGACCACGCCATTGCAGCCAATCGGCAAGCGCAGCGGAAGTGGTCAGACTAAAAAGGATCCCTACG
>Ga0222717_10001691_pt1 | contig 17712 bp, 14 predicted proteins | sample C33_18DmetaG_FD_165053 | JGI IMG/M metagenome (GOLD analysis project Ga0222717, IMG submission 165053) | Estuarine water microbial communities from San Francisco Bay, California, United States - C33_18D | ecosystem: Environmental > Aquatic > Marine > Unclassified | place: USA: California...
CCTACTTTTACCCCTCTTTTATCCATATGTAAGTATTGGGTTGAATAGGTTCCATTGTGTTTAATTTTGACATAATTACCATTAGATCGAGTGTAGCTTGAGTTTATTACTGTACCGCTAGCAGTTGCTCGAATCGGAGTTCCAACAGGTGCTGAAAAGTCTGTTCCTTTGTGAGCTCTAACTCTATAACCATAATACGCTATTCTTCTTTTAAGATTATATCTTGATGAAATTCTACTGAATTGTACGGGAGATCTTAAAAAAGCTCTTCTTAAATTTTTTCCATTTTCATCAAAATATTCAAAAATCCCTCTTTTGGAGTCAGTTTCAAATTCAATTGCGTAAAAAGGTTTTCCTCTATGTTCAAAATAAGCGGAATGTATTCTGTTAAGACCAACATAGGTTGAATCATCAACAAACTTTGCAGAGTAAATAATTTTAAAATTATCTCCCTTTTCTAATCTAAAAAAATCAATAGTCCAAGCATATATTTCAGAAAGTTCATTTGAAAGTAATGGAGAAAGTTTTTGTTTTTCCATAGTCTCGGATAGTGAACTAGTGATAACCCCTTCAGCTTCAAATTCTTTTAATTTAACCTTTTTAGATTTTTTTTCTGCCCAAAGAGAATCTGTAAGCGAAACAATAACATAATCTATTTTGTTAGGCTGATAAATAAAGTATTGAGGGATGTTTAAAGAGTCTTTTGTAGAAAGGATAGTATAAGGCTTGCCAATATTAATTTTTCTAATATCATATACCTTTTTTACTTTTTGAACAATGTTATAGATTTGCGGATAGTATAAATTATTGTCTTCTAATATTGAGCCAAATGAATCTCCATTTTTGACTTTGCTTTTTTTTACGTTGAAATTGTTTAAAGTATAACCAAATTCGGAAACAATTTTTTCTTTAAATTTTTTTTGTGACTCTTTTTTTTTCTCCTCTGCACAAGAAATTAAAAGAAAAGAAAAAAGAAAAAATGAAAATAGTTTATTCATTTACATTTACTTTAAAAGGGTGCTTTAACCCCCTAAATTCTTCCAAATCAGCTTCAATTGAGCCAATTCTAAGTCCTGCCTCAATTTTTATTGGAATTTTATTTTTATCATTACTTACCCATAGAGTTAAGCTTTCACTGTCACTAAAAACTCTTCCAGACTCAATGTATGGCCTAAATTTTAGACAATTAATTACTCCAAATTTAGTTTTAATATTTTCATATCCTAAAAACTTCATTCTAAATGGATAATTTTCAGCATCAAAAAAAATGGTTATTCTAATAAAATCATTAATTTTTAAACTATTAACATCAAAATGGTTTCTTAGAAAGTAAAATGTTGAAATTAAATCTTGTACATTTTTTTCAATATTTACAGAACTTATTTTAGAGTTTTTAATGTCGTTAACTTTGGCAAGATTATTATTATAGTCGTATAAAATTTCTGTATTTTTAGTATACCCCCCTTCATAAATGTTTCGGGTTGACTTTAAAGGCTTAACTAAAAATTGGTCAAAGAAGGTTTCGTAAACATCTTCAACTTTGAAAAAAAACCTTGCTATTCCAGTAGTTCTCCCAATTGCGGTTGCTTTAAAAATTTTTTGATTGTTGAAAATTTCTTCATTCAGATCTAATGTCGCATAACTAGCATTAAAAAAGCCGTAATGAATCCTAAATTTTAGTGACTCTCCTGGCTTGAAAGCATCAAAAGATTTGTTTATAAACGGAGCACTAACTCCTGAGTCATTCTGAGCATTAATTTGAAAACATATTGATAAGGTTATTAATAAAAAAAATCTCTTTAAGCTCATTTAATGCAAAAATAATAAATACTAAGCTCTAGAATTTAAAAAAGCTCTTAATTTTTTAGTTTTACTTTCTCCAATTTCATTAATTAGTAATTCATCAGATGTTTCAGTTATTTTTTTTAGAGATTTAAATTTTTTTAAAAGTTTAATTTTAGTTTTTTCTCCTAAGCCTGGAATAGAATCAAATGAAGAATTTAAAGCTTGTTTGCTTCTTTTGTTTCTGTGAAAAGAAATGGCAAAACGGTGAGCTTCATTTCTCATCTTTTGAATTATTTTTAAAGTCTCAGACTTTTTATTTAGATAAAGAGGAATAGGATCGTTTGGATAAAAAATTTCTTCAAGTCTTTTAGCAATACCAAGAATTGCAATGGTTTTTTCAAGATTTAATTTCTTAAGGGCTTTGATGGATGAGCTCAGCTGCCCTTTGCCGCCATCAATTATAATTAAATCAGGAAAATCGGATTGTTCATCAACCATTCTTTTATATCTACGATACACTACTTCTTCCATTGAAGCATAATCATCAGGCCCTTCAACAGTTTTAATATTAAAAAGCCTGTAATCTTTTTTTGAGGGCTTTGCATTTCTAAAAACAATACAAGACGCAACAGGATTAGATCCCTGAATATTTGAATTGTCAAAACACTCAATATGAATAGGATTTTCATTTAATCTTAAATCTATTTTCATTTGATTAAGAATTCTATTGGAATGCCTTTCAGGATCTACAATTTCAACTTGTTTAAGCTTCTCAAGCTTAAATTGTGAAGCATTTCTTAATGATAAATCAAGAAGTTTTTTATTGTCTCCAGCTTTTGGTAAAATAAACTTAATATCTAAAATTTTTTTAAATGCAATATTTGCAATTACAGTTTTGTTTTTAGAAAGAAACTTATCTCTTAAGTTAATAATAGAAATCAATAGCAATTCCTTATCAGATTCATCTAATTTTTTTTTGACTTCTACATTATGAAATCGAATAACTCTTCCATACCCAACCTGTAAATAGTTAATATAAGCGTGAGTGGCATCAGAAATTATACTAAATACGTCTACACTTTTTAGCTTGGAATCGACGACAGTGGATTTGGATTGATAATTATTTAAGAGTTCAATTTTTTCTTTTGCTCTATGTGCTTTTTCAAAATTTAACATATTGGAAGCTTCAATCATTTCCTTTTTAAAATAATTTATAGAGCTTGAAAGCTTACCTTTTAAAAAATCTCTAATATTAGAAATATAAATTTGATAATCTTTTTCTTTTTGATAGCCTTCGCATCCTCCTAAACAATTTCCAATGTGGAATTCAAGACATTTTTTATATTTTTTATTTTTAACGTTTTCAGAATTTAAAGTGTAATTGCAAGTTCTTAAATAATACAGATTAGAAAAAATATCCATAATAGTTCGTACGGTTCTATAATTTGTAAATGGACCAAAATATTCAGAACCATCATTCTCAACTTTTCTTGTTGTCAATACCCTGGGGAAAGGCTCATTTTTAATTACTATCCATGGATAAGTTTTGTCATCTCTTAGTAAAATATTGTATTTAGGTTGATATTTTTTAATTAAAGAATTTTCTAATAATAAGGCATCTGATTCTGATGAAACCACAATATGTTTAATCTCATGAATATTTTTCACTAAATTTTTTGTCTTTCGAGAACCAGCATTTTTCTGAAAGTAAGATGAAACTCTTTTTTTTAAATTTTTAGCCTTTCCAATGTAAATTATTTTGTCTTCTTTATTAAAAAACTGGTATACCCCAGGCTCAGAAGGCATAGTGGAAAGTTCAATTTTTAGAGAAGGGTTAATCACAATTCTAAATTAATTCTTTTTAAATTTGTATAAAAAATATAATATGGAAATGTTTTGGGGGGTTGTTATTTGTGACTTGACGTTTATTGCTGTTGCATATATTACCAACGAAAATAATGCCGATATGTTACTTGCGGGATACAATACCATGTCTAAAAAAGAAAAAGAATCTTTTGATTTAAAAAATTATTTAATTTTTTTTAAGAACTTTTTTATTAAACTAACCCTCTACAGCACTATAATTTTTTTGATGCTTTTCGTAGCTTTTGATGAAATTACAGCATTTATAGGATACTTAGTTTCAGTTCTTGTTCCTTTACCCTATATGGTATATAAAGGGAATAAATTTAAAATTAAAAAATAGTGTTTAAGGAAGAATTAAGAAGCCTTTATAAATCCAAAAGGAATTCCTTGACTAGCAGCGAAGTTGAAGCTCTAAGCTTAAGTATAGCCAATAAGGTTTTGGGATTAGAAATATGGGATTATGATAATTATCATGTTTTTTTTCCAATTGAAAAAAATAATGAAATTGATACTAAATTAATTATCCAAGCTATTCAAGGTAAAGACAAGAATGTTATTCTCCCCAAATTGAATTTAGAAAAAAAGACACTTTTAAATTTTCTTTTGACCGATTCAACTTTGTTAAAACAAAATGAGCTTGGAATAGTAGAGCCTCAGTCAGGAATTTTAATTGATGAGTCCCAAATTGAAGTTGTTTTCGTCCCATTATTATGCTTTGATAAAAAAGGACATAGAGTTGGATATGGTGGAGGTTATTACGATCAATTTTTAATAAAATGTAAACCAAGTATTATAAAAATTGGGGTTTCTTTTTTTGATCCGGTAAAGGAAATATTGGATGTAGAAGTAACTGATGTAAGTTTAAATTTTTGTGTTACACCCAAAAAAGTTTATGAATTTTCAGGATAGATTTTTCTATTAAAAACTAGCATTATTCCAACGCCAATAGAAATTGCACTATCAGCAATATTAAAAACTGGTTCAAAAAAAGTAAAACTTTCTCCTCCGAAGTAGGGAATCCAGTGGGGCCATTCCCAAGAAAACATTGGGAACTGAAGCATGTCAACTACATGACCATAAAAGAAGGATTCATAACCATTTCCAGGGCTAAATTGCGCTATGTTATAATAACTGTTAGTGAATAGATAACCATAAAAAACAGAATCTATAATATTTCCAATAGCTCCGGCAAGTATTAGTGATAGACTTATTACTAAAAGTTTATTAGCGTTTTGTTTGATACTATTATAAAGCCAGTAAAAAATAAAAGTAACGGCAACCATTCTAAAAAGAGTTAAAAATAGTTTTCCATTTCTTTCAGAAATGAAAGGTATGAAATCATTGATTGTTGCTCCCCAAGCCATTCCTTTATTTTCAATAAATAAAAGTTTAAACCAACCTAAGTCAAATAAAGGAAGTTCTCCGTAGAGTGTTAAAGGAAAATTTAATTTAATGTATATTTTAGAAACCTGATCAACAACTAAAATTAAAAAAACAATAAGTAAAGATTTTTTTAAAGTCATAGTCGCAGAATTCAATAAACAGATGAATTATTTTTGCATATTCTTAGCCTCAATACTTAGTGTAGCATGAGGAACAAGTTCCAATCTTTTTTTATTTATCAGTTTCCCAGTTACTCTACAAACACCATAGGTTTTATTTTCGATTCTAATCAGAGCACCTTGCAAGTCTCTGATAAATTTTTCTTGTCTGATAGCAAGTTGTGTATTCGCTTCTTTTGACATGGTTTGTGAACCTTCCTCAAAAGCTTTAAAAGTTGGAGAGGTGTCTTCAGTGCCATTATTCCCATCGTTCATATATGCACTTTTAATTAAGGCTAAGTCGTTTTGAGCCTTTTGTATTTTTTCTGCTATTAAAGATTTAAAGTGTTTTAAGTCTTTGTCTGAATATCTTGTAATTTCCATAACTATTCAATTTTAGTTAAATGTAATTTAGAATTTATATTGTCAAATTTAATTTCAATACCGTTATCTAAAGAGTCTGAAAACTCGAGTTTTTCTGCTAGAGTTTCACTCAAAATATAATTTTGGTTTTCAAAAATAGCTTTTTCAAGTATAATATCCTTCTGAATTTTTAAATAAATTTTGTCAGTTACCTGAAGACCTGAGTCTTTTCTCAAGTTTTGAATTTTATTAATTAGTTCTCGGCAAATACCTTCATTAATTAGCTTTTGATCTAACTGTATATCAAGGGCTACTGTAATTCCTTTTTCAGATGCCACAAGCCAGCCATCTATGTCTTCAGAAACAATCTCCAAGTCGATTGCTTCCAGAGCTATTACTTCCTCATCTAGCTTTATCGAAACGGATTGATTATTTTCAATTTTATTAATCTCGCTTTCGTCGAGATTTTTAATTTTTTCAACAGCTTTTGAAAGTTTTTTCCCAAGTTTAGGGCCAAGTGTTTTAAAATTAGGCTTAACTTTTTTTATCAGTATTCCAGAGGAGTTGCTAATTAATTCAACCTCTTTAACATTAACCTCTGATTTAATTAAGTCAGAAATTTCAACAATTTCTTTTTTCTCTAAATCGTTTAGGTAAGGGATCATAATTTTAGAAAGCGGCTGTCTTACTTTAATCTTCTCTCTCTTTCTTAATGATAGTGCTAAAGAGCAAATTGTTTGTGCTTTTCTAATTTTTTGCTGTAAACTAGGATTAATATTCGACTCATTACAGGTAGGGAAATTTTCGTGATGAACAGAATCAAGTACGTCTTTACCAGTGCAATTAACTAAGTCTTTGTAAAGTCTGTCCATGAAAAAAGGAGCAATTGGAGATGATATTATGGAAATATCTTTTAAGCATTTGTAAAGAGTTTGATAAGCACTTATTTTATCTTGAGAATATGACCCCTTCCAGAATCTTCTTCTAGATAATCTTACATACCAATTACTTAAATAGAGTTGAACAAAATCTGAAATAGCCCTAGCTGCTTTTGTTGGTTCATAGTTGGAGTAATGACCATCAACCTCAGAAATTAATGAATTGAGTTCTGAGATTATCCATCTATCAAGCTCAGGCCTTTCATTTAAAGAAAGCTCTTTTTCATCATAAATAAAATTATCAATGTTTGCATATAGAGCAAAGAAAGAATAGACATTGTAGAGGGTTCCAAAAAACTTTCGCTTACTTTCTTCAATACCCTCAATATCAAATTTTAGATTATCCCAAGGATTTGCATTACTTATCATATACCACCTAGTTGCATCTGGTCCAAATTCTGAAATAGTTTCAAATGGATCTACAGCATTACCTAGTCTTTTGGACATTTTTTGTCCATTTTTATCTAAGACTAGACCATTAGATATAACATTTTTGTAAGCGATTGAATCAAAGACTGTGGAAGCTATTGCATGAAGAGTGTAAAACCAACCTCTAGTTTGATCAACTCCTTCTGCAATATAATCTGCGGGAAAAGCTTCACCATTGTCAATTTTAGATTTATTTTCAAAAGGATAATGCCATTGAGCATAAGGCATAGAACCAGAATCAAACCAAACATCTATCAAATCAGATTCTCTAAACATTTTTTTTCCAGATGCAGAACACAGAATAATATCATCAACAATATTTTTATGTAAATCAATTTTATTATAATTTAAATCACTCATGTCGTTTGGGTCAAAGCCATCAAATGGGTCTTTTTGCATAAAGCCCTTGGAAAGAGATTTTTTAATTTCATTTTTTAGTTCCACCATTGATCCAATAACGATTGTTTCTTTTGAGTCAGATGATTTCCAAATTGGAAGAGGGATTCCCCAGAATCTGGATCTAGACAGGTTCCAATCATTAGCATTAGCTAGCCAATTTCCAAATCTTCCCTCTCCAGTAGATTTTGGTTTCCAATTAATTGTTTTATTAAGTTCTACTAGCCTTTCTTTTTTTTTGGTTACTTTAATAAACCAAGAATCTAAAGGGTAATATAAAATTGGCTTATCAGTTCTCCAGCAATTTGGATAACTATGGACATATTTCTCAACTTTAAAAGCTCTATTTTGTTCTTTTAGTCTAATGGCAATTTCAACATCTACAGATTTTTGAGGAATGTTATCATCATAATACTCATTTTTAACAAATTTTCCTCCCAAAGATCCGAGCTCTTTTCTAAATTTCCCTTGTAAATCAACAAGAGGGACTAATTGTTTGTCTTCATCTTCAATCAATAACGCTGGAATTGGTGGGATGGCCAACTTTGCGACTTTAGCATCGTCAGCTCCAAAAGTTGGAGCAGTATGAACAATCCCAGTTCCATCTTCAGTAGTTACAAAATCTCCTTCAATGACTCTAAAGGCATCATTTGGATTATCGTATGGTAAAGGAGCTTCGTCCCAAAGTTGTTCATACCTGATATTAAGAAGATCTTTCCCACAAAAATTTTCTTGCACTAGGTATGGAATTTTTTTGTCTTTACTAGAATCAAATATTAAATCATCATCACTGCTTACCTTAATGTAATTGCTACCAAAAACTTTAGAAATAAGATCGCTAGCCATTATGACATTGATGAATTTAAAAGTATATTGATTGTAAGTTGAGATTACGATGTAGTCAATTTTAGGACCAACTGTTAGTGCAGTGTTTGATGGGAGAGTCCATGGTGTTGTAGTCCAAGCTAATATAAAAAGACTTTCATATTTTTTTAAAAAATCTGGAAGGGAACTTTTAATAGTTTTAAATTGAGCAGTAACGGTTGTATCGCTAACGTCTTGATAGGTTCCAGGTTGGTTTAGCTCATGTGAACTTAAGCCGGTCCCCGCTTTTGGAGAGTAAGGCTGAATAGTATAACCTTTATAGATAAGATTTTTACTGTAAAGTTTTTTTAGAAGCCACCAAACTGATTCAATATATTTAGATTCATAAGTTATGTAAGGGTTACTCATGTCTACCCAGTAACCCATCTTTTTAGTTAGATCATTCCAAACATCAGTATACTTCATGACAGCTTTTTTACAAGCCTTATTATAATCTTCAACAGAAATTTTTGTTCCTATATCCTCTTTTGTAATACCTAGGTCTTTTTCTACACTTAGCTCAATTGGAAGGCCATGCGTATCCCATCCTGCTTTTCTTTCAACTTGAAATCCCTTTAAGGTTTTAAATCTGCAAAAAATATCTTTGATGCTTCTAGCCATAACATGGTGAATGCCAGGCATACCGTTAGCAGATGGAGGGCCTTCGTAAAAAATAAATTTTGGTGCATCTCTCCTAATATTAATGCTTTTTTCAAAAGATTTATTCTTTTCCCAGTCGCCAAGTACTTCATCCGCAACTTTCGATAAATCCAAGCCTTTATATTCTTTAAATGCCATTTTTATTTTATCAGATTTTGATAAAAGCGAAAGTAACTATTTTAGATCAAATTTTATGACTTAAAATAGATAACTTAAAACAATATTTAAGTTTCGGCCTGGAGCAGATATCCCAGATGCAAATTCTCTATAATGAACATCTAGTAGATTATCTAAAATTATTACAGTTTTAATTCTTTTTGAAAAAGAGTAAGATGAGGAAAGTTTTAATACACTCCATGAAGGCATTCCATAATAATAAATTTCCCCATTTTTGTTTAATGTGGGTGTTTCTTCAAGTCCGTCTTCACCTCCAATACTGTAATCTTCTGGAGCTTTGGATTCGGAAAATCTAAAAGAGAATTGAGTTTCAAGTTTATTCAAATTTAACTTTAATAGTAGGTTGCCAAAGAGAGGAGAAATTGAAGGTATTGGATGGTCATAATCCGTATTTCTTCCTTCAGTATATGTCAAATTTCCTTTGATAAGTAAGTTTTTGGACAAAGAAGTTTTAAAATCAAACGTGGCTCCATAAATATATGCACTGCCTTTATTTATGTTAGCCATTGTAATGACCTCTTCCGAATTGAAAATAATTGTTTTATAATCATCGGAAGATTGATCAGTTTTAATTTCGTAGAAATCTCTAGAAATATGTTTTGAAATATGCGTGTAATAAGCGTTTATCGAAAATCCACTTAATTTATTTTTGGAATATTTTGATATACCAATTTCAGAGTTATATGCATATTCGGGTTTTAAATGTGGATTGGGAACTGTAAGAATTCCACTTTTTTCCCTGATTTTTCCAATATCGTCAATGTTAGGTGATCGAAAGCCACTAGAAAAATTTCCATTTATTTTCCAGTTTTTTGTGGTTCTATAGACTAATCCAACACTAGTAGTAAGAGAAGAGTTAGTTGAAGACACATCGCTAAGATTAGATTGAACAATCTCTTTGTTATTCCACTTAGCTTTAAGTTTGGTATTTGTGTATCTCATACCTATGTTTACATTAGATTTTTTAGAAATATCTTTTCTATACTCATAGTATGCTGCAATTGATCCATAATATCCTTCTTGACTTGGATATCGAGTTGGAGCATCGTAAGATTTATTATCTTCAACCAATCTAGAGGAGGGGTCTAAAACAAATTTTTGTAAATAGGCTGTTGATGAAATATCGTTAAATACATATTCAAATCCATAAACCCAAGAAGAGTTATCAGATGAATTTTTAAATAAATCTAAATTAATGGAAAACACATCTAATGATTCAATTTGATTCAAACTTTCAAGATCTTGAAATTTTCTGTAATGTCGTGATTCTCCAATTTTTTGATAGGCTAAAAGAAATTTTCTTTTATCGCTAAAGCTGTTCTTTTTTGAAAGATTAAGCTGAGACGAAATCATTGTTCTTTTCTGAGGACCATAACTCCATTTGGAGTATTTATAATTCCCATTTTTTAATTCATTTAACTTATCAAATCGATGTATGTCAGATGATTTTGAGTTTTGAAAATTTAAAATAAGACTAGAGAAATCAGATATCTTAAAATTTAGTTTTTGTAAAAAATCGTATTGATTATAAGAAGTGTGTTTTTGTAATTTAGGATTTGGGTTTGTAATAAAAGAATTATTATACTTTTCTGGATTAAGGAAATGATAATCAAGACCCCACGACTCAAAACCGTGATTTCTATTGTTACCCATTATAATATCCCCGAATTTTGAAAAAGAAAAATTGGTGTAGCTAGCCCATTTTTTTTGACTGTACTCAATATCAAAATTTTGTACAATATTTTTAAGACGAGGGTTAAAAGATGAAAGGCCAGTGAAATTCCATTCTTTTGAATTATTTATTTTAGGTGTTTTTGTATAATAATGAACTACTCCTCCAAGCGCATCAGACCCATAGCCTACCGATGATGGGCCATAAATAACTTCAGTTCTTTCTAAACTATTTGGGTTGATTGTGATAGAATTTTGCAAATGACCAGATCTGTAGATTGCATTATTCATTCTAACACCATCAACTACTAATAAAACTCTATTTGCCTCAAATCCTCTAATTACAGGGCTTCCTCCTCCTCCTTGAGATTTTTGAATTCTTACCCCATTTGCATATGTCAAAAGATCCGCTGACGTTTGGGGGGAGTTTAACTTTAGATCTTCATAAGAAATAACAGAAACTTGTTTGGAAATCTTATCCTTATTTTCTTTGCTCCGAGCTACAGATAAAACTACTTCATTTAAAGCTTGTGCAGCAGGAATTAAAAACACTTTAGAGTCATAGATTTCATTTTTGACTATCGATAGACTGTTGTAAGAAACGTGACCAAAAATTAAAGTGTCTTTAGAACTGAATTTATTTAAATCAACAAGACCGTTAAAATCAGAAATAATTGACTCCATACTTTGCTTACTAAATACCGTAGCATTGGGAATTATGCTTCCATTTTCTGAGTCAATAATTGATATTTTTTGAGAAAAAGAAAAATTAAAGAAAAGAATAAATAATAATATTAATTTATTGAAATAATTCATAAAGAATATTAAGTGACTTAGGTCTTTTAAAGTCAGGCAGGTGAATTTGCATGTATTTTATTAAAAATTCGATCAATTCTTTTCTTTTGTTAGAGGTATTAACTTCAGTTACAACATCATCAAATTCTGTGCCTAAAAATGATTTAAAATGGTCAACTAATTTTCCATTAATACAGAATTCGCTTTGGTCATATTCACAAAAAACTCCATCAATCATATTAAATCCATTCATTGTTTTCTCTGTTTTTTCGGGGGATATGCCCAAAAAAGAAAGGAGTTTAACTAAAAATTGTATGTGAAAATTGCTGAATTTTTCAGAATTGTCAAGCCAAATCATAGATTTTTTTACAAATTCAAATAATTCAATATTTTTCTCTTCTTCTTTAATACTTTTAGCTAACACTTCTGATAAAAAAAGAACAATAGAATTTTTAAATATATCAATATGTATTGTTTTATATGAATTACTGATTTTTGCAGATCGGATACTTTCCAAATTACCCTTATTTTTATGGTTAGCATCAATTTCTATAATTGTAAGTGGTTGAAACAATCCGATGTTAAGAATTTTTTTTTTTGAGGATCTAATTCCCTTAATTAAATAGGATTTTAAACCGTCAGATTTTGTAAAACATTTTACAATTATACTGGTTTCAGAATATTTTACGTAATTCAGTGAAATAGATTCTGTAGAAATTAGCATTTAGACAACTCCTTGAGCTAACATGGCATCAGCTACTTTAATAAACCCTGCTATGTTGGCACCTTTTTCATAATCCACCCATCCTTTTTCTTGACCATGCGTCAAACAAGAGGCATGAATATCATTCATAATTTCTTGTAACTTTGAGTCAACTTCTTCTCTGGACCAGCTATATCTTAAGGAATTTTGTGCCATTTCTAATCCAGAGACAGCAACTCCTCCAGCGTTGGAAGCTTTTCCTGGTGCATATAATATTTTGTGTGCTTTGAATACTTTTATTGCTCCAGGAACACATGGCATGTTTGCACCTTCACTCACACAGACACATCCATTATTAATTAGTGATTTTGCATCTTTTTCTTTTAGTTCGTTCTGAGTTGCACAAGGCAGAGCTACATCACACGGAATATCCCATGGAGTTTTATTCTTTAAAAATTTAGCATTAGGGTATTTTTTTATGTATTCACTAATTCTACCTCTTTCATTATTTTTTAGGTTCATTATGTAAGCAAGCTTTTCTTTGTCAATACCTTCCTTGTCAAAAATTGTCCCAGAGGAATCTGACATTGATATAACTTTTGCCGAAAGATGTAAACACTTTTCAGCAGCATATTGAGCAACATTTCCTGATCCAGAAATAGTCACAGTTTTCCCTTTAATTGAATCAGAAACATGTTTAAGCATATTTTCTGCAAAATAAACGGTTCCATAACCAGTTGCTTCAGGACGAATTAAAGACCCACCCCATGAGAGGCCCTTTCCTGTTAATACTCCACTAAACTCTTTTTTTAATTTTTTATATTGACCAAACATGTAGCCAATTTCTCTCCCCCCAACTCCTATGTCACCAGCAGGAACATCAGTATTTGGTCCAATATATCGGTATAATTCTGTCATAAAACTTTGACAAAACCTCATTACTTCTCCATCACTCTTACCTTTTGGGTCAAAATCTGAACCTCCTTTACCAGCTCCCATAGGAAGGGTAGTAAGGCTATTTTTAAAAACCTGTTCTAATGCTAAAAATTTCAAAATACTAAGATTTACTGTAGGATGAAATCGTAATCCTCCTTTGTAAGGTCCAATAGCTGAATTCATTTGAACTCTATAGCCTCTATTAACCTGTATTTCCCCGTTGTCATCTACCCAGTTTACCCTGAACATTAGGACTCTTTCCGGCTCAACCATTCTCATTAGAATATTTTTACCGTGATATATGTCTTGAGATATTATGTATGGTAGTACGTTTTCTGAGATTTCCCTTACAGCCTGCATGAATTCGGGTTCATGAGAATTTTTTCTATCAATTTCTGCTATAAAGTTTTCAATAATTTTTTTCATAATAAAAACAATTATTAAACATTAATATCAAACTAAGTTAATCAAATAATATTTAGAGCTAAGAAATCGCCTGATTTAAATCTTCAATTAAATCATCAATATCCTCAATACCCACACTTAGTCTTATTAATGAGTCTACTACTCCAGCCCTCTCTCTTTCTTCTTTTGGAATTGATGCGTGAGTCATTGATGCTGGATGCCCAGCTAAGCTTTCTACACCTCCAAGAGATTCTGCAAGAGTAAAAATTTTGAGGGATTCAATTATTTTAATTGATTTTTTGAAATTATTTCCTTTAGTTGTAAATGAGATCATTGCTCCAAAATCGTTCATTTGTTGAACAGCAATGTTATGATTGGCATGAGATTTAAATCCGGGCCAATAAACATTTTCAATTTCAGAATGACTGCTCAAGAATTTTGCAATTTTTTCAGCGTTTTCGCAATGTCTTTTCATTCTTACATGAAGAGTTTTTATTCCTCTTAATGTTAAAAAACTATCCATTGGTCCACAAATTGCTCCACTAGCATTTTGAATAAAATAAAGTTTTTCGGAAAGCTGTTCATTATTCACTATCAGCGCACCTAAAACTACATCACTATGTCCTGCCAAATATTTTGTGGCAGAATGCATGACAATATCTGCTCCTAAAGAAAGAGGTTGTTGTAAGAAAGGAGTCGCAAAAGTATTGTCAACTCCTAGAAGTATATTGAATTTTTTAGCTATCAGACTAAGTCCATTAATATCAATTATATTCATCATTGGGTTTGTTGGTGTTTCAACCCAAATAAGTTTAGTTTTATTGTTAATTAAATTTTCAACACTTGATAAATTTTGCATTTCAGTGAAATGAAAAACAAGCCCATAATCTTCGAAAATTTTAGTGAATAGTCTGTATGATCCACCATATAAGTCATTGGTAGAAATAATTTCGTCACCAGGTTTTAACAATTTTAACACAGCATCAATTGCAGCTAACCCTGATCCGAATGCTAATCCAAATTTTCCATTTTCTATACTTGCTAGAGAGTTTTCTAATGCAGTTCGCGTTGGGTTATGTGTTCTGCTGTATTCATATCCTTGATGTTCACCAGGGCTTTTTTGAGCGTAAGTTGAAGTTTGATAAATTGGTGGCATAACTGCCCCGTAACCTTTTTCAGTTTTTTGACCCCCGTGAATAGTTTTTGTATTAAATTTCATTTTAAATTAATTAGGATAATCAAATATAAATTATAAATATGATTACTGATAAACAAAAAATTGGGGATTGGGGTGAAATCAATGGAATTAAACTCTTAAAGAAAAACGGATTTACTGATATCACAGACTTAAACAAGATAAAACATAATTTCCCTGTATACGATCTACTAGCAAAAAAGGGAAATACTTGGTATGCTTTCACTTCTAAAACAAGAAATAAATTTAACCCTGGAGATGGAAAACTAAATAGGCAATACAATATTCTTGTTAAAAAAAAATCAAGATATAAACTAGATAAAGCTGCTCAATTACTAAAAGAAAAATTTAATTTAAATGAATTCAAAAAATATTGGATTGCTTGCCCAATAGATTATTCAAAAAAAACCCAGACTTTCTATTTTGGAGATTTAGAAAAAACAAAAAATTGGAGTAATCTAACTTTAGAAGACACATACATTGGAATCAAAATGAATGAAGAAGCTTTATTAACTTACGACATACTGGGTAAAGCAATATTTTAAAAAACTATTTTTTAACTACTTGAAATAACTCATCAAGAATTTTAACCATGGCAAATGAATCCATCTTACAATATTCTAGCAGGTTTTTTCTTTCTTCAACTTCGTTTCGATCAAATGTATTGTTTACCATCGATAAAAAGGTATTTGATGCTGTTCCACCGTCCTTAATAGCTAGTTGATCATAACTCAAATCAGAAACTAAAGCAGGAAGAACATACTTTATTGAATAACTTCCTTCCATCTCAGGTGTATAAAACCATTTCTTTTGAAAAGGAATCATTAAATCTTTCATCCTGTTTATGATATTGTTCAATTGCTCTTTGTATTTTGGATAAATTGAAATTAATTCATTGAGTCTACCCCTCTCAAAAGAGATATTGTAAACAATGACATCACCTTTAGATCCACAATCCTCAATCAATTTTTCAATAAATACTTCACGAGGATCAATATCAGACGGAGCTAAATATTCGTAATGAGAAAGATTAGATTCTTTTTCTTTTTGAACATGTAATGAGTATTGAAATACAACCTGTTGAAATGGTTTACAATTATCAAACAATGGAATTGCAGGTAAAATAGTTTCAAAATCTAAAAAGTATAATGGATAGCTCAAACTGTCCGTAAAGTTTTTAATTAAATCTTTCTTTATGATTGATGATTTGTGAACTTCAGAGTTAATCTGAATTTTCTGAGATGAACTAAATTTCATATCAGAGTTTTTTAACTGATCAAAAGTTATGATTCCTTGATTATATAATTTAAATTTTTTCTTTTGCTTCAACCTTGATATATCAAAAATTGAATATTCAGGAATATGTTTCCAACAATGAGCTTTAAAATCACAATCATAGGGTTCATTACAATGAACACCAATATTTTTTGTTGGAATTTCATTTTTATTAATGATCTTTTTTAAAAAATCAATCTTATCTGGAAGGATGGATTGTTGATTTAAAACTTCATTTTTTACTGATATAATTTTAAAAAAATCATTTAGATCAATTTCACCATTTCTTACATATTCATTATTTATTAATACAAGTGAAATATCACTTAATTCTAAACCTGAATTTACGATAGTATAATACTGTACAGCAGCGTCAATAACATATGTATCAGAAACTGATGTAGAACTCTTAACCTCATATGCCTTCCATTGATTATTTTCTTTCACAAGGATATCAATCGCCGATAAAAGCCCATTATATTCAAAAGTGGCTTCATATATAATGCTTTCACCATTTTCAATAGCTTTTTGCGTATTGATTAATGACTTAGAAATTCTTGAATAATCGTCAGGAGAAGCGTCGTAGCCCCCCTTAAATAAATCTTGAGCTAATAAACCCACATTAGTTCCTTGTTCAAATATTGCTTCCCTAGATACTGAGCTCTCCTCCCTTAAATCAGAATGATGCTTATCCAAGTATAGCATTTTCTCACATTGAACTCCTCTAATAAAAGATGATTTTGATAACCTCATTTATTTTTTTTGATAAATCTTTTCCATTTCTGAACTTTCTGAACTCTTTGTTGAATTATTCTGGCTTTTGAAAGAGATGAAGCAACTAAACCTGCTGGAACAGTAACAATTCCTAAACCAATAATAAGTACGAAAAAGGTAAATATTTTTCCTGCTATTGTTATTGGAAATACATCTCCATAACCGACAGTTGTTAAAGTTACAATACTCCACCACATACTATGAAACACAGATTTATAAGCTTCAGGTTGTGCCTCATTCTCAAAATAATATATACCAAATGAAACCACAAATATTAATATAACAGTGACCATCAAATAAAGAATTAACTCTTCTTTAACCAATTTAATGGCAATATTAAATCTCATTAGAGCTTTATTGTAACGTATCAATTTTAGCGCTCTAAAAATTCTAAAGATTCTGAAAATTCTCAAAAATCTAAAATCTAATGAACTTGGTAAGAAAAAGGGAACGATTGCAAGTAGATCTATAATGCCATAAAAGCTAAAAACATATTTTAATTTATTCGATGCTACATATAATCTTAATAAATACTCTATTGAAAAAATAACGATGCAGAATATTTCAAATACACCTAATATGGAATATATTTTAGGACTTAGATCAGGAATAGTCTCTATTGAAATTGAAATCAAAGACAAAATAATAAGCACCTGAATGGAATAATCTAGAATCATTCCCCTTCTAGTAGTGTTGTTTTCTATGATATCTTTTAGAGTTTCAAAATTCACATTAATGAATTTAATAATTATAAATTTTGTTTGCCTTATAATTACTTGAATTATAACTCAATTAGTTTTTTCCTATAACTTACTCGTAATTAATTATTTTAAAGTTTATGAGTACGAATAGTAATCAAAACACTGCAGCAGTAGGGTTATCTAAACTAATCAAACCTGCTTTAAACTTTGCAGGAATCGTAGGAACTGTAGGAGGTTT
>Ga0222717_10001693_pt1 | contig 17692 bp, 11 predicted proteins | sample C33_18DmetaG_FD_165053 | JGI IMG/M metagenome (GOLD analysis project Ga0222717, IMG submission 165053) | Estuarine water microbial communities from San Francisco Bay, California, United States - C33_18D | ecosystem: Environmental > Aquatic > Marine > Unclassified | place: USA: California...
AAGATATGGTGAAGGGTTTTATAGGAGATATTACTGGATTTGACCTTAATAAAAAAGGCATTGATTCAGTTCAGCTTACTTCAGATGGATCAGTACCTGTTACTATTAAGAGTGGCGAAGATCCTATTAACCAAGTAACGAAAAAGATAAAAGAAAAAGGTGAAGGTTTCTTTACTGGCTTTAAAGAAAAAGCTAAAGGAGTATTTGATAAGATAACATCAAGTCTTGGTGACTTTGGAAGCAAAGCCATGGAAACATTTAGAGGTTTAGGCGGCTCTCTTCAAAAGCTATTTACTGGAGAAGGTGGTATTATGAAAAGCCTATCAGGATTCATGAAAGGTATAACTGGTGGCGGTGGAGAAGGTGTTGGAGCTACTCTGTTTAGTATGGGTAGAACAGCTCTTAGTTTTATTCCAGGCTTTGGCGCACCTATGGCTACTGGTGGTTTAGTAGGTGTACGTCATATGGCACAAGGGGGACAAGTAAATGCTCTTCGTGACCGTGTACCTGCCATGTTAGAACCAGGTGAGTTTGTAATGCGTAAACCAGCAGTTAAATCTATAGGAGCAGGCAACTTAGGTCAAATGAACGCTACTGGTGGTAGTATGGGTAATGTGCAATTTAATATTGTTAATGAAGGTGAACCAAAAGAAGCTGAACAACAAGGACAACCTAAATTTGAAGCTGATAAAATAGTAATAGATGTAGTAATGAAAGATTTACAGAGCAACGGACCTATTAGACAGGCTATGAGAAATGGATAAGGAAATATAATATGGCTACCTACCCTAATGATGCTACAGCACCTGTAACAGCTTTTTCTGTGATAGCTACAGAAACTTTTAATAATACAGGAGTAAGTAGAGTAACTTTTAATTTACCTAGTGTTGTTGATAGTAAAGGAGAAGTAACTGTTTTTGATTCAGGCGTATTACAGTCTACATCATCTTATAGTTTGAGTAATGCAGGTGCTACAATAAATTTTGCTACTGCTCCTAATTCATCAGAACTAATAGTTAAGACTATTACACTTCCTAGTAGATTTCGTTTAACTAGAACTTTTCCACAAGTAACAGCTGTAGACTATAGTAGTACTTCTACAGTAACCAACGGTAATACTTATACTATAGATGGAGTTACTGAAGCTTTTTCATTTCCTGGATCCTCTAATATTGCTACTACAAGCGACTTTATGGTATATGTATCAGGTGTTTTTCAACAACCTGATAGTTTTACTTATCCCTCTGTTACTTTAGGCACACAGGGTATTGATATAGGAGATAATTCAGCAGTTAATTTACTAACTAACTTTGCATCTAACTTAACTGATTCTAGCCCTAGAACTAAAACTGTTGAGATAAATAGTGGCTCTGCGTCTTTTAACCAAAGTAATGTAGTGCTAGACGGTTCTAAATATATAAGTTCAGCTTCTAGTAATGACTTTAACGTAGGTGAAGAAAAATCTTTTACATATGATACTATTATGACTCCTGATGCAGGTGCTAGTATGAGTTCTAATCAAACTTTATTATCTCGTTTTCAGGATGCTTCTAACTATTACTTTTTACGCACTGTAGGAGCAAACTCTAATGTGGGCTTTGTAGTAAATCATGGAGGTAGCTTGACAGAAATATATGGGGGTAATTGTAATGGAGCTACTAGTTATCAAGTAGCTGTATCTTATGATAAAACTACTGCTAATTTACGACTCTACGTAGCTAATGCACTAGTTAAATCAGTATCATATAATCCTTCCGTAACTACTTTTTCTGCAGCACCCTTAGTTATTGGCGCTAATTCTGCTGTAGCTGGAGGATCTGTTTCTAGTCAAGAACGTTATAAAGGTAAAATTGATTATATAAGAATGGCTGATGGAGCGAGATATAGAGAAGCAACTCACAATGTTCTTACTACTACCGCTACAGTAATTGGTGGGGCGCCTTTAGGTGCTTTAGATATACATGATTCTTTATCTATTAGAATATTTGATTCTGCAGTGACAGTTCCTGATAGGTTTAATTCTATGGCCGATAGAAAACCGGATACAGGATTTTCTACTACTAAAAAATTTCAAGTAGCTACTTTTAAATCACAAGCTGGTTATGAAAAAAGAAGATTACAGTCTAGAAGACCTTTGAGAGCTTATGATTTAACATATACTAATATAACAGGAGTAGAAAGAACAGCTATTGAAAATTTTTATAATGCTAGAAGCGGAGATTTTGAATCTTTTAGTTTTGACTTGTCACACTTGAATGAAAGTGGTACAATCACTACAAGATTTGAAGGAGACTTACAGATAAATCAAGTTTTATCTGCAGGCACACTTCTTACAGAAAACTTTTTTACAGTTAGTTTTAAACTTCAGGAGACTTATGACTAATGACTGCTAGAAACTATGATGTAATACTAACTGTTGCAGATGCTGCTAATTTTATACCTGGCAACTCTATAGTGGGTTCAACAAGTGCGACTGTAGGATTTATTGCTAATGTAAATATTACTACAAAACAAATAAAAGTAAAATTAAATAATGTTGTGCAAGAGTTTCATACTAGTGAGACTATTACTTCTAAATCTGCTGTTATAAGTGGTTCTGCAAACGGTGCAATAAACACTCTTAGTCTTCCTTTTCAATCAAATGTATTTGCTAGTGAAACTACTACTGCTACTACAACTATAGCTTCTCAAGCTCCTAGCCCTTATATAGCCGAAAAAAATGCTTTTACACAAAATCCCATAGTAAGACTATTTGAAATATACTATCCAGGTGAATGGTTTCCCATTGATCAATTTGGGAATCCTACTGAGGATGGTGAAGGTAGAGCTTGGCCTGTAAATTTTCCTTTAAAATTTGCTGATGTAGCTGGTGATCTAGTATCTGATTTACAGTATAATGTAACTTATGATGGTGATTCTTACATACCTTTTCCTGTTGATATATCTAATATTGCTCAAGGCACTGATGGAAAAATTAATGAACTTAATTTAACTATTTTTAATGTAGATAATATTATATCAGCTTTAGTTGAAGATCCTTTTATTGTAGGTAACAATATAACTTGGTCTTGTGTAGCTAATGTTAACGGTACTCCTTGTCATGGGATTGATCCTAGAACTATTAATTTTACTCCTTCACAAGTAGGGAATGTTGGAGAACAGGCTTTTGATACATTAACTAGGGCGCGTGCTAATGGTTTTTCATATAGCACAGCTATAGTAGGATATTATGGACAATCAAATGCGTCTTGGAACTATGAACAAACTATAACTTCTCCGGCTACTGACGGCACTAAAGGTGTATGGAGATCACTCAAAGATGACTCTAGAGACTTACAAGGAGCAGTAGTAAATATTAAAACTACTTTTGCTAATTTTCTTGATGTATGGCCTGAGCATAGCAGTGTTAAATATGTTTCAGGAGGTGTTGTAGAAGTATATAACTCTATGCCTTATAGAGTAGGGGATACTATCAAATCTGCAAGTAGCACTAATACTGCAACTATAAATACTATAGAAGAAAATAGATTTTTATTTATAAGCAACGATCTAACACCTACTCCTAATCTTGGAGAAAATATTTTTATAGTTAACGCGGATGCTGATACTGAGTCTTTTATGGAAGATAGATTTAAGATAAATCAGTTAGAATCTTTAGGAGAAACAACAGCATCATTTAACTTAGTAACTTGGTTACAATATTTTAAACAAGTAACTCCTAGACGTAAGTATTATAAAAATACTTGTCAATGGCAGTATAAAGGTGAGGAGTGCCAATATCCTGGTCCTGGCGGTGGTACTATACCTGGAACTTCCCTTTCTGCTAACACTAATCCAATTGGTGTTGATAATACAACTGCATCTGGTCCAGAAGGGGATATATGTGGTAAAAATATTTTAGCTTGCACTCTTAGAAACAATTCTATACACTTTGGAGGTTTTCCTGCAACAGGACGCACAATCCCAAAACAATAAAATTAAAGGTTGTATACTTCCTTGGATGCATATTTTTGGAGGGCTAAAAGGTAATTTTTATTTATGTTGTCACTCAGAATTTCAAACAAATGCTACTATAGTAGGAACCTATAAACAACCGTTAGGTGATATATGGAATAGTGAGCAATATAAAAAAATACGTTTAGATTTTTTAAAAAATAAAATACCTATCGAGTGTATAAAAGCTTGTTATGAAAAAGAAAAACAAGGTAGTGGTAGTAATAGACTACAAGTAAATAGTAGATTTAGTAAAGATACATATTTACAGTCACAAACTAATGAAGATGGAAGTTTAGATAATAAACCCACTTATCTAGACATTAGATTTGGTAATCTGTGTAATTTTAAATGTAGAATGTGTGGTCCTGATGCTTCTACTAGTTGGTATAAAGATACTTTAGAAATTGGCTGGTCTAAAACTATGGACTACTATACTGATAATGAAGATTTTTGGACAGATGTTCCCCAATTTATTCCTAACCTAGAAGAAGTGTATTTTGCAGGAGGTGAACCTTTTATACAAGAAGGTCACTATAAAATGCTTACATTACTTATAGAATCTGGTTATGCTAAGAATATACATATAAGTTATAATACAAATCTAAGCCATTCTAAATTTAAAAAATATAATCTACCTGACCTATGGGCTCACTTTAAAAAAGTATCTTTATGGCCTAGTGTAGACGGATATGGAAGTCGCGTAGAGTATTCCAGAAAGGGATTATCCTGGTCTAAATTTGAAAAACATGCTATTATGTTTAAGAACAATATAACTACTATAAGTTCTGTTATAAATATATACAGTATAACATCTATGCCCAATCTTATACTTTGGTGTAAGCGTAACAATTTTGATTTTTATGGTACAACATTAATTGAGCCAGCTGAACAAAAGGTTACTTGTTTACCTAAAGAAACAAAACAAGATATAATAAAGTTATATAAAAAGTTTACGCATGACTACAAAAACTTATTAACCAGATATGATATAGAACAGATTAAAAGTTGGTTATCTTTTATGGTCAGTGCTGATGACTCTTTTTTACTTCCCATATTTAAAAAAGAAACTGAAAGATTAGATATGTTGCGCAAAGAATCTTTTATAACTACTTTTCCGGAGTTTGCTTCATGGTACGAGACTTTATAGGACTACCTCATTCTTACGATACAATAAATTGTATAACATTAATTAAAAACTTTTATTATATAAAATTAAATTTAGAATTTTCTTTACCAGAATACCCCCTATCTAAGCATTGGATTAAAGAATTTACTACAACTAGTATAGATAATTGGGCAGCTCAATGTGCTAAAAAAGTAAGTTTGACAAACGCTAAAGATTATGATGTAATAGCATTTAAGTCAGAAAAAACAAATTTAGTAATACATTTTGGAATGTACTTAATGCCATCCAAAATGTTACACATCGAAGAAGGGGGAATTTCGCGTGTGGAGACTCTATCAGATTATTGGGTAGAGACTATACATTCGATTTATAGACATGACAGCTTGGTATAATAAATATAAAGATTTTCCATATTTACATTTAGGTAATAATGCAGAGACTGGGATTGATTGTTTTAATCTCTGTAAATTAGTGTATCTAAATGAATTAGGTATAGATATACCGTATACTAGTGATCATTTTTGTAAGATTGTTGATGAAGATTGGTATAGTAAGACGCATGAACGATATTTTGAGATAGGAGGTGCCGATACTGATACTTATGGTTGGAGAAAAGTTAAGGAACCTAAACTTTATGATATTATAACTATGAGTCTAGGTGCTACGAACGTAACTAATCATTGTTCTTTGTATGTTGATAGAAACAAAATGTTACAGACTATGATAAAACATAAAAGTTGGGTTGCACCATACGGTAAATACTATAAACAATATACAACAGGGATATATAGATGGAAAGATTTATAAAATTAAAAGAAGATATGAACGCACATGCTTTAAGAGACTATCCTAGAGAATGTGTAGGAATTATAACTAACGATTTTATTTATGTGCCCTGTATAAATACATCTCCCTACCCAAAAGATACTTTTATATTAGATCCAGCTGCTTTAGTACAATACGATGACAATATATGGGGTATTTTTCACTCTCACCCAGGTGATGAAAATCCTATACCTAGTAGAGAAGATAAAGTAAGCGCAGCTTTTCAAGAATATAAATTTTTAGTAGGTTTTAATAATAAATTTTTTATATATTGGTTAGACTATAATGTAGACGCACTCATTTTTGATGAGTTTAAGGAAGAACATCTTGTTAATTAATCTTAAAATACATTCAGCATATAATAAGTTCTTTGAACAAAAAATATATTCTTTTGATGCATATGTCGGTATGGATATTATTCATTATCTTAAAGGAGTACATCCTAAATTCTCTAAGTATATAGTGCAAATTGGTTCAGGAGAATCTGATGAATCATTTTCATTAGTAGATTCTAATCTAAAAGAAATTACTGAGGATATGCTAGAGATTAAACATTTTAAAGAAGGAGAGACCATACATCTAGTTCCTAGTATCTGTGGCGGGGGTGGTGGATCTGGTAGAAAAATGTTTATGATATTTGCTCTGGTAGCTCTTGCTATGACTCCTGGTGGCCAAGCTCTATTACTAAGTGCTAAAACAGCTATTGCGGGACTAGGCACTGCGGGTGCTGGGGGATTAAGTTTTATGCAAACTATGGGTTTAAATATTGGTATGTCTATATTAGGTGCAATGTTTACTAAATCTCCTCAAGTTAAACAACAACAAAAAACAACTGAATCTAGTGTAAGAGATAATGGAATGTTCGGAAGTCTTACTAATAGCTCTGAAAGTGGCACTCCTATAGCTTTAATATATGGACAACATAGAGTAGGTGGTCAATTTTTAAGTGGTTATATAAGTTCTATTAGTCATGGTAGTGGTGATCCGATCAGCGTAGGAGCACAGTTCGATGGCGTATAGAAATTTTACAAACTATGATAATACTCTTGTTCCTATAATACAAGGAGCAAAAGGTGGTAAAGGTGGAGGTAGTCAAGAACCTTATACTCCTATAGAAAATCCTCAAAGTTTATTTTCTACAGACATCCTTTTTGTAGTTGTTGGACTGGGTGAAGGACCAGTATATAGAATTAATCCTAATGGTGCTCAAGATATAGAACTTGCAGATAACTCTATTGATGATTTAGTTAACTTAGATGGTAATGGTCTTGAAAATACTAGTAAATTTAAAACTTTATCTGCTACAGGAACCACAACACAAGGTAGATTAGATGTATTTGGAGAAACTGTAACTACTCCTCAAAATTTTGCATCTCCTGTCAGTCTTAAAAGCGGTAGTAGTGGTATACCTGCTTCTGGAGTTACTTTACAAGAAACTTCTTCTAAAGATTGGGATGCTATAGAGTTTACATTTACTATATCATCTTTACAAAGAATTACAGATAAAGGCGATGTGCTAAGTCATAGTTTATCTGTAGCTATTGATGTTTTTGATAGCACAGGCACAACTATAATTGCTAGTGCATCAAGAAGTGTTTCTGGTAAAACCACTGTTGCTTTTAAATTTATGATAAAGGTACAAATACCTGAAGCCAGTAAAAGCACGAATGGCTATAGATTTTCAGTAAGAAAAACATCTAGTGACTCTTCTAGTTCTGGTACTACTGATGATATTAGATTAATTTCTTGGAATGAGATTGAAAACTCACCTCAAGCATACCCAAGAACTGCACACATAGGTTTTGCCTTAAAAGCTACTGATGAGCATAATGGTATTCCTACTTTTACTACTTTGGTAAAAGGATTGGTGCATAAAGTTCCCTCTAACTATAATCAACCTACTCTAGCTAGTGGAGAAATAGATTGGAGAATGATAGAGTGTCCTGCTACAGGTGATAATAGTCCTGCAACTGCTGGTTATTTTTTACAACAATCTGGTTCTTCTGTTCAAACTAGTGCTACTATTAATATTTATCGGGGTACTTGGGATGGTAGTTTTGTATACTCTTGGTCTCAAAATCCTGTATGGATTATATACGATATATTAACAAATAAAACATATGGATTAGGACTACCAGAAGGTAATATTGATAAGTATAGATTTTATCAGATAGCTCAATTCTGTGACGCTTGTGATGTTACAACAGGTAATTTTGTAGGAGTAGATGGTATTGCTGACGGTACTTTTAGGAGTAAACCTAGAAATACTTTTACTGCTACTAGGGAAAATCAATTAGGTATTGCACAAGGAACAAAGATTAGAGAACGAAGATTTACTTTAGATACTTTAATTGCTGATCAAAAACAATCATTTGATACACTTAATTCACTAGCTGCTAGTTTTAGAGGAGCTATAATATATGCTCATGGTAAGGTAACTTTAGCATGTGATCTTCCTGATGAAACACCTGTTATGGTGTTTAACGAAACTAATATAAAAGAAAGTTCTTTTATAATAGGAGGTAATAAAGAAAGTGAAGTTCTAACAGGCGTTGATGTAAGCTATATCGATCCTAGTAATCACTATAAAAGAGAAACAGTGCGTGTAGACCAGTTAGGTAGTAATGACGGTATTTCAAAAACTGAAATAGAAAATATAGAATCTTTAGATGTTCCAGGAGTTACTAGGCGTAGTCAAGCTCTTAGGTATGCGCAATATCACATTGCTTCTTCAAGATATTTAAAAAGAACTGCTAACTTTACTACAAGCACTGATGCATTACAATTAGCACCTGGAGATGTTATTGCAGTTTCGCAACAAGCAACAGGCGTAGCTTATGGTTATGGTGGTAAAATTAAAACAGATTCTCCTGTTCAGTCAAGTAATACTAATGTATTTATAGAACATTATACAGTACCTTCATTAGCTTCTACTAATTTCACTGCTAATACTGGTCCTCTGGTTCTTAGAGTTATAAAATTAAAAGATGATAGAATTGACACTTATATAGTATCTAATACTAAATTTGCCTTATCTACTACAGATGCAGTAACTAGCGGATTTGATGAAGGTATACTAAATCCTGTTAAAAGATATAACCCTATTACTAGGGTATGGGATGCTTATACAGCCTTTACTTCTAACAGTGCTCCTTCAAAAGGAGACTTATGGACTTTTGGTGAAATAGAGGCAGAGGGTGATATTTATCGTGCAAAGAGTGATAAACTATTTAAAGTAACTCAAATAGACAGACAAACAGATACTAATGAAGTTAAAGTAGCAAGTGTTGAATATATTTCTAATGTGTATGTAGATTCTGATAAGTTTATTGATTATAAGCCTACTGCTTATACAGATATTCAATCTAGCCTAAGTGTTCCTCCTGTTCCTAGCTTTAAATTTCTTAAAAGTGTTAGAAGACGTATAGATGGATCTATAGTAATTGATGGATTATTAGAGACTTCTACTGAAAGAACTGGTTATGGAATAACCTATGCTACCGACTACGAAATATCAAAACCTTTTCAAGGTGTATTAGTATCTAATGCTAAATTATCGGGATCTAGTGGGCAAAGTATAACTGTAGATAATGCTGCTGCTCTTGTAGGAGAAGTAAATCCTGCAAGTTTAACAGGTAAAAATGGATTTTCTAGTCCTATAGGCGAGATAAAACTACTATGTACTGCTGTTAATGTAGTAGATACTGCTAGTGGCACTCTGAATGGTAATGTAGAATTTACCTTACAAGGTTTTACTCAGGTATTTGATGAAAATTTTGTTACTGATGTATTAGATGCTAATGACACAGCTGTTTTTGGAGGATTAAAAGGTAGTGATCATCTTACTATACCTATTAAGGAAAAAGAATCTACTCAAGGTCTACTAAATTTTGTAGGTTTTGCAGGTACCGTTACAGAACTTAGCCAACCTATAACAGGATATACTCTTGCAACGGATAAAGTAAAAATTGCAAATAAAAGTACGGAAGGAGTAACTTTAGTAAATAAAATTCCTGACGTTCCTTTTTATGTTAGTATAAACCAACTTTTAGATTCTAGACATTACTCTAATAATAGTTTTTATGTAAAAGGTTATGAGACTACGTATGTAAAAACTGGAGCGCTAACAGCTAGTACTGCAACTATTATTGACTTACCGTTAAGACCCAGAGAAGCAGAATTTGTTAGATTTTTTGTAGATGGTTTAGAAAAATCTAGTGGACAATATGTTGTTAACCATACAGATAACTCTACAAATGCTAATATAGTTTATACTACTACTGCTACAGACTCTGCTTTCAGAGCAGAAGTAGATTACTATAATGTGCCTGTATTTGAAATAGGTGATAATGTCCAGTCTTCTCATGCTAATGTATTTAGTGTAGCTACTACTAGTTATGATCCAGCTTCTCCTAAATATAATGCAGCACTAACTGCTAACTATATATACAGAATACATACTGCTACAACTCCTAAAGCTAATTTAGGAGGACTAGAATTTACCAATATCTCTCCCAACCCTTTAGGATCTATAGGTAATGTAAGTGGAGGCACAGGCACATTTGACTATGATACTAGCGCGTTTCCTGGTAAGTTTCACTTGGCTAATAATAGAGTATATCAGCTAGACACAGGTAGTTCCTTTGAATCTGCATTTTTAACTGAAGAACAAACTATAAAAGATTTAGGTACAGGTACAACTACCGTAAGAGCTAGAAATAGAAGTAGGGGAGGAAGACTTAGTGCTTTTAATACTAAATCTTTAAATATACAAGATATACCTATACAAAAAGTAGAAAATATTAATATTGTAGAGTCTTTATATCGTGAACAAACAGGTGGGGTTTCTGTGCGTGTTACCGTAGAATTTACTCATATACTCCAGCAAGAAGTAACAGACTATGAAATATCTTATAAATTAGATGCTGTAGAGAACGTGGGTTCTAATGACGGAGGTACAGATTTAACATCATTTAATACAGTAAAAGTGCCTGCCACTGGTGTAGATGACGATGGTAAAATTAGGTTTACTGTAAACGGTGTGAATAGAGGGCCTACTAGTGGTGCTAAAAATATAGTATTTAGAGTTATTCCTTTAAATAAAGATATAAGAGGAATAACAGCTACGGTAACTAAAAATATTATAGGTAAAACTGCTAAACCTGCAAATATATTTAATTTTACTGGTGGACAACAAACTGATCAAATTACTTTACTATGGTCTTATGTGCGTACTGTAGATGGAGAACTTGCAGATATCGACTTAAAAGAAGTGGTTATAAAAAGACTTCCAGGCAATATTTCTCCAGGCACTGATACTCAGAACTTAAATAATTTTGTTTTAGCAGATGATTTAGTTACTGTATCTGCGGGCACGGCTAGAAAATCAATTCCTATTGATACTTTTGGAGAGTTCACTTATTTCGCTAGAACTAGAGATACTAGCGGTAATTTTAGTGATGATGTTCAAATTATTACTTTACAAACTTCTCGTCCTATACGTAGCACTGTTGTAGCTGCTTATAACGAAGATGATCCTAGTACTAATTTTACTAATATAACAAATACAAATGCTGGAGAATCTAATTATCCTTCTTTTACAGACTCTAATACAGGTGGATTAGCTTTTAGCCTACCTGATTCTACTTTTAACTCTAGCACTGTAGATAATGCAAATGGAACTTCTAGCGGTTGGTCAGCTACTGCATCTGCTACCGATTTATTAGCTGCAGCCTCGGGAGAGTATATAACTCAGATTAGAGATTTTGGATCTGTAGTCGTTGGTTCTGTGTTTGTTGATATTGAGGCTACACAAGCTGTAGAATTAGCTTGGACTGACGGTAAAACAACTTATCTATCTGGTGTAACAGAAGTATCAGGTACTAGCGGTGTTTTAAAAGAAGTTCAATTTGGTGGAATCGGTCATGTATTAGGATTTAGTAATACTGATGTAGTAAGTCCTAGATATGACTCTAATAACGAAACTTGGATGACTGGTAGTGAAGCAGGTAGTGTATTTGCTATATGGAATGATGGACAATATACTGGAAATGTAACTTCTATTAGTGCGATAACAAAAGCTAGTCCTGCAGTGATAACAACAGATACAAATCATAAACTACTGCCTCCTGCTTCTATTACTGGCATAACAAAAGCAACTACAGCTGTAGTAACAGCAGCTAATCATGGGTTTATTAATGGTGATATAGTTAAGTTTGCAAGTATTGGTGGGATGACAGAATTAAATGGAACTACTAAAACAGTTGCAAATAAAAGTGATAATACATTTGAATTATCTGGAACAAATAGTTCTGGTTTTACAACATACACCTCTGGAGGTACAGCTACTACAGCAACTAGAGTAATTATACATGATGTATTAGGAATGACTGAAATTAATGATAGAGAGGTATTTGCAAAATATGCATCAGATACTACAGTAGAAATATTTACGGATGCTACTCAAAGTACAGCACTTAACTCAAGTGGCTTTACAACATATATCTCTGGTGGTGCAGTAGACGAAGGTGATTATGCAAATTCTAATTCCTATGCTTTAATAGCTGGTTTAGTAGATGCTGATGAAATTAGACTGGGTGCTAGTTATCATGCAAATGGTGATTCTACAGGAGGGAATGTTTTTGCTAATATAACAAGTATAGCCTCTAACTATAAATTGGTAAATCTTAAGCAGTATAATGATACTGGTTCTGGTGATACTTTTGCTGGAACTTTAGGTGCTATATCAGCTCAAACTCAAATTAGAACTACTAGTGTAGCAAATGCTGATTTATATTATGCTAATGGTAATGTGGACGTAAGTCAGTTTGTAGGTGGTGCTGTAAATGATGGTTTCCAAACTTATCAAGCAGGTAGTAGAACTCTTAGACAGTTTCAATTAAAATTTATACTAAAAAATGATCAACCCGACGAATTTGACTTTACAATTGATAAATTTAGGTATACTATAGAGAAGGATACAGTTACTTTTACTGATACTACTATTTACGATGCTACTACTAAAACTATTGATATTAGTAGTGTAGGTTTTCTAAGTAGACCTGTTATAAGTTATGCATTACTAGGGGATACTAGCTCAGATGCTCCTCATACAGTGGTTACTACTGCTGCTAGTGCTACATCTATAACATATAAAGTATTAAAAAGGGATGGAACAGCAGGCACAACAGGTGGTTCCTTATCTGTAATGATGACGGCAACAGGAGTTTAAATGGCATTACAAGATTCAAATACGTATATAGAACCGACTGCAGGTACTTCATTAAATGCTTCACGTACTCAATATAATAATTCTTTACGTTCTTTGCTAACTAATTTTAGAAGTTCTAGTCCACCAACAACAGTAAATATAGTTGCATCAGGAGATCCTATTAATGTGCCCGATGGCACTATTATGCATTTTGCTAATTCTAACGTTAATGCTTTATTTGTATCTGATTCTACTAGTAAAAAATCTTCTCCAATTGGCGGTAATTTTACTAGAAATGGTATAGGCCATCGTAATGAAAATGGTATTGTGCCTTTAATGTCTAATGCTCATACTTATGAGATAGGTGAGTTAGCTACTACAGTTAGTGCTAGTGGTACCGCAGCTAATGCTAGGCTATATCTTGTTACAGCTAATAATAGAACAGCAGCTGATTTTATTGATGTAGGCATACCTCCTACAAACGGTTCTATTGTAAATACTATGGTTGCTATTAATGGTATTACAACAGATCGTGTTAATTTAACAGGAGGTAGGGTTACAACAGCAGGTCTTAGAGTTAATGATCTTTCCGCTGGGGGAGGTAAAACATGGTATCCTGAAGCTGGCGCAGTAGGTAATGCTCAATTACAAATATCAGGAGTTAGTGCCACTGCTAATACTGCTATACTTTTTAATTATAGTAGTAGCACTTCTAATGTGTCTTTAGCTCATGAGCCGGGACAAACCGCTGTAGCTAGAACAGGCTTAGCAGTTATAAAACAAGATGGTACTTATACTGCTCTGGCTGCAAATATAGTATTATCTTCAGCAATTCAAGGTTCGGGCACAGTGCCTGTTCCTTTACTACCTGCGGGTAGTATTGTTGCAACTGGAGGTACTGTTCCTACTGGTTGGTTAGAGTGTAATGGGCAAGGAGTGAGTAGAACAACGTATGCAGCTTTATTTGCAGCTATAGGTACTACTTATGGTGCAGGTAATGGATCATCTACTTTTAATGTTCCTAACTTTGAAAGTAAAGTTTTGATAGGTGAATCCTCTGTATTTTCTATGGGAGTTGGGGCTGGAGCATTTAGTTCTGGAGGCACTATTACTACTGCTTCTGCTTCTGCTAGTTTAACTACAGGTACTACTACAGCATCTACTGGTGGTAAAGATGCTGGTAGTGTTACTGTTTTGAACGCTGCTAGTGTGGGTGGCCACACACATACAGCTGTGGTTCCACATGCTGTTGCAAGATATATGGTTAAAACATAAGAGGGAAATAATGGAATATATAAAAGTTCATATAGATGAGATGTTTCAAAAACAGATATTTTTTGAATATAGACTTATAGAAGAAGACAAAAGTAATGATATGGTTAGTAGAGCCTTTCCTTTTGCTAAGTTAGTTGAAAAAGAACATAAAATAGAAGAATTAGTTAAAGGAACTATAATAGGAATTTACTATGAGCAACGTGGTAGAAATGTTGTTACAGAACGTCAATGGTTAGATAAATCAGAACCTTTAGATCAAGATACAATTGACTATATTGTAAGCCTAGCTAAAAGAGTATGTGTTAATATGGTTTATGATGAAATACTAAAACCACCTACTATTGATGAACAGGTTGAAGATTTTATAAAAGAATTTTTTGAAGAAGGAGATTCAGAACCATTAGAGCAGAAAGACTTTTTAGCTGAATTTTTTGAAGAACTTTCTGACGATACACAAGATGTTAAAAATACTAATACTATATCATCACAAATAAAAAATAAATTTGAGAATACTACTTTAAAGCAAAAAGACTTTTTATCAGAGTTCTTTGAGCAACTAGATGATGAGTAGTTAAGGAGCGAATATGGCGCTTACGCGTATTACATCTACAGTTTTAGAGTCAAATGCCGTTAGTGCAGAAAAAATGGCTAATGGTTCATTAACTACTAGACTTTATGGGATAAAGTCTATTGAAGCTAAACATTTAGCTGCTAGCGCCAATGCTGCTAGTATAACTACAAATGTAAATATATTACAAACTAATATTAATGTTGTTCATGCCAATGTAGTAGCAGCAGAAGCTAATATAATATCTGCTAATACTGCTATGGCTTCAAATTCTGCTGCTAATGATTTCTTAACGTATACTAGTTTAATTGGCGCTATAAATGATACTACTAATAATGTTCAGACAGTTTCTTCTAATGTAGTGCACGTAGAAACAAGAAGAGTAGCTAACATTGCTGGCGCAGTATCTACTATTACTACTGCTGATCTAACAGCTTCTAGAGCGCTTGTTTCCAGTGGTAGTGGTAAAGTAGCTATATCAGCTGTTACTAGTACAGAACTTGGTTATGTAGATGGTGTTACTAGTGCTATTCAAACTCAACTTACCGCAGGTGTTACAAATACTAACACTGTTCATGCTAATGTAGTAGCAGCAGAAGCTAATATAGCTGGAGTGCTTGCAGGTACTAAAAACTTTACTGGTGGCGTTACTATGGGTGATGATTTAGTCATTCAAGGTAATTTAACGGTGCTTGGTGACAGTGTTACGGCTAATACTATTAATGCTGTTATACAAGATAGATTTTTATTATTAGCTAACTCTGCAACAGGCGCTCCTAGTGCTGATATAGGTATTCTTATGAATAGGGGTAACGAAGGTAACGCTGCCCTCTTTTATGATGAATCTGCTAAATCATTTACTATGGCAGAAACTAGAGATCCTGATAGTAATGTTGTTATTAGTCCTACAGGTTTAGCTAATCTAGCAGTGGGCACACTAAAATATAATGGAGCAGATTTAAATACTGCTATTACTGATAATAGATCTGGTGCTGTATCTACAGTATATAAAGATGATCTAACAGCTTCCCGTGCTTTAGCTTCTGATAGTAGTGGTAAAATTGCTATATCAGCTGTTACTAGCACAGAACTTGGCTATTTAGATGGCGTTACTAGTGCGATACAAACTCAATTAGATGCTGGCGTAACTAACGCTGCTGCTGTTGTTACTGAGGCAGTAGGTATAGAAGCTAGAAGAGTTGCTAATATTGCTGGAGCTGTATCTACTATTACTACTTCTGACTTAACAGCTTCAAGAGCTGTAGTATCTAGTGGGGCAGGTAAGGTAGCTATATCAGATGTTACGTCTACAGAGATTGGCTATCTAGATGGCGTAACCAGTGCTGTACAAACACAACTTGATTCTAAGATAGCTATTACAGCTTCTGCTGCTAATGATTTTGTAACTTTTACTAGGCTTAATGCTAATATTAATTTAGTATCAGCAAATGTTGCTTTAGGTCTTAAACAACTTATAAATGTTGCAGCAAGTGCTACAGGAGAAGGCACAGGAAGTAATAACTTTTTTGTAGCTACTCCTCCAGGAAGCAACCCTATTGCTATTGATAATGTTATAGTTAGTTTAAATGGTATTACACAGACCAAAACTACTGACTACATATATACTCCTGCCTCTGGTAAAGTAACTTTTACTGATGCAGCCATACCATCAGGACTAACTGTGCAGATTATATCTTTGAATCCGCCAACCTAATGAAAAAATATAGACAACTAACAACTGAACTAACTTTCAGATGTAATGCTAAGTGTCCTGCTTGTCATAGAGTTAAACCTCTTCGTGTTAATTTAAATGATAAAAAATATACTATATCACTAGATAAATTTAAACAGTTATTCTATCCTGAGTTACTTAAAAATTTAGATTGGTTAGTTATTAATGGTAATTTTGGTGATTCTGTAATGAATAAACAGTTTCGTGAAATTATAACATATGTTAAACAGCATGATACTAGAATTCTAATACACACTAATGGTGGTATACATGGTCATGACTACTGGACTGATGTTGGTAATATATTAACAAATCGTGATATTATTAATTTTGATATGGATGGCCTATCTGATACTCATTCTAAGTATAGAATTAATACTAAGTTTGAAGATGTATTTAATAATGCTTGCTCAGTTATTAAAGCGGGTAAGGCACAGGTTCATTGGAAATATATTGTATTTGAGCATAATAAACATCAAGTAGAGCAAGCTAGACAAATGGCTTTAGATCATAGTTTTCATACATTTTCTACTGTTAAAACTTCAAGAGATGTATTTGCCCCTAAAACAGGTAATTTTGTTCATTCTAAAAAAAGTAAAGAAAATATGGACAATGCTGAACGAGTTATAAAATGCGTATGGGATAATTGGGGAAAATGGTATATTTCTCCAGAGGGTTTAGTATTCAGATGTTGTTGGACAGGTGGGCATTATTATGACGAACAACAATCTCGTTTTTACTACCCACCTAAGTTTGAAAACTTATTCAATGGACTTCATGTGCCTTTAGAAAAGATTTTAAGTTATGATTATTGGACTAAACTACAAAATTACTTAAAAGGGTATGATAGGTCATTTAAGCTATGTAAATCTCAGTGTGGTAAAATAGTATCTTCTATTGAAAAAACAGAAGAAAACTTAGCAACAGGGCAGCGAACATTTTTTGACTCAGATAATCAAA
>Ga0222717_10001694_pt1 | contig 17692 bp, 17 predicted proteins | sample C33_18DmetaG_FD_165053 | JGI IMG/M metagenome (GOLD analysis project Ga0222717, IMG submission 165053) | Estuarine water microbial communities from San Francisco Bay, California, United States - C33_18D | ecosystem: Environmental > Aquatic > Marine > Unclassified | place: USA: California...
GGCTGTAATTGCGGCCCTGAGTTCTAAAGAGTTTGAATCTTTGTTGATGGACGAGTCCGGCAAGCCTATTGCGCTTACCGCCGCTCTTAAATCAGGCTCACCAACGCTTGCAGCTTTAGAAAAATCTTTGGAGCAGATGGCTGTCGGTCTTTCCAAGGAGCGTAGCTCTGCCAATGTGCAGGCGGACCGCGCACTGCGGAACACGATTGTTGCGTTGTACGGAACAGGGGACAAAACCGCAATTCAAGAAGGCGCACTTTTGGCTCAAGCGGTTTTCGACGCGGACTTAGAAAATAATCTTCTCGGCGCAATGAACGAGGTATTAACCGCTTTTGATAAGGTTGCGGGCAAGCGAGGACCAGATTGGGCCGCGGAGAGACAGGCAACACTTGGTCAAAAGTTATATGCAGTTATTGATGAACGCTTTAAAGCAGGTCGCGCTCAAGAAAGAACGCTTTGGAGAAATACGGGACCAAACCTAACTCTCACTGAGTTTGTTGACGCGGATGGTAATGCCACGAATGTCCCTAACTTCATGTCATACTGGCAAGATACATTACCGGAAACGGTTGAAGCTGCCGATGAGGTCAAAAAACCACTTAATGCAATAAACGCTTTTGTTACTCGAAAAAGAAACGAGTTGTTTCCAGAAGAAGGCGTGGCTGCGGAGGTTGCAGCTAGTCCAAGGTTAACGCAAGCACGAGAGCGGCTTGAGGATTCCTTAGACGCCATTAGTGGAGTGACGTACAACGTTGACCGTTTTAATTCAATAAGAGACCAAGCTAGTCAGATCGCAGACATAGACGAGCGCGTTACCTTTCTACGTCAAAGGGCTAGTATAGTTCGCAGAGAAGCGGCTGACGCAGAAGATAAGCTTATAGAAAGACGCACGGCTAAAGCAATTGATGAGCTCGCCGATGTTGAGCGTTTGACGGCACGAGATACGGCCCGAGAGGGTGCGTTGGCGGCTACTGACGAGGCTACTGACGGCGCTGTTTCTATTCGAGAGCTTACAGAGATGAGAACTACTGCTTTGAGCAAAGCTCGTATGCTTGCCGCAGCGGGAGATAGTTCGGGTGCGCGAATTGCTTACGGCTTTGCTGAAGCTTTGATGCGCGATTTAGAAAGCTTCCCACAGGGTGTTGATCCCGCCTATGATACGGCCCGAGCCTATTCTCGCGCGTTTAACGACGCATACACTCGCACATTTGCCGGAGACATTCTTGGAGTGAGCAAAACGGGCGCGCCGAAAGTTGCCCCAGAGCAAATTGCAAACGACATCTTTAATGCTGACGCAGGGTACTTGCGGTCTTTACAGTTAGATGGAATTGGCAAGTTTGAACTTACGCAAAGCTTGACAAACCTTGCCGGAAACGCACAGGGCGAGCTAAAGCCGCTTCTTGATGATATGATGTCTACAGTCATTAACAAAGATAATGACATGATAGATACTCAGAAACTAACTAACTGGGTTTCGGAAAATGCGGATGCTTTGGCTCAGTTTCCACAGGCCCGAGATAACGTTCTACAAGCTGTTAACACAACGACCACGGTCCGCGGGACTACGGAAGCTATTCTTAGAAACATCAGAGCGTCGGACAGGATGTTTGATGCTGAAACAGGCGTTCTTAACGTCAATTCTCTAAAAGCTTGGATGGCGAAGCCGGAAAACGTCGATGTCTTAAACGCTATGCCTGCTCTAAAAGCGGACTTAGAGAACAGCATTACAGCAAACCTTCTTTTGAAAGAAGGAACCGCGGCAAACAAAGAAGCTCAGAAAGAGCTTAACGGTCAAATCTCGTTTATGGATTTACTTCCAAATACGACAGAAAACCCTGCCACCGCCTTTGCTCGCGCGTTTAACAAAAACAACAAAAGCCCGATTAAAAGCTTAAACAATCTCTGGGAGGTTGTTCAGAAAGCTCCAGAATCTTGGACGGACGCCACAGGCGTGACCCGCACAAAAGAAGAGGCTTTGGAAGGCTTCAGAAGCTCTTTGATAGAATCCCTGTACACAAGAAACGGTCAGACCAGTAATTCGTTTAGCCCAAAAGGGTTGTACGAGGCTATCTTTCTTCCGCACCCCAACTCTCCGAGTAAAATAACTTTGGCAGAATGGCTTGTTGAAAAAGAAGTTATGCCAAAAGTAGAAGTTGATCGGCTCAAAAAGATCACCAGTGAAATGGTTAAAATGGAATCGTTCACCATGAAAGATGGTGTCGATCTTGGGGATTTAGCCGAAACCGTAGGTCCTATGATGGACTTTTATTTGCGCATTGTCGGTTCATCGATTGGTACTAGAGCGCAAAGCCTTATACCCGGGGATTCCGCAGGCGGCTCCCTTGTCGCGGCCAGCGCAGGTTCAAAAGCCTTTCGGACAGCATACTCAAAAGTCTTTTCAAACATACCAGAGTCCATGAAAATGGATGTTATGACTCAAATGATGCGAGACCCGGATTTATTGTCTGTGATGCTTAAAAAGGGTCGCACAGAAAGAGAGAAAAGTGCCATTGGTGGCAGACTGACCGAACTTCTGATAGAGAAGGGCCTTATTCCCGCAGGCCAAGGCGCGGCAAACGTTGGTCGTCGCGCTGTTCCATCGGTTACGCGAGAAGGTGTATTTGAAGATACTGAAGGTCAAACACCGCCTCAGTCTACACCTTTCTTTATTCAAAATGTTTTACCCTCTAACGACCAACAAGGCGCGGTAGCTCCCGCTCCGCGGCCCCCGGTCCAGAGACCTTCGCCTGTAGGACCTCCCACCACTCAGGCGTCGGCCGTACCTAGTCCTGCTCCAGACCCCGTGCCTGTTAATACGGGCCCGGTTGATAGGACTAGGTACGCTGCCCTGTTCCCTAACGACATGGCTTCTGGTATGATTAGACAATCTCAAGGAATAGGAAGTTTGATATGAGGAGAGATAACATGCCCAAGCAAGTCATGGCCTACGGAAATGGCGGCGGAATCTCTTCTTTGGCTTCTGTGCCGATGGAAACGACTTTGGCGGGCCAGCCTCACCGATTAGCGTATGTAAACCCTCAAGAAGAACAGATGATGCTTGCCGCGGGCGGGGCGGGTCTCCCCGGTCCCGGCGGTATTCCGGCTTACTGGAATTTGTTTGAGCCGTCCACTTGGGGCGACGGCAACGGCTTTGAAGGTTTTACGTCTAGTTCGAGTTCTTCGACTCCATCTAATGACGGTGGCAGTAGCAATAACGACTCAACTCCAACTTTTAAAAGTTTGTCGGAAGCGTCTAAGGCGGGTTACCACGGAAAGGCCGTCAACATTGAGGGTAAGGGCCTTCAGAAAGTAGAGTTTGCAGACGATAGCTACAACATTCAAATGTCAAATGCTTCGGCGGCAGCTTCTTCAAGCAACGACAGCCCCGGCATAATAGACAGCATCTTGATGGGCATAGGGGCTAAAGACAAAACGCCGGGATACAATGCTGCGACTGCCGCAGGTATAGCGGCACGAAAAGCCGCAGAAGATGCTGCTAGATTAAACCCAACCGCAGGAGATGACGACAATGTTCCGGTTGTCAGTGGCGGCGGTGGCGGCGGTGGCGGTGGCGGTGCAACACCCGTTGTGGTTGAAGAAACCGTCACTCCTTTTACAGGATTAACAGACACTCAACTAGGAGCTCAGTCTGAGTACCTAAGCAATGTTGCAACTTATCTCGGTCAGTTTGACCAAAATCAATTAAGCGATGTAGGTCAGAGACGTTCTATATACGGTTCAAACGAATTTAAGCCAACGACAGAGGAGTTTATAGCCATAACGGGGGCCGATGAAGAGCTTGCCCAAACGCTTATTAGATCCATACCTAAAAATGATTTGCGGGATTGGTCTAAGATCATGGCGTCTGACAATCCTTTAGAGGCTGCACAAGCCGCGACGGCGGCATATTATATGACTCCCGGTCTATATGGGGGAGGCCAAACCATTCATACGGGTCAAATGGTTGACGCAGTAGATAATCTAATCGCTGAAACAGATCAGCTATATGCTTATTCAAAAGGTTATTCCCCCTTTAGGGAGCGTTATGGCGTTGGAAATGTAAAAATCGGCATTAAAACACCTGACGGCGTGCAACTTACTGAACTAGGACCTTTGAGCTCTCCCACGTTTGGAGAAAACCTAGCTAGATATGGGTACGGGTCGGAGGACCTCGCGGAATTAATACCTGCGATACAACAATACTATACAGATAACTTTGACTTTAATCCAAGTTATTACAATAATTTAACAAAAGTTTCGGATGGTCGTTACGTCGGCAATGGTCGAAATGTTATGTTCGGTGGGGGTGATGCTCAAACGAATGAGCTTAGTCAACTATTGGGTCAAGACGTTGTAGTGCAACAACCGAACGGAACTTATTCAGTTATGGATACATTCGGGTTAGGTCAAGGCGCAATATCGGGCGAAAATATCGACCCTTTTGGATATATTTCTAATCTTCAATCTTATGAAAACCCGTATACCACATCTGCTTTAGACGTAGGTCAGGGTTACTTGTTTCAAAACACTCCCGGGTTCTATGGTCAGTCGGCTTTGAACATTATCGATGAAGACCTTTACAACGACAACCAAGCCGCTGCGGCAGCAACTGCCGCGGCTAAAGCTCAAGCCGATGCGATAGCTCAAGCACAAGCCGCGGGTATAAGCTCCGGAACGCCCACTGTAGGCTCTCAACAAAGCACAGGTGTGCAAAGCACGGGTTTGCAAAACTACAGCGCATTAGTACCTGCCGCGGGGACATCAACTCAGGGTATCGCGGGACTGCCCATGACGCCTGCCACAAACAATCCGTATGTCTTTACTTCGTATAACCCCGGAACCTACAACCCCGTTGTTGGTGGCGGATTAATGCTGCCGCCTCTCGCTTAAAGGAACACATTCTATGCCCGGTATCGCTACTTTAAATGAGACCGCAAGGAACATGACTCGCAAGCCGCGGGGCATTGGCTTTTACCAACAGTATGCAATGGGTGGCGAGGTATCTGGACCTCCTCCAATGCGCGGCCCCGACCCGCAGGGGATTGCTCGGTACGCTCCCGGTGGTCCTGTGGAAAGTATTCGACCACAAGCTAGACCCGAGTCCGATCCGGAGTTTTCTGCACCCTTGACCAGTTTACGTCCGCAACCGAGACCGGAGCCCTATTTAAATAATTTGCCAGAAGGAAAGTTTTTTGAAATAAACTCTATGGTCGATCAAAGAGACGGCGTTGAAAAACCTGCTATTAACTTTAGAGACGGCGCAATCATGTTCTTAACAGATGTTGAGAACATGATTAGTAAAAATCAAAATGCGTCCGAACCTCTTGTCGGTAAATCAACCGCAACAGAAGTCTTGGAATTTTTACAAGAAAAAAACCCGACTAGCCAAGAGTTTTTAAACTACTTTAGTTCTGCGCGACTCGCGGAAGGCGGACCTGTTTATATGAATCAAGGCGGAGGGGTTGACGAAGTCTCGGCTCGACGCGCCTCAACAGAAGACTTAGATAACTTAGCTAAAATGGTACGAGAGACTTACGGGTTTGACCCCGTTGCGGTAGCTTTGGAGCAGGGAGTTGATCCAGAGTTGGCTCTTCGGGTGATGTATGAGGAAAGCAAAGGTAAGCAAAGTGCGGGAAGCGAAAAAGGTGCTCGCGGTTTGATGCAATTAATGCCGGGAACTGCCAAAGAGTTGGGCGTGGACATAAACGACGCTTTGGATAATTACACTGGTGGATTAAAATACCTTAAACAAATGACAACCAAGTTTGGTCTTGAAGTAGGTTTAGCAGCATATAATGCGGGTCCGGGTAATGTAGAAGAGTATCAAGGCGTCCCACCGTTTAAAGAAACTCAAAACTATTTGAGGATTATTGCAGAACCTTTTACAGGAAACAGCGTAGAGGGGCTTATAAACACCGGAGCGGAAAACTTTATGATGAATCAGCCCGTGTTTAACGCCGAAGATGTAGCTAGAGGGCGCGGTGTTAGACCTATGTCACGGCCCCCTGAAATAGAGTTCTCTGCGCCTCTGACAAGCTTCCGGCCAGTAGCTAGGGATGAACCCGTTATTCCTCAGCAGCCCATAAACCGACCACTGGCGATGCCGGAGGGTCAGTCCATGATCGAAAAGTATGGTCTTCCCGGTGACATGCCACAAGGCGGGATTATGACAGCCAGCCGCTAACATCCTCTTTGAGCACCTGTCCGGCAAGATCAATCTTGCTGCGCAGGGCGTTCAGGACTTTCTCGTCAATGGTATTAGGCGACACCAAGTCGATATAGGTCACAGCATTCTTTTGCCCGATCCGGTGAGCGCGGTCCTCAGACTGTAGCCTTATCTCAAGATCGTATGAGTTGCTGTAGTAGATTACAGTATTGGCCGCGGTCAGGGTAATTCCGTATCCACCTGTCTTAGGCTGACCAACAAAGAACCGCAGGGGATCGTTAACGTCTTGAAAGCGATTAACAATCTCCTGCCGTTCTTCTTGAGGTGTTTCCCCGTAATATAGTGCGACCGAATCGGGCCCGAAACGGTCGCGCAGGGTCTGGCAAATCTGTTGAATGTCGTGGGTATACGACGCCCAAATGATTGCCTTCCCTGATAGCTCGTCTGTAATGCTGGTTAGTTCACTCAGACGGTTGTTCTTTAGCGGTTGTATCTTTCCAACGTCGGGCTGGAAGAAACCGCAGCAAATTTGTTGTAAGCGCATGATTTGCGTCAGAACGCTTTCTGTAGTTGCAAGCTCCCCATCCAACTGAGCCAACGCTAACTTCTTCATCTGCATGTAAACCTTGGCCTGTTCGTCCGTCAGTTCTACGTTCCGTCGCGTGTATATTTTATCCGGAAGGTCTAAGCACTCTTCTTTGAGGATGCGGGTAGAGAAGTTAAACAAGCGTTCGTTTAGCTCATCAAGGCGTCTATACCCGGTTATTTCCTGAAAACTGCGCGCTCCCATCATACGCTTCTGCACTATAGCGTAACGGTTTTGAAACGCAAAGAAACTATTGTATCCAAGGGCGCGTTCGTCCAGAAAATTACACTGGCTAAACAAATCCATAGGGCTTTTTGTGACAGGAGAACCCGTAAGGATGCGGCGGTATTTGCTATACTTAGTCAGGACCATAAGGTTCTTTGTGCGCTGGGCTTTGCGGTTCTTGATAGTCGTGCTTTCGTCTACAATCACCATGTTGTCAGGGTTCTGTACCAAAAAGCGTCCCGCCATCCGCGCACCGCGAGGCGAGGAAAAAGCTTCAACATTAATGACAAATATCTTGAGACCGTCAAAGTCTTCCATAATCATTTCTTCAAGCTCGGCGGCATACCTCTTACTAACCGTAGGCTTCCAGCTTAAAACTTTACGGTTGACCGACTCAGATAAATGCAACGGTATCTCGCCAAGTGCCCAGTTGTCGTAAACACCCTTGGGTGCAACTATCAAAGCCGCGTTAATTTCTCCTTTGTCGTAAAGAATACCCATGTTATCAATGGCTACCTTACTCTTACCAGTTCCCATCTCCATGAAGTACGCATGAAACTTCGCGGACCACGAGCCTTCAAGAGCTTTACGCTGATGGTCGAACGGTTCTGTTTTGAACTGATACAAAGTTTTCTCCTTTTGACGCTTGACTATAGGAATGTATAAGAATATAAGCGTCTTTGTCAAGGCCGTAAAAGGGTCTTTAACAACGAAAGAGAGAAAACATGAACGATATACTATCAATGATGGAATCCGACTTTGAAGATACAGTCGCTAACTCCGTCGAAAAGGGTAACCTTGGTGAGATTTCCACCCTAGCCCGAAAAATCCGACAAGCGCAACAAGAAGTCGAAGAGATTGAGAAAGACCTCAAATCTCGGAAGAAAGACTTGTTGAAGCTGACTGATGAAGAACTGCCGTCTGCTATGCAGGAGTTGGGCATGTCTTCGTTTTCATTAGATGACGGTTCTACTGTGGATGTTAAACCTACATATGGAGCCAGCATATTAGTGGCTAACCGCCCTCTTGCTTATGAATGGCTGCGTGAAAACGGTTACGACGATATTATTAAGAATGTCGTAGCTTGTGAATTTGGTCGTGGAGAAGACGATCAGGCAAGTGCCTTTAAAGCTTTTGCTGCAAAAGAAGGCTTTCCCGCCGATCAGACCGAAAGTGTTCATTCCGGAACGCTCAAGGCTTTTGTTCGGGAACGTGTCGAAGCCGGGGATGATTTCCCTATGGAATTGTTTGGGGCCTATGTAGGCCAACGCGCTATAATCAAAGGAGCAAAATAATGGCGAATGCAGTTGCAAAAACAAAAAAGTCTGACGTAGTACAGTTTGATGGGGCTATGTTTGAACAGGATGCTGGTCAAGGTAACCAAAACATCAGCAGTGATGATCTGGCCCTGCCGTTTCTCAAGCTTCTAAGCGGCTTGGACTCTGTTCTGGACACCCATGAGACCGCCCGGAAGGGTGACATCTATAACACCGTCTCAGGAGAGGCTATAAGCGGTAAGGAAGGCCTGTTGGTCATTCCATGCGCCTATCAGCGTGTATTCATTCAGTGGCTTCCACGGGGCTCAGGATCGGGCGCACCTATGGCTATATACCAGCCTAACGATTCCACTCGCCCTAAAACTGAGCGTAGCAGCGAAGACAACAAAGAATACGTTGTTGGCGGCGACGGTGATTACATCGAAGAAACTCACCAGCACTATGTTCTGGTAGTCAAAGAAGACGGCTCAACCGAGACCGCTCTGATTGCGATGAAGTCCACGCAGTTGAAGAAGTCTCGCAAGTGGAACAGCATGATCCAATCGGTCACCATGCAGGGGAAAAACGGTCCTTTCAACCCGCCGCGCTTCTCTCACATCTACCGTATCAAATCGGTAGCAGAAGAAAACTCTAAGGGTTCTTGGCACGGCTGGGAAATGTCGCGTGAAGAACCAATCCAAGATGCGAACATTTACGCACAGGCTAAAGCTTTCTCTGAAAGCGTCTTGAGCGGCGATGTAGTGGTAAAGCATGAAAACGATAAAGCTGAGAACACAAACTCAGACGACATCCCGTTTTAAGTTTTACTAGGGGGCTGCTACGGCAGTCCCCACCGCAAGGACATCACCATGACAGTTAAAAAGTTCTCGTCTATCTTTGATGGACTAAAAGAAGCTTACGGCACATATCGCGTAGAAAAAACGCAGTCCAACGGCAAGAATACAGGAAAAGCAGGGATTGTTCGTGAACCGCGGAACGCGGGTCTATGGGAGGGCCACCTGTCCGGCAAGGGCAACTCTATTGGCATCATACCGATTAACGCTGACAACATGTGCAAATGGGGCTGCGTTGATATCGATCAGTATCCGCTGGACCATAAGCTTTTGTTGGAAAAGATTAGAAAATTAAAGATACCTCTGGTTGTCTGCCGTTCTAAGTCCGGTGGGGCTCACTGCTTCCTCTTCTCTACAGATTGGGTTGAAGCAAAGGACATGCAGAAATCATTGAAGAGCGTGGCCGCTGCGCTGGGCTACGGTGAGAGCGAGATATTTCCAAAGCAGATCAAACTGCACTTGGACCGCGGAGATGTAGGAAACTTTCTAAACCTACCTTATTACAACGCGGAAGAAGGTTTACGCTACGGCATCTTGGACGACGGCACATCGGCTTCTCTTGAAGAGTTTTTTGAGCTTTACGAAAAGTATGCTCAGACCCCGGAACAGATACAAAAGTTACAGATTACAGAAAGCGCCGAGGGTACGCCTGTTCGGGACGGCCCGCCGTGCTTGCAGCACCTTGTCAAAGAGAAAATCTCCGAAGGTGGGCGCAATAACGGTCTGTTTAATATCGGCGTCTATTTGCGCAAAGCGTACCCTGATAGCTGGGAAACAGAAATCCTAACGTACAACATGCAGTACTTAGAGCCGCCCTTGCCCCTGTCAGAAGTGACAGTGGTGGCAAAGCAGCTTGATCGCAAGGATTATGCCTACAGGTGCAGCGACGCGCCAATTAACGCGCACTGTAACAAGGAACTCTGTCAAACCCGCAAGTTTGGCATTGGGAGCGCCGTACAGAACGCTACAGTAGCCAATTTGCGTAAGTATAACTCAACACCCCCGGTTTGGTTTATGGACGTTAACGGCGAGCCTCTGGAGCTAGACACCGACGCCCTAATGAGCCAGCCCATGTTCCAGAAGGCTTGCATGGAGCAACTAAACTTCATGCCGCGTAGCGTGGCAAAGCAACAGTGGGAGGGCCGGATCAGCGCCCTGCTTACAGAAATGCGCGAGAACGAAAGCGCCATCATGGAAGTAGCCGTGGACGCCAGCATCAGCGGGCAGTTCTACGATTACCTAGAAGAGTTTTGCCGCTTCCTACAGCAAGCACAGGACAAAGAAGAAATCTTGCTTCGCCGCCCTTGGACCGACGAGGACGCAATGGTCACTTACTTCCGCCTCAAAGACTTTGAGAACTTTCTAAAGAAGAACAAATTCTTTGAGTATAAGTCTCACCGAATTGCTCAACGCCTGCGGGACATCAACGGTGACAGCACCGTGCTCAAGATCAAAGGTCGAGCCGTCCGCGTCTGGCAGATACCTGCCTACAATGTAGGGGACATGGACATATCTACACCGGACTTTGCGCCAAAACATGGGAGCCCGTTTTGAGTAAGAACGTCTTTAAAGAAATGCGTAACGCCGAAATCGTTCACATGATCGATCAAAGGCACATGACAAAAACAGCAGTGGCTAAATGGTTCAACATTAGCAAGCAGCGCGTCTGGCAGATTTACCAAAGGGAGAAAGAGAATGTTCAGGATATTCGGCCCACCGGGGACGGGGAAGACAACTCGACTTCTTAATATGGTCGATGACGCCCTCCAGAAGGGTGTCGAACCTCGCAGCATTGCTTTCCTAGCCTTTACACGCAAAGCGGCTAATGAGGCCAAAGAACGCGCGGCTAAACGCTTTAACCTAGACCCAAAGAAAGACCTATTCTACTTTAGAACCCTGCACAGTCTGGCCCTGACCTGTTCCGACATCCGGACAGAGCAAGTCATGCAGGACGAAAACTACAGAGAACTTTCTGAAAAAATGGGTGTGGAGCTTCAAATCACCCGCTCAAACAGCTTTGACGACGATCTGCCCGATATGACCAAAGCCACAGACCCCATCTTGGGCATGATAAACCTTGCCAGAATGCGTAAAGTGTCTCTGCGTGACCAGTACAACTCTATGGATAGCCCGATTGAGTGGAACATTATAAAGTATGTGGATGAATGCCTGCGCAGCTACAAAGAAAACCTAGAGATGTACGACTTCACAGACATGCTCGAAAGCTTTCCAGAAGAGGGCTTCCGCTCATGCCCCGCGTTTAAACTCTGCTTTGTAGATGAGGCACAAGACCTTTCCCCTATCCAGTGGGACATTGCTCATATTTTAGATGAAAAATCTGACCGTATGTATTGCGCTGGGGACGATGACCAAGCTATCTATAGGTGGGCTGGGGCAGACGTAGATCACTTCATTAACCTCGACGGTGGGTCAGAGACCCTGTCTCAGTCCTACCGAATTCCGCTAGAGGTACACCGCCTCGCAGAGCGGGTCGTGGGACGCATAGATAAAAGGTTCCTAAAAGATTACGAGCCAAGAGTAGACAGTCTTGGATCAGTGCGCCGCATCTTTAGTATAGAAGAAATGGACATGTCAGAAGGAACGTGGCTCGTGCTTGCTCAAGCCGGATACCAACTCCAGCCCGTGGCTACCGAACTAAAGTCCAGCGGATACCTGTACGAATACCGCGGCCATCGGTCCATCTCAGAAAAACTAAGTGACGCCGTGAACGGCTGGGAGCAACTGCGCAAAGGTAAAGACATCCCCGGCGCAACCGCTAGAAAAATCTACGCATACATGTCAGTCGGGGACCGTATCACCCGAGGGTTTAAGAAACTGCCCGGTCTGGAGGACCAAGACATCGTAAACATGCAATCTCTGACCGCGCACCACGGGCTTTTAGCCGACGACAGCATGATCTGGTCTGAGGCGATGAACAAAATACCGGACAACGACAGGGCATATGTAACGGCGCTTCTGCGTCGAGGGGAAAGATTTAATGGTGAGCCCAGAATAACGGTCTCTACCATCCACGGGGCAAAAGGTGGGGAAGCGGACAACGTCGTATTGTTTACCGATTTATCACCCGCAGCCGAGCAACAGATGAATGTTAACTCTGATGACATGCACCGCGTATTTTACGTCGGTGTAACTAGAACCAAAGAGAATTTATTCATCGTTGAACCACAAGACTTCACAAGGAGCTATAATCTATGAAACGCGACGAAGTATTAAACACAGCAAAAGAGCTTATCAACGGCCAACGCGCCAAAGATTACGGGGATGCTTACAACAATCATGCTCGAATTGCAGATGGATGGAACATTATAATAAGCGGAGCTTTAAAAAGCCACGGTTATCTGACCCCGGCCCACGTTACGTTGATGATGGATTGGGTTAAAACAAGCCGTCTGATAGAAACGATAGGCCATGAGGATTCGTGGGTGGATAAAGCCGGATACACCGGGCTGGGAGCGGAATTTGTCGAGAGAGACGCGCTACCTGTAGACAAAATTATAAAGAGAATAAAAGATGAAGCTTAAAATGGCTACACCATCCCTGAATTCAGAGTGGGTTCCACCCGCAGAACTGCCCGATCTTACAGATGCAAAGACAATTGCTATCGATGTTGAGACCAGAGACCCAAATATCAAGAAAAACGGCCCCGGTTGGGCTGTGGGTGACGGTGAAGTGGTCGGATATGCCGTCGCAACAGCCGATTGGGCGGGTTATATCCCTACAAGACACCGCGGCGGAGGTAATTTAGACGAAAAAATCGTCAATAAATGGCTCAAAAAGGTTTTTGAGTGCCCCGCAGACAAAGTTATGCACAACGCTCAGTATGATGTGGGCTGGATCAAGCGCATGGGCTTCGAAATTAACGGTCGGATCATCGATACAATGGTTGTCGCGTCCCTTTTGGACGAAAATAAGTTTTCCTATGCACTAAACTCACTAGCTTTCGAGTTTCTAGGTCTCGCAAAGAACGAAAGCCTGCTCAGAGAGGCCGCAAAAGAATTTGGGTTCGATCCAAAGGCCGATATGTGGAAAATGCCCGCCATGTACGTCGGACCGTATGCCCAAACAGACGCCGAAGTGACCTTACAGCTATGGGATTATCTAAGAGTTGAGGTCGGAAAGCAAAATCTTTGGAATATTGTCAATCTAGAGTTGGATTTGCTCCCCTGCTTGGTCAATATGACATGGAGAGGCGTCCGCGTTGACATGGACAAGACAGAAAGAACACGCGACGCGATCCTCAAGCGAGAAAAGACCGTATTAAAAGAAATAAGGGGACTTGTTGGTAATGATGTGGAAATATGGGCGGCAAACTCTGTGGCGAAAGCCTTTGATAAGTTATCAATACCATATCCAAAGACAGAAAAGGGCGCTCCATCGTTTAAAAAGCAGTTTCTGGCCGAACATCCGGAAAAATTACCGCAATTAATCGTTCAAGCCCGAAATCTTAACAAGACCAGCGGAACTTTTATAAATAACATCCTAAAATTCTGTCACGGCGACGGTCGAGTGCATTCGCACATCAATCAGATCAGAGGGGACGACGGCGGCACGGTCTCTGGCCGCTTTTCGATGAATAACCCCAACCTACAACAAATCCCGGCCCGCGATCCTGAAATCGGGCCCCTTATTCGGTCATTGTTCTTGCCAGAAGAGGGCGAACAGTGGGCGTCAATCGATTACTCGCAACAAGAACCGCGCATCTTGGTTCATTATGCTCATGTATATGGCAAAAGCCGGGGGATCGCGCTCCGCGGGGTTGAAGAGTTTGTTGAGAGCTACAAAAACGATCCAAACATGGATTTTCACACAATGGTCGCTGAAATGGCAGACATCCCTCGAAAACAGGCCAAAACAATCAATCTGGGCATGATGTATGGCATGGGGGTCGCCAAACTGGCGGACCAGCTAGACATTGAAGCCAGCGAAGCCAAAGGTCTGGTGAAACAGTACCATGACCGTGTGCCATTCGTAAAAGCGTTGATGAACGGGGTTACAGAGCGCCTGAACAGCAAAGCCAGTGGCGGCGCAATAAGCTCTATCCTCGGACGCAAGTGCCGTTTTAATCTCTGGGAACCCGATTCGTTCGAAATGACCAAGGCGCTGCCATACCAAGAGGCTGTCTTGGAATATGGGGACACTTGCCGTCTCAAGCGGGCGTTTACCTACAAAGCTTTGAACAGGCTAATCCAAGCGTCTGCCGCGGATATGACAAAGAAAGCGATGGTCGATCTGTACAAAGAAGGTCATCTGCCGATGCTACAAGTGCATGACGAGCTTTGTATGTCTGTAAAGACAAAAGAAGAGGCTGAAGGTATTGCAAAGATAATGATAAATGCAGTACCATTAGAAATCCCTAGCAAATGTGATGTTGAAGTGGGTCCAAACTGGGGAGAAGCTGTTTAGAGGCTTGGCGTACTGCTCGATATACGCCCACCACTTCCAACTGCCCTCCTGCCTTAAACGGCAAGAGGGTTTTTTATTTATATAAACATATTTACAGCGCAAGTTATCTGGTGTATTTGTTAAACCCTATAACCAGAAAGGAAATAAAATGGGCAACTCTTTAAGAGCCGTTATCGTTATTGATTTTGAAGCAAACACCTTCGAAGATGCAAGCGCACTTGACACGGCGATACGGAAAAAAGCAAAAACCCTTTGTGATGAGCTAGTCGATCCATCCAACACTTCTAAAGATGACTTATGTATTGTAGATCATAAAGCTGGCGTTCTTCTTTCAGAAAGACGAGGACCAACGGGTTCAATTCACAAAATTGTTTTTAGAGGCACAAGGGGTAAAAATAAACCAAAATTGCCGGATTGGTTATAGTAAAAAGGTTTTTCTTGCAGGTTCCCATAAACTCCTATATGGTCGGCCGTGAAGCGACGAGGATTGCCTTATGGATACTACAAAATGGAAAAGTGTTCTTGTACCAATTGAGGTTTACAAGGAGATAAAACTGGATTCCGCGGCCAACGGGCGTACAATAAGTGGACAGCTTAGAGTTATGTTCGATGTATATGCTAAAAACCGCGATAAGAACGTTGACACATCCCATAAAGTCGCGTATAAATGACTTAGACATTCTCCAATGTTTGATAAATGTTAAAACCCTCAGTTCATGTCCTGACTGAGGGTTTTTTCTTTTCTAGAAATAAAGGTTGACTTTATCCCATATCATTTTTATTCTCTAATTAGTAAAACAGGAGAATGTTAATGGGACTTGATATGTTTCTAATGGGTGAGAAATTCATCCCCACGCATGACAATAAACACACGCGGCCTACCGTCGATGGATACAAAGTGTCCAGCACAATTCTCGATTTGGGACAGTGGCGCAAGCATTGGGCTCTGCATGAGTGCATCGAACAAGATTACGTTAAGTCTGGCGGGCGCATTTTGCTAGAGCCGGAGTTCCTGCTTGAAATTGCTGACGCAGTTAAGCAAGGTAATTTGCCCGAAGCAAACTATTCACCCCAAACAGACGCCTTTCACAAAGAACCGAAAGAGGTTGCAAAGACCGTAAAGATTTTTCGCGATGCTTACGATTGGGTCAACCGAGAAGACGGCTTTTGGCGCAGCGTTTATTATGAAGGAAGCTGGTAATGACCCTCGTCGTAACACACTGCCCCGAATGCAAAGTAAAAATGCAAGCCGTAGATAGTAGAGAGCACACGGCCTACGGCTTTCCAACCGTGCGCCGCCGCCGTGCATGTATGAAATGCTCTTTCAGAATAACAACAATAGAGCTGCCTATCGATTTAGGTAACTCCATTTTTGAGGAAGAATAATGAGCGACATCACAAAAGTCACAGGCATTAAAGGCGCTACCGTTCATCATCCTCAGATGAGCGGTCGGGGGCACGGCAGGCTTGGAAAAGGTAAAAAGATAAAGAAGCTAAAGTCCGCCCCTAAAAAAGCAGACTTTCGATACATGGTGCAGGATGTTGTCCGGCAGTGTCGAAGCGCCCCGGAAAAAGATGTCTTTGGTATCGAAAATAATACGTTGGGCACAGGTTTAAAATTCGGGTGGAGCTCATATGACTTCGCGCAGTCTTTAGTGTCTCAATATCAATACTTTGATTGCAGCCTGCTGTGTTCCTACATTCGAAGCAACTTAGACGAAATGTTTCCATTGTTTGAAACGCCGCCAACTCAGGATGTAATTTTACCATCTACAGAAGTCGGGCTGTACTTTAAAGACATCAATGACTTTGAAGCCGACGAATTCCATGTCTACAAATGGACAGAAGAATTTGACGAAAAAGAAGTAATGTTTCTGTGTAATATGATTGCTCCAGACAACCCTCGGAAATTCTATGTCGTGCTTTTAGAACGATACTCGGAGAACGCTAATTTTCTTGGAACGGTGGACAGCGAAAAAGGTGAAATCCAGTTAGCTCCACTTTGGATGGATCAAGACCATAAAATAGTAACGTATGAAACGTTTTTGAGAATTGTTTGTGCAGCGTTGGACACACTAAACCAACCGCGGCTCGTGGTTCAAAAGCCCATGCCGTTAAACTTTCTTCAAAAGCAGGGCTTTCGTAAATCGACAGGGTCTTTCGCTCCAGAAGCGTGGAACATGGTTTCTTGGAACGTAGAAGAACCCGTCGTAGCGCGGACATATGACGAGGGAAGAGGTGGGCGGCAAGCCCTTCACTTTCGCCGAGGCCACTGGAGAAAAGCTGAAGAGCATCACAAGAACGCTCAATGGAGCGAAAAACGAAACCGTTGGGAAAAGTGGATAGCAGGCTACACCGCCGGAGACACCGCTTTCGGCGTGAAAAAGAATTACCATTTACCAAGAAAGGAAGACACATGATCGATGACAGAGTGTGTATTTACTATATGATAGACCGTATCGAAGGAATTAAATCCGACGATGGACTGATAGACCTGAGAGACGAATTGCTTCGGAACCTCGGCGTCAATGCAAGACATAAACACAAAAACCCCGACGCGCTGGTCGCGGACCTCCCGCCTATAAAACCAGCCAAAAAAGGAAGACCTCGTAAAAATGGATAAAATCGAATTGGCCGGATTAGTAGGCTTTATTGTAGGTTTAACGGTGGGAGCCGTACTCTCAGGAATAATTATAGGAGTGCTATTATGAGTAGAGAAGACATGGATTACGCTTTAGATCAGGCCTTTAAAGCGGTGTTCGGCAAAATGCCACCAAGCGGAAAAGAACTGCGCCGCCAAGAAATAGAAAAAAGAGTGCTGGCTAAAAAAGAAATATCTTTCGAAGACATGAACTTTATATTTGAAGGATAAAAATGAGGCCAGCTTTGATCGGAAAGTGGCGCTTTCTGGTAGTGCTCAACCAACAAACAACGGTGGTTAAAATTACAGCTGGCCTCTAAAATAACTTAAATCAAAAACAAAAGGTGCGCAACGATGTTAGACTTAGAAAAGACCGTGAAAGACATTTTAGAAGTCTGCCCGCCAGACCTGTCAGGTCCAGACATCGCAGTCATAATAGCCAATATCGTATCCGCATATAATTCCGAAAGAATATGGCCCCTCGTGTCAGAAATGGCTGGGGCCTTTCTATATGAAGAAATCGACAAACAAAAAATGCAC
>Ga0222717_10001696_pt1 | contig 17682 bp, 13 predicted proteins | sample C33_18DmetaG_FD_165053 | JGI IMG/M metagenome (GOLD analysis project Ga0222717, IMG submission 165053) | Estuarine water microbial communities from San Francisco Bay, California, United States - C33_18D | ecosystem: Environmental > Aquatic > Marine > Unclassified | place: USA: California...
AACTGACCTGATCCTGAAATTAATCCTCCTGGTAACTGACCTGATCCGGTAAAGAAGTTCTTTCCTAACCCGTCTATCTTGTCTCCTAAAGAACTAGTAAGTAAGTACCCTAAGCCTCCTATTTGTCCTGAACCAGATATTAATCCTGTTCCTAATCCACTTAAGTACCCTAAGTCACTTATTTGACCTGATCCGGATATTAATCCTCCTCCTAATCCAGTTAAGTAACCTAAATCACTTATTTGGTCTGAACCTGTAAAGAAATTCTTTCCTAATCCATCAATCGAGTCTCCTAAAGAACTTGTAAGTAGAAAGCCTTCGCCTATGATTCTATCACCAAACCCTGATCCGGATACGAAATCTATTCCTGATCCAGTGACAATGTCTAATAGTGAACCAGTTAGGAAATCTTCTAAAGAGCCTGTAGGTAAAAATCCTTTTCCTATAATTTTATCTTCTAATCCTGATCCGGATACGAAATCTATTCCTGATCCAGTAACTATATCTAATAAAGAACCGGTTAAAAAGTCTTCTAAGGAACCAGTAGGTAAAAATCCTTTTCCTATAATTTTATCTTCTAATCCTGATCCGGATAATAAATCTAAACTTGAATCAGTGATTATATCACCTAATGAACTTGTTAAGTAGTCATTTATATCTAACCTACTTGCTGTTTTGTTTAAGTACCCTAAATCATCTAAAGAACTAGTTAAAGAACTAGTTAGCAAAAATCCTAAGCCACCTATTTGACCTGATCCTGATATTAAGTTTAAACCTGTCAGGTCACTTGCATCACCCCATTCTAAAAGTTGACCTGATGAAGGAAATTTAAGTACTTGTCCTGTTGACCCTGATACAACTGGTAATCTCCAGTATGCACTTCCTATAGTTGGATAATCTCCAACTAAATCGATCATTCCATTACCGTACATTTTTAAATTTAAACTACTTGTTCTGGATTGTTCTACAGTATTGCCTGCTACAACACTTGCTGAATCAATAAATTCATTTTCTATACCGAAGTAGTAAGATGCATTTTCAGCACTTGTTACTGTACCTGGATTGTAATAAATCATACTAGCTCTATTACCTCCATCGTCGTTATAAGCAAAAGCCATACCCTGTACGTTTGTAGGGTTAGTAGTTGCTGCATTTCCATTTATATAAACGTATCCGTTAGCTCCTGCTCCATTTACTGTTAATCCATTTGACTGAACAGGGGATGTAGAAGCATAAGAAGATGATATAGAACTATCAGCATTTTCAGCATGAGAAGAAGATAATTCATAAGTAGTTTCATGTGATGCGGATAAAGCATAAGATGCAGATATTGCGTGTGAAGCAGTTCCTAAAAGTGATCCTGTTATACCGCCTCCTATTACAGCTAGAGACCCGGTTATTTCAGCTGATCCAGTATATGGAAACCCTACTCCTCCTCCTGCGTTTTCAGCATACGAAGCTGTAATTGCATAAGATGATGATGTAGAGCTATCAGCAGTACTAGCGTTATTAGCGTAAGATGAAGATGTTACTGATATAGTACTAAGGTCAATTACTCCATCAAAAGCATTATTTGAACCTGTTATTCTTAAATTAGATCCATCTAAGTTAACGTTTGAAATATAATCTACACTACCACCATTATCAGCATAAGAAGCTGTTAGTGCATATGAAGATGATACTATTATAATTGAAGCAGTAGTAAGAGTAAGGGATGAACCATTTGATTCAGACCTAAAAAGTGTTATAGTACTTCCGCTATCATCATTGACTGATATAGATGCTGAATGAAAATAAGAACCTAGGTTACTATCCATCTCTGCATGAGTAAGTGCTGATCCTTTTATGTGTCTAAAGTTAATTGCCATTTTATATATCTAATTTTACTTGTACTGTTAGTTCTGTCTCAGCTGGTTTAACTAAGGGTTGACTTAGCTTTCCAACTGCTATTAATTCATTTGTATCATTATATAAACCTACAGATGTTATGTAAGGTTGAAATGATGAACCACTTACGTTATCTTTTAATTTATTGTCTGAACCAGTCAACGCACTAGTGTTAAGTGTGTGATTGTATTCATAATCAGAAACCTTTAAGTGGTAGTTATATGTATAAATAGGTTGATTAGACTTATAAGAAAGTACATCTAGTGAAGCAGAATCGTGAAAATATTCAGCTACATCAGTATTAGTAAGTACTACAATACCGTGAGAATATATTATGTTACCTATATTAATATGTTGTTGTGAGTCGATAAGTTTTAAATTACCTTGTCCGTCATCTACTATAGCTTCTAGTCCTCCAAGATACCCTGCTTGGCTAGATGAGTTTATTTCGGTTGCTATATATCCGGTCACAACGTAATCTTCTTCTACATACTGTCCGCCTAGAGAGGTTATTACTGCGTTGTTATAAGCCGGGATCATTTTAAATGAACCGGGTTCAATATGAGTTCCTATTATATCTCTAGGTAAAGAGTAAACCATAGCTGATGAGCTAAGGTATCTTGAACCAGAAGGGTTAATAGTACCGTTTGGAGTATCGGTTGTAGGTTCGTAGTGATCGTATATTTTTCTTTTAGGGTAGTCTGTTGTATCTAATCCAACGTTAGTTGTTACAGAAGAACCACTTAATGCTGCAATTTGGTAATCTGAGTTTAAAATAGAACCGTTGTCTAGATTATAATCTCTATAGTAGAGTTGTTCTAAACTTTTATAAACTAATGCTGAGTTAAAGGTTCCTTGATTAGATATGCTGCTCTCTGTAGGACCGTAATTAAAATTTGATTTACCTACAGATAGTTCTGCTACTTCTTCTGAACCTGATAATGCATATAGTGCTTGAACCCCAATTGCTGCTAAGTCAATAGTACTTCCGGAGATGTACCAGTTCTTTTTAGCTACATATGTTGTAACAAATGAATCTTGAGATTTTAGTTTTTTGTAAGCACTCATTCATTAATAGTCAAGTTTTATTCTTACTAGAGCTTCTTTTGTAAAATCTTTTAATAATGGAGTAGATAATTTAGCTACTGCTAAAAGATCATTACTATCGTTATATAGACCTACTTGTGAAATATAAGATTGAGGATTATCAATCATTGTACTATGACGTAATTCACCTGAGCCTGTTATATTAGATGGATTAGTAGAGTAATTAAATTCACTATTTCTTGCTCTAACAAAAATAAAGTTAGAAGATAAAGTTTCGTCAGCTCTCAAAGAAAATCCTGATCCTGATGCTAGAGAATTTAAACAGGTTTCTTTTCCGTCTACTGTTGTGTAATTTGATGTTACATTTACAGCTCCCATAAAGTTATCTGCTACTAGCTTATCGGTATTTAAAGCTATTATACCTACATCAGGGTATACTTTTCCGTATTCAATAGTTGTACTTATTACAGTACCTGCTGCTGATCCAGAATATAAACTATATACTCTACCTGCATCTACAAAACTATCTGTAGTCTCTGTTTTACTATTATCAGTTAGTTTTAGATCGCCGGCAGTTCCAGAAAGGGATAGAAGAATTGAACCTGGTAGTATTTTCTCTTTAAATCTTGATCTCTGTATTGAAATAAAGTGCACACTAGCTGGTGTTGTTGGTGTACCGCTTTCTATAAAAGAAAAGTCAGTATCTTCATCTCCATTTATGAGCGTTCTAAATTGACCGTAAACTGTAGAGCTATAAGACTTTCCTGCTATACTTGCATCGTATAATCCAGAACCACTTCCGAGTCTATGACCGTATGCTATTGCAAACTGTATTTCTTGATCAGCTGCTGCTGTGTTATATACATGGTAGTAGTATTTACCTGAATCTGTTCCTGCTTGTGAACCTGTAACGTATGTGCTTAGGGTTACAGCATTATTAGACCATGCTGGTGAAGTAATAGAGTCTGCACTTACTACAATGTCGTCGTTATCAAATCTTCTGTATGACATAATATTATATATTTACTTTTGTTATAGTTACAGGAATATTTACTCTGGCTCCACTATCTCTACCAATTAAAGTAATTGTAGTCTGTAATGAAGATCTTGTACCGAATAAAGTATTCACTGTTGTTGCTGTAAGGTTAATAGATGTCCCTATTACTGTCTTAGAAACGTTAGTACCTAATGTTGTTTGACTGTTAAGGTTATCAGCTTCTTCTGTATTTACCCCTACACCTGAGAAATTAGATAGTACTCTTGCGTCTGCTATAGTAGCTGTATACCCTCCTGCTTCAAAAGTAGAAGTAGCTCCTAAGTAGTTTAACGTTTGTGGAGTTATTGCTAATGCTGCTCCTTGTCTTAAACTAATAGATGCATACCCTGCTTCTAATAAAGGAAGTTTTGATGTACCTCTAGGTAGTGTTGAAAGTTTATATTTCATAACTTGAGTCTCATCTGGAAATGCTTCTAGTAGTGGCATGTTTTCAATTGCTTGTCCGTAGAAGGCAGACCCTGATGCATGATCTGGGTTATATAGAGTGTAGTCTATTTCATCATCTGCTAGTGCAAATTGTGTAATATTAAAAGAGCCGTCACCTCTAGCTAGTAACTCTCTTCCTTTTTTTGTTAAAATTGCATCGACTGTTACGACACTGTTGTTTAAATATCCCATTTGATTATGTTTCTTTTATATAAATATATTGGTTTAATGTTTTATTGAATAAGGTTAATTAGCGGAACTTGAATCTATTCTAAATACGTAAGTATCTACATTTCTATGTGAAAAACTTCCATTATCAGCTTGTGCTTGCCATGGTTGAGTTATGCTTATTGATTGACCAGAGTAGTGATTAGATGATGCATTAGTACCTGTTCTCGGACTAACTCCTGGAGCATCTAGAGAGTATCCTTCTGTTGAACTTACAAACGTTCCACTTATTATTAGTTGTTCTGATCTATCTTGTCTTATTTCTACTTCTGCTAAACTATTTGAAGAGTTCCAGTAGTAAATAGTTTCTAGAGACTTCATAGTTTTCATACTTACATGAAACAGGTTATCAGTTGCAGCTATACTACCTGAAGGTGTTGGTTTAAGTTCATATCTTGCTTCACTATTATCTATAGCAATTATTTCATTTTCGTCAGGTATATATAGTTTAGTTTTAGTCACTCTTTTAAATTCACTACCTACTAACTCATAAACTGGCTGTCCAACTGGTGGTATATCTACTGTGCTACCTTGGTGGTAACTTCTTAGTTCATCTGTAGTACCTGGTCTTATAACTTCAAAGGGAGGGTTGAAATAAAACTCATTAAATTCAAGATCAGAAAAAGATTGAGATCTTATGAAGCTTGAAGAAACCAAAAGAGGGTATTTAACTGCTTCAAACTTCTTGAATGAAAGAGCAGGGTCATTGTAGAATAAACTACCGCTATCAAGTTTGGCTCCATCGTATCTAGCTGATGTCCAGGTTTTAGAGTAAAGGTTAGATTCTTGAAATGAAGCTGTAATAGCTGTGTTATTTAATATTGCTGTAAGGTTACGAGGTCCTAAAGTATTACCTGATCTAGAGTAATCTACTTCAAAAACTCCTCCTGTAACTGTACCTGCTGAACCTGTTAAGTATCCTCTTCTAGGCTCTATAGCATTATTAAACTGAGAGTTATAATCGTTATTTTTAAAGTTATATAGTCTTGGCAAAGGTAGTAAAGTAGAGAATGTACATGAACCAGTTATAGTATCTAGCGATCCAGTAAACCCAGGTATTATTTCGTATAGGTAGTAGTTGGTGTAGTCGACTCCATTGTCAGTGCTGAGTGTTACATCTCCTATTTCGATAGAAGTAAGATTCTGTATACTTTCTAGTCTACTTACTCCGTTACAGTCACTTGTATGTATTGTAAGCCAATCTACGTGCACATTACCTGCAGAACTTGAGTCTATAAAATACTTTAACTCTCCCTGGTTAGGTGCTGTAGTTTTAAATGTTGCTAATGATTGAGCCATATTTTTTATTTATTACGGTGTGTATGCACAGTTAGCACTAGTAGTGAAAGCTCCATTTGACCCTATTGTTCGTACAGTTGCAGTTCCTTGTCTAGAACCTGATACATAGAAGTTTGATGGTGCTGCGTATGTATTAGTTGCTATAGGTGCTGTATATAAGTGTGTTGCTATATCAAACGGTACTCCGAAAGTGCCACTGCTATAAGTCCAGAAGTACCCGGTATTGTTACCACTGTCATTGTGGAAATTATCACATACTACACCAGTACTCACACTACCGAAGTCGTATGATTCTGATGCTATATATGTACTTGCACCTGTTGTATCTGAAAGTGTATTTCCGTAAACATAGCTACCTGATGGACCTGCGGTTCCACAAGTGCTACTGGCACTAGCATATGTTCTTATGTAGTAAGTAGTGTTAGGTTCAATCCATTCTGTATTACCGTTTATATCCATTGAATTTGTTCTAGTACTTATATTGTAGAATTCTCCTATTTGACCAGCTGGTCCTCCTCCATTGGTAGCAGCCCATCCTTGGAATAGTGTTCCACTACCACTTACTGTAGGAGGATTAGTTGTTCCTATCACCCATCCTAATTCTTTTATCGGATCTCCATCAGGTAGTTGAGTTGTAGTACCGGACATTATTAATCGTAAACCAGAGGGGTTAGAATACCCTCCAGGGAATAATGGACTGTAATCAGATCCGGAAAATCCTGTCTCTGCTCGGAAGCCTGATGTTGTTACAACAGGGCATACTTCTGGTTGTGCTGCAATTTCAAATGTATCTCCTAAGACTGTTACTGTTCCGCAATCGGATGCTGCACCATCTACTGTATAATACATAGAGGCAGTTGGGTAAAGAGTACCTGGTGTTAATTCAGAAAATCCTAACGTACTAGTAGTGTTCCATAAAATATTTGAAGCAGCTTCTGTAATTACGATAGGGTTTAATGATTGAGCATAGGTACTGTGACTGCTCGGTCGAATATCTATATAGTATGTACCTGCTTCAACTGCTTCAAATGAACCTGAAAATATAAACTGGTTAGGTGAGTAAGATCCAGTAACTGATAAAAGTGTAAGTGTTGGACATGCTAGTTTTTCAACACCAAGAGGTTTGTAAAATATATTAGTAGGGCTAGTATATTTCCAATCGTTAGCATCATTCAATGTATGTTGGTATACTATCTCTTGACTTCCAGAAAACTCTCCATCATACCTAGTTCTCTCTTTTTCGTGATAGTGGTAGGGTACTAATCCTCCTGATACATGAGAAGTAACGATAGTTTCAGAATAACTAGCTGTTAATGGAATAGTTAATTCTTCGTGAATTTTATTTGTAAAAGAACTACCATCGCTACTAGTTACAAAAGCTGTATCTATCGAACCTGTATATTGTTTAGATTCAAAAGAACCTTGAACTTGTTTAATTTTATTTCTTTCTAGTATATGAGGTTTTATAATAAGACCTGTATCTACATTAGCTCTTGCTGGTACAAAGTCTTTAATCATTTTAAATAGTACGTTATCGTAATATCTTAAGTATCTAACTAGCTCACCGTAGTTGTGAGGTTTAAGAGAAGAAGTACCTATACGGTGTCCTACAGTTGTTGTTGAGACTGTATATCCAAACATGTTTCCTACTCCGTATGAACCAGAGAGAGAATATATACTGTCATCTATTTGAGTATCAGTATGCATTTCCCATTGGGTTTGGCTAATATTCAATTCAGTTCCGGCTGGTATAGTATGTGGACCCCCTGTTACTTTAAACGCTATAATATTATTATTTGAGTTCGAAAAAGAAACGTTATGTTTTTTAAAGTTAGCAGCGCCATCTAATTTTACTTCTGTAACTGTTTGACCGTTTATTGATCCTGAGTATGTTGAATCTCCTTGTTGTCTAACAATTCCACCAGGGTATATCTGACCGGTTGCTGATGAGGTAAGTGTAAAAGTGTTTGAATTATTAACGGCATTAAGTTTTGTGCCAGTACTAGCTTGTACTAAGCCCCAACTTGGGGAGTTATTAACAGCTACATATCCACCTCCGTCTGCTTTTAAGTAACCGCTGTTATTAGCTTTAGGAATATCGCTAGCATCTGAGTCAGGATTATGAGGGTTTGAACCTGAGTTTTGAACGGATTGGCTAAGTTGAACTCTATATTGATAATCACCACTAGCAAAATTATTTACATGTGATACGTTAGCTACTTTAAACCCATCTCCTATTTCAGAAGCAACAGTACCTGTGCTTGTTTCAGGATTAAGTAAAGCATTTGATTCACTTACTAGTGTGTAATAGCTACCGGAATATGCTTGACCTGGATCTCCAATAAAATTATCTATATTGAAAGCTGCTGAAGAAGCACTAATTATACTTTCGTTTAATTCATATGTAGGAGAAAATCCAACTTCTATGCTATGTATATCGTCAGAGTATTTTTTATCTCTAGTTACTATAGAAGCAAATTGAGATAAAGTATCTCCTTCAACTATGCTTCCTGTGTTGTCAATTCTAATTTTACCTAAAGATGATGTAAATGCAGTTAGAGGTCCAGAATTAAAGCTTCCTGTATATTCTCCTCCTCCAAAAGTTCTTACGTATAAACCGTTTATATTGCTTCCTGATCCTATAATATTATTATCTGTTGGTAAACCAAAAGAAGCTATAAGAGCTTTTAATCCTCTTTCAGTTCCTTTAGTTTTCAGTAGGTAAGGTAGATTGTGATATACTCTTTTATGTATTTCGTTTCTATAATTTTCTGTAGAAATAGGTGTATCAGAAGCTGATATAAGGTTAGTTACTGTATCACTGCCTGTTTGAAAAATCTGTCCTGAATATATATCAAATAGGCTTTCTGCTGATCTAACGTTGTTATATATTTTTACTCCAAAGTTTTTAAGTAGGTCTTGAATAAGATCTTTTGATGCTCCAAAATCTAATCTATTATCGTTATCATACTTGTCAGATAATGCTTTAGAGTAGATATATAAGTTATCAAAATGCTGAGCGAGCATATGGATAAATGTTGAGTACTTAACACTATCGTTATCGTCTCTTATATATTCCGGTACTGTATTGATTAGTAAGTTAGCGTTTTCGTCGTCGTATTTGCTTCCGCTTGATAGTTCACCTCCAAAGTATTCATCAACAAAAGATCCTGTAGCAGAACCTGTTGCTTGTATGTAAGGTTTAGTTTGAGGAGATTGTTTTGGCCAGGATGTAGAACCGCTACCGAAGTATAAGTGTCTATCGTAGTGATCAAAATTATTTATTATACCATCTAGTTTGTCTTTCCAGTATATATCACTCCCGCTTAAAAACGTTGTGCTACCGCTGCTTCTTGCAACTGCTGCTTGAGAAGAAGATACTTGGTATTCCTCTACTAGATTCAGTTTATATTGAAAATTCTTTAATCGTTCTTCTACAGAACTAAAGTGAGCAAAATTACTAAAGTCACTATAGTCTATACTAAGACTAATACTTTTCTCACTAAATAGACTATTGAGTTCTCTATAGCTATTATTAGTTGGGAAATCAAATAACTCTTGATAATTAAGATATGATGTAGGGGATGCAGACTCTTCATCTGTGATGATGAAATTAGGACCTTTGAGGTATGGTACCTTTATTGGGTCTGGTGTAAATATAGCAGTAACTTCGTAGGCAACAGTGTCTGCTACTTTTTTCTCAATAGTTAATATAGTCTTCTCTTGAAACTCTTCTGGTAGAGGTTCGTATAATTTTACTATAACAGCTTTATATTTTCTATAATCTTCTGTTTTAATATTTATAGCAAGAAGAAGTTTATTATTTCTAGTGTTAAGTCTAAAGTCATCGTAAAAAGAATTAGACTCTAAGTCTTTTATTAACCTATCGGTATATGTAATTATATCTTTTGAACTAACTTCTGTAGATAGTAATCTTAGTTCTGTTCTATCTTCTGAGATTGTTTCGATGAAAAACTTACCTCCTTGATTAGTTTCACTATATAGGTTATTTAAAAAGTTATAAACTACTTTTATAGAATTATTACCAAAACCGTTATTTATAACGTCCTCTTTTGGGTTAAGTTTTAATGTGGAGGGACTACCGTTTGCTGCAGTTCCACTATCTTGATTGGTTTGAATATTAATAGAGTCGTATATTGAATCTATTAGATTATCATCCAGATCTAAAAAGTGTGTTTCTATCTTATCTTTTTTTAAATCAACACGACTGTTAAGATTAAAATTAGACGATAGTCGAGTATCCCCAGCAGAGTAATTTTTTTCTCCAGGTGCTCCTATTGACTCTATAGTGTAGTTTATTGCCATTTATTAATAATACTTTCTTTCCCAAGATTGAGATCTAGGTCTCCATAGGTAGTCCTTACCGTCGTACTTTTTTATTTCGTTAGGCCTGAGGCCAGGTTTACCGAAAGGTTTGTACTGTCTTTCATCTACTACTCTAGCTTGAACTGTTTTGACAGGTGTAGGTGATTCTATTCTCTGTTCTCTTACTTGTTCTACTTTTTGATTAAGTTGTTCTAAGACTTTAGCATTGTCTTTAAAACCGGTCCCGCTACTATTTACAGAAGCAGCTAGTTCTGTTTGAGCCTCTATCGAAGCTATATTCTGTTGAAGTAGTCTTTCTCTAAGATCTGCAATTTCATCTAATAGAGGTTGTACTTCTAAATTTTCTTGTTCTAATTCAACTACTTTAGAACTTTCTCTAATAAGAAATTCATGTGATTCTATATCACCCTGTGCTGGTATGTCATAGAATAGTTTAGAGTAAAGTCTGAACAGTTCATTAACTGTATCATTTTCGTCTGATGTCTCTTCTACGAAGCTTGTAAAATCTCTACTTACTGTTTTACTAAGATCGTCGTTGTTATATACATTTCTAGATAACCTTACTTTAGCCATTTCTTACTATTTTAAATACGTTATCATTATCAAAAGTACAAGTGTTACCGTCTATTTCAGATCTAACTAATAATCTATAGTATCTTTCTGGCTGTAGTCCGTTCATAAATACATCTAAATAAGGTCCTGAACTATCACAGCTTATTTTACTGTAGTTAGAATTGAACGGTATTACTAGGTCTTCTGTGAATTCATCTTTAAGAGCATAAACTGAACCGCTATTTAAAGCATAGTTAGTTTTAAATATACTCCCTGTGGTAAATGTTCTGGTAGGATATTTAGGTCTAGCGTGAAGTCTAAATCTCTGTTTACCTACATCAGGGTATCGGCCACTGTTATTAGTTACTTTAACATGAGCTATAGGGTTACTCAGTATGCTTAAACTACCTGTTACATAACTTTGATCATCCCAAGTGAATGTTAATGACGGTGGGTATATAGTATTAGTGTTAGCACTATAGAACTTATGTCTTATAGAGGATGTTAAGTTAAACTCAATATCATCATGAAACTTTAAAATGAATCCGTTGTTAGTTAATGTACCGCTGTAATGCATATCTACTGCATTAGTAACGTTCATAAAAATATCCACATCATCATTGGTTTCAAAGCTTTGAGAAGATTCTAAATTAACTCCTGATGAACCTGTAAACCATGTACCACCTCCTGTATATGTAGCATTATAAGAACCGGTTGTACCGGCTGCAAATTGCCCTTCTATATTCCATGCAGCTGTTGCTTCTGGTTTGGTAAACTTCCAAGACACTCCTGATTTATCAGCTGAACCTGAATTTAAATCATCTGCGTATTTACCTATACCTCCATCCCAATAAGCACTTACTGGGTAACACTCTATTGAATGTGATACCGGTGTTTCATAAGCAGAAGCTATAAACATTTCAATACTAGCTGTCCAGTCGTTGCTTCCTACTTTATTAGTAAGTACATCTGTTACTTCACTATCTTTAAAATGAATTAATGTTCTAGAGGTTTGACCAATTTCCTGTATTGGGTAACCACCTATTTCTAACATCTCATCATAACCGGCGTTGCCTGTTGTTACTTCTGTAAAGATAAAACTATCTTTGTCGGGAAAAATTTTATATACTGCCATTCTATAATGTTGTTACTCTACCTTTAATATCAACCTCTGGGAATTTTATTTCAAATATACAAGGATCATATGAAGGGTATACTATGTTATTTTTTGTAGCACCAACTATGTCGTATCCGTAAGTAGTATAGTTACCATCATTAGATGTTAAATTGACTATCTCAACTTTCTGTATAGTCTGTGTTCCTTTAATTTTGTCTAAAAGGGTATATATTTCTGATAGATTTATAGGTTGGTTTATACTTCTTTTATCTACTCTAAAGTACTCCTGTATGGCTACATTACATTGTAATAGTACATCTCTACTAGCAAAGTTAGGTCTAACTATTACTTCATAATTAACTCCAATGTTAACTACAAATGCATCTTTAATATTGATACTATCAGTAAGTAGCATAAATTCAGCTAGGTAAGTTTTAAGGTTAGTTTTTAATGTTGCTGAAGCAGAAGATAACTTCTTTTCATTATTGTAGCCTAGCACGTATAAGGATAGTGCTAAAGGGTTATTATCTACTATATTATTCTGTTTACTACTATTAGTAAGCTGATCCTGTATAACATATGCTTTGGCTACGCTTCCATATTTAGCAGGAAGTGATAGTGCTCTTACTGTGTAATCTTGTAGGGTTACTACTCTATTCTGACTATTAAAAGATCTTAGTGAATTTTCTCTAAGCTCTTCTACACTGTCTCCATCTCTACCGCCAGTTGCTGGTTTAGGGTTATTAACAGATACAGAACTAATGTTGGTTCCGGCTATCTGTAGTACATTTGTAATAGTGTTAGCTGGAACATTGGATTCTATTCCTCCACCAACTAGGTACTCTATATTTAGATTCGAGGTAGGGGCTGACCCATATGATTTACTGTATGTAAAGTTTGAAGGATCATAAGCTGTTGTAAGTGAACCAGTGCCGTTGTAGTTTGATGAACCTTGATTAGTTGAATTACCTATAGTAGAAGCGTCAGGTAGTATTGTTGTATCATCGCTAGATAGAGTTCCTGCTCCAAACTGTAGATCTAAGTCACCATTTGATTTGAATCTTGATACAAACCTATAAGGAACTTTACGTAAGTTCATTACATAAGGTACGGCGTTGGAGTCTCCAGAAGTGTTAGCTTCATCTAAGAAGACTGTGTCTTGTCCTAAAAATGGAACTTCTGTCCATGTTTTATTATCAGAACCAGTAACATTAAGTACACCTATTATATTTGTGTCTGATAGAGTTATGGTTTTAAATTTTTCTGATTTAGTTATAGCAGCAGTTTTAGTTTTAACTTTTCCAGAAAATGCTTTAACTCTCTTAGTTAATTTAAATTCTGTTGGATTATTGTCGCTATCTACTTTGTTTATAAGTACATCTGTAGGGTTATAAGAACTACTAAAAGAAAAGTCTACCGGGCTATCTATAAGAAAGTCTGTTTTAGAACTGTCTACCGACTGTACTATTGTATTAGCATTTACTTGAGGAGCTAATGACCAGTTAGGTTGAATATCTCCAGAGCCGGATGCTGCTATAATGACGCTCAATTCTAATTCAACTTCTGATACTCCGGTTACCTTGGGTTGGTAGCCCATCATATATGCCAAGTTAAAGAGGTTTTTAGGGTCTTTAGCGTGAGTTAGGAATGTTTCTTGTAGCTGAGAATCTTGATAAAAGGATAATACGTCTCCAACGTAAGAAGCCATTTCTATAAACATCATTCCTGGTGAAGAAGGAGCAAAGTCATTATAACTATCTGGAAAGTAATTTTTAGTATACTCTATTAATTGTTCTCTGAAGTCAGAAAACTCTCTATTGTTATATTTTATGTCTCTTAGTTCTGCCATTACTCTATGTTTATTAGTACTTCGTCTTGAATATTTGCATCTTTTATAGCATATCTCATGAATAAAGATACTATGTGAGTATCAGGGTCAGAGAATAATTCTAATTTAGTTGGTATTACTCTAGGAAAAAATGTCTTTAAGTCGTTTTTTACTATCGTTTTTATTTCTTCTAAAGCGTTTTGGTTAATATTTTCAAATAGTAACTCTCTAATACTGCTTCCAAAAGTTGGATTAAGCATTCTTTCGCCTTTATTAGTAAGAAAGTAATTAATAAGATTGATCTTTAAAGCATCTTTCGTTTGATAAGTAGAATTAAATACGGCTTGACCTGAGAATGGTAGGTCTAATCCGACTGCCTTTCTAGGTTGCCTGTCTAACGGGTTTATCTTTTTAACATCTAATGCCATTAACCTAATCTGTTCTTATCTTTTTCTATTGACTTATCGTATATAGCTTTTGCTTTACCGACGAAGTCTAGTTTACTTATATCTATACCGGGCATAGGTCCTGAGCTTTCTGTTAATCCCATGCTAGTAGCTACATTAGAAGCAAAGTTTGGTTTTTTAACCATCGAAGAATCAGCGTTAACTACATTTTTATAGTCTTCGCCGGTCATTTCTTGTTTAGTCATACTTAACATTTCTTCTAAAGGAACTGTCCCAGGATTCATTCTACCTGTTGACCATGTTCTTTTAAGATCTTTTTGCTTTACTGCTTTGTATTCTTGTGTTGATGGTGCACTTGCTGCTTTGACAGCTTCGTTTAGCATCTCTTGTAACTCATCCTTCACGGCAGATCTTACCTCTTCACGGATGATTTTTCTTAGTTGATCTAGTTTCATATTAATAAATAGTATGTTTATGGAAGTTGATTATTAATTCTAAATTTTAATTCATTTACCAGTACTTCTGTACTGCTTGAAAAGCTTAAAGGGCCTTTCAACATAGTAACACCTCTAGCATCTACAGCAATAGCTTTTCTTCTAGGCGCTACAGCAGGTGAATTAGGGTCTGTGATAATTTTTATCGTATATGTGGCTCCTGAATTAGACGTATATTTAAGGTCTGCATCTGATGTTTTGGTTGGGGTTCCTTGGAACGACTTTAATAGGTCTTGTCTTTCTTCAAAAGTTAGGTCAGGATTTAAAGCACATCCATCTAATAGACCTCTTACTGTGCTTATCTTATCTACTACAGGGTCAAAAGTTCTTTTAGCTCCTCTTACTGCATCTCTAACTACTTTAGCATCGTCTTCTAAAGTGTTTACGGTTTTTCTTATCCATACTAATAAATTAGCTTGAGCTTGTATAAGACCTTGAGGAAAAGAGAATACTAATCCAACCATACCTGGTCCACCTATAGAAGTAGGAATACCGAGATGAGCTAGTAAGTCTGCTGCTACTTTACCAGCCTTGGTGGCTAGTTTAAGTTTATTAGCAACTTCGTTATACTTATCCATCTTAACCATAGTTTTAGAAGTAAGAGCTTCTACCTTGTTTACTTTATTAACACGTACCTCTAACTCTGGTGCATCTGGGCAATTATTAGTTACTATGTCGTCGATAATTCTATCTAATTCAGCGTTAGCGTACCCTTTAGCAACCTGTTTAAGTTGCTCTAATGCTACAGCTGTATGACCGCCGATATTACTTTTAAAGTCTTTGAGTAGTGAGTGTGGCATTATTCTACGAATACTTTTTTAGATTTAATAGAAGATGTCTTACCGAGTGGATTTATTCTAGCTCTTAATCTCATAGAAATCTGCATAAGTGCTATTCCTGCTGCCATTGTCTGGGGTACTGGTCCTCCTGTTACAGAAGCAGCTTTTGATAATTGGGTACCTATTTCTTTTAATTCGTCGAATAAGTCACCAAGAAGTCTTTCTAACTGATCACCTAATATTACAGGTTGAGGTAATCCTTCTGTCATCTCTTTATTTTTAGGTGCTTTACCTAAGTATATTTTTTCAGCGTCTAGTCCTATATAATCCTTTCCGTCTAGATTTATATCGAGTCCGGTAGCGGTTATAGACCGTCTAGAAGATAGTAATATGTCATCTAGTTTTGAATTAAATATAAGTCTGTTAGAGTTAAGTATTATTTGGGCTCCTTTATATTCTGATGCTATAGTTGCTTTCTTTTTAGCTGATTCGTTTTTAGTTCTTGCTTGTGTTATATCAACCTTATGGTCAGACGTAAGGAATATACTAGAAGCGTCTCCGTTTATACTTTCGTATGTATGTAGAGATTTATTATAAGAAGGGAATTTACCGTTACTTATTAGAGTGAAAGGAAAGTTATTATTCTCTTCTGTAGTTATATCGTTATATGTTCCGGAGTGGCCACCGAATCTTATAGAGTTTCCATATCTACCTTGTATAATATGATCACCGTGGTTAGGGTATAAACTCGGTACATCTTGTCTTTCTTTAAAACTGTATCCTAGGTCTACATCATAGTTGGCAGCTCCTTCAGCATATGGGGTAGCATTATGATGAGCACTGTTCCAGGTTGAATAAATGAACGTATAGTAATTTTTAACCTCTTTATCCGATCTAGTAGAATTATCTTTAGGACCTTCTAATATAAGAACTATTTCGTTTTTAAGGGGATATTTTCTAGAGAAAGCGTCTAGTGGGTAAGCTGGGAATAGATTAGCTGGTATTTCATTAAAAGAATCAGAACCTACTATATTATACCTAATAGCACCAATAGATTGTGATTTACCGAGAAGATCATAATCGGGGTGGTTTTCATCTAGAACAACATCATAGACTCTAGCTAGTACTATACCTGATGATAGTCCTGCATTAGAGGAGCCTCTATTTTCAATATGCCCTAAACTTTTACTTTGCATCTATATCTTTACCTTCTTCTGGTGTTTCTACTTCTTCTACTTCTTGATTCAATGCTTCCTGTTCTTCTAGTAAGTCTTGTAAATCAGAAAAATCAAACTCTCCATCGTCTCCTTTAGCTTGCGCTGTTTCTATACGTTGTATAATCGTCGCTAGTTTAATTAAAGCTTCATCATTCTTTACTCCTATCTCCATGTACTCTTTTATCATAGGAACGATGAGTGTTGCGTCTCCTATATTCTCTATAAGAGGTTTTAACTCTCCAATTAGCCCTTTAACTTGTCCTTTTGTCTCTTTCGAGTTGTCGTAGATTTCACCAAAGAGGTCAGATAGTGTTTTACCGCTAAAAATTTCTTTATCTAAGCTCATAGTATTTTATTATAAATATCACTGAGGATACTATTGAGCCTTAGTTAAGTAACCTAAGTCGTAAAGTTGTTGGTATTTAGCTTTAAAGTCTTCCTTGAGAACGGTAACTACTTTTGTTAATTTAGGTGTATCGCAATCTGTCATCTCTCTAATATATATGTATAGAGCTTTCTTTTTGAATATATCTAAATCGTTTCTAGTTTTGAATATAGTTAAAACAGCATCTGCTATCTTTTTATCTTCATTTTTAATAAACATTTCATCTAAATCTTCATAACATTCACAAACCCATTCGTCTATAAACTTAGAAAGTGTTTTAGCTGATGGAGAATGCATTCCAGGTTCATCATCGTAGGATTCTTCTATGTCTTGAAAGTTTCCTATCTTCTTTAGCTTCTTATAGTTCTTGTTATTGTAGTTGATTAACCATCTTTTAACTATCGTACCGAAGTAAGAGTAAGCTTTAGCACCATTAGTAGGGTCAAACTTCATTATCTTGTCTTCTAGTAGGACAGACACTAGTTCGTGTTTCAAATCCTCTATTTTATCTACATCTGTGTAGTAAAACTTGAACGTATGTATAATGTTTTCGGATAATTTGTAAAAAGGTAAGTATATATGATCTGTAAATATCTTATTTCTGTATTCCTG
>Ga0222717_10001697_pt1 | contig 17681 bp, 25 predicted proteins | sample C33_18DmetaG_FD_165053 | JGI IMG/M metagenome (GOLD analysis project Ga0222717, IMG submission 165053) | Estuarine water microbial communities from San Francisco Bay, California, United States - C33_18D | ecosystem: Environmental > Aquatic > Marine > Unclassified | place: USA: California...
GATCAAACAGTAAATCGCCGCCGCTGTTGTCTACTCCGCTTTGCTCAAAAACAAATTGATTGTATTGGTCTGTCGCGTCCAGAGTAATCTGACCTGAGCTTCCACTGTTTATTTGCACCGCACCATCAACAGTAAGCGCACCTACGATATTCGTAGCATCAAGGTTAGTAGTGCCGTCTACGTCTATGTCGCCTGAGATGTCTAGGGATGTTGCTGTTACAGAGCTATTAAACGTAGCCGCACCTGATGTATCTATTCTTAGTAATTGACCGGCTGAGTCAACTCTATCAAGATTAAAAGAATTAGTGGCTGAGTCTATTCGGAAACCATAATGAATTGCACTATCAGATGGCTGTAAACTTAATGCAACTTCTCCCGCTGTATTGCTTCTTGCTCGTCTTGCCTGAACATTCCCATCAACCTCTAAAGTGCTTGCCATATCCACAGCACCATCTATGTCCACGACATCAAGGTTAGTAGTGCCGTCTACGTCTATGTCGCCTGAGATGTCTAGTGAAGCAGCAATAATCTCGCCGCTTGCGTTGATAGCTCCGTTAATATCAATTGTTGTAGCAGCAATCTGGACTTCAGTATCCGCAACAATATCAAGCTGTCCGTCTGCGCTTGAGTTAATGTAGATCGCGGCATCGCGGAACTGGACTTTGTCTGTTGTGCTAAGTTCTATATTAGTGCCGCCTGAGGTGTTACCGTTAGCAAGAACCTCAGCTAAAGTGTCAAAAGAACCGACTTGGGCGTCTACATATGCTTTTATGGACTGCTGAGTGGCTAAAGATGTGGCGCTGTTAGACGCCATGTTATCTTCGTCTAGTACCGCTGTAACTGTAGTGCTAGTGCCTAACTGCAAAGAGGTGGTGCTAGTTACTGCTTCAACTACATTAGTTCCATCACAGAACAAGAACATAGTACGTCCATTAGGGACAAGGATACCCGAACCGCTAGAAGTTTTTAGAGTTACGTTCTCGCCTGATGCATTCTTTGCTATGTATATTTTAGAGAGGGCTGGACATACAACCGTACCAGCGGCTGACAGGCTTGATCCTGTATCCGTAAACTCTAACATTGCACATCGGGATTCAGCGGTTGTGCCGTTAGCAGTCGTAAGTGTATGGGAGTTACCTGACCACGTGTTGACTACTGCACGCCCTGCTATGGCCTGTTCTACCATAGAAGTTATGTTGTCGTTTACTACATCTCCCCAAGTACCACTAAGTTCGCCCTGTACTGGGAGCGCGAGTTTTAGTATCGAAGTATATTGCGTTGTCATTTGTAAAACCTCATGCGGCTATTCTGTCCCAGTTAGGGTCTTGTGTAGTTGTTGCTTCACTCCACGTTGGAGTTTGGCTATCATTTATTGCCTGCCAACTAGGGGCTTGTGTATCTGTTACTCCGTTCCATGTTGGAGTCTGACCATCATTTATGGCTTGCCAGTTGGGGTCTTGGTTATCGTCAACCTCTCCCCATATGTTTACTGTACCTATGTATCCTACAGCAGATACTCCAATTACGGAAACATCTGCGTCAGCAGTAGCTACTACCGTGCCTAGTTCGGCGTCTACCTCTAACCCAGTAACCGGTATGGTTATACCTAGCGCAAAAGTGACATTACCTAGTTGGGCTGCGCCTACTACACCTGTTACTAGGGTGTTTGCTTCTGCGTCTACTGTAACTGTACCAACTGAACCTGTAGCTACTACACTCGTTACCGGAGCGTTTGCTTCTGCATCTACTGTAACAGTACCTAGTTGAGCTGCCCCTACTACACCTGTTACTGAGACGTTTGCTATGCCTGCGGCTGTTAATGTACCTACCGCTCCCTCGGCCTCTACGCCTGTTGCGGATATATCAGCTTCTGCATCTACTGTAACTGTACCAACTGCGGCGGCTCCAGCTACGCTAGTAACCATAACATCTGATTCGGCATCAATTGTCGCTGTGCCGATACCTCCCGCAGCGTCTACGCCCGTTACAGAAGTATTTGCTGCTGCGTCAATCGCTACAGAGCCAATAACTCCTTCCGCAGCAATACCGTCAACCGATACTATAGTTAGATCAGTACCCCAAGCCGTTTGGCCCCAAGCACCGCTACCCCAACCTACATACTCAACAGAAGACGGCATTTAACTACCCTATGGAGTAGCAATACGTACAATAGCATTTGTAGCATCTGCTGCCGGAAACTGTACAGTAAAATCACCCGCTGTAGACGTTTTATCCCCACCAAAATCAAGCACCGCAACCGCTGGGTTGCTACCTCCCGACTTGTATATTAGAGCGCCGCGAGCCGTAATAGTAGCATCCGTCCACGTAGTATCCGCAAAGTCTAAAAATGCTGTAGTGCCCGACGCCGCAGGATTAGCAGAAATAGTAAGTGTATTTCCTCCCGCAGTGTAATTTGTACCTGATACTTCATTAGTAGTAGCGTACGCTGTAGTGGCAGCACTTAGAGTTGCACTAGACGTGTACAACGCTATTTTAAAAGTCTGTCCAGTGTTACTACTAAAGTCCATCTCTCCATCTAGAAGAGCGATTTTAAAAGAAGTACACATCGCTTGTGAAATTGCCATTTTTTAGTTCCTCAACTAACTGGTGTTCTGAACTGTCCAGAACGGTATGTATCTTCTCGTAACTTACCGTCACCAAGATTCTTTAATAGTCCCATAGACAAGACAAACATTTTCTCGTAATTGGCTACAATGTCTGGCTCGCCCTTCATAAACCGTATTGCTTCTATCAGCGCCCCGTTCAACAGTGCGGAGTCAAATTCATCTCCCAGCCACGTAGTACCGGCGGTAACTATAGATTGGGGGTAGTACCCGTAATGAAGCTCCATGCTATATGCAGCGTTAGGAGTTGGCCCTACTATAAAAGAGTCGTCATCGAAGTACGCATAGTGTTTTGGTAGTCCAGTAGCCGTATTGTTGGGGTAGGCTTCACGTATAAAATTAACGTCTTTGTTTAAAAGAAACGTGTAATTACCGCTACCGTCTATAACCGCTAAAGAGTACGACCATAAGAAGTCAGTAGGCATACCTAGATACTGATTCCCGTTAGACAACGTACCTGTAACATTCTTACGCAACGCGGGTATCTGAACTGAGTTATATATCTTCTGCTCGGCCTGTTCCGTAAACATAGCAAGCTGATCATCTGTGAACGAGTTCTCACAAATGTCTTGGATATTAGCTTTCAGTTCTGTGTAGTTCATAGTCTACGCCATCGGGCCACGGGCATATAACCCTTTAGTTGCTGCCCCAGTACCACGAACTTTGACTTTACCGCCTTTAGAGTAAGCACTAGTCATAGGCTTGCCAGTTTTCTTGGCCTCTTTCTTAGCAGCTTTTTTACCCGCGTCTGTATACGCGAATTCTTTTTTCCCTACTTTTGGCATCTTACTGCTCCTATTAAGTTATTACTGTAACTTGCCCTATACTGCCAGTCATAATTAGCACATTAGGGGTTAGATTGTAGGGGTCAAACCCGCCACCTACAGGACTCCAACCCCACTGGGTATCTCTACTACTATAACTTCCTGACTCGCCTAAACTAGTGTCCGGTCGGGGGCCACGTAATGCTTGCGGGTCGTTTACTGGAAACTCACCTAGTCTATTTTGGGGCTGGTCTTCATCCCAACACTCAGGACACGCTTTTATATTAGTGTCTCTATCTTTAACTATAAGGCTCTTTAGCTCTTTTAGTTTGTACTGCCATCCACACACATCACAGTAGGCTATGGCTATCTTATTAGAGGCAAACTGATTAGCCATGTCTATACGTACCCTATACGGGGGGTAAACCTAGCTGAGGTCTTCTCCCTGTCTTCTCCTGCGGCTAATTCAAACTGCTCGTCATACACAGCTTTTAGCATGGGGACTCTATCAACCATTTCCGGTATCTTCATAGATATGTAATAAGCTAACCCTGCCACTAGGCAAGGAAAGAATCTAAAATTCATGTCCGCAGTTTGTATGCCGCTACCCGCGTCTTCTATTCTACGCATACGCCAGTAGTATAAAACATAGTCGTTAGTATCGGGTATAGGCCACAGGTTAACTTTAGGAGCGTCACGTAGGCGCTCGATGTACATCTGTATGGGCCTACCTTGTGTTAACTTGTTAGGAATAGACGCGTAAGTACTCACACTAATACGACTTAGGGTGAGATCAGATTGAGTTGCTGCGTTGCCGCTGCCTGTGCGTATTTGTTGCTCTAGCAGGTCTATAGTGTCTGCGGGTAGGTCATACTGCGTCTGCCCTTTAACTAAATTAACAGTGCCACTATCTATAGTCCACATGTTAATACCACGGTTCTGCCACTCGATAGTAAGCAGATTCATAGAACGTCGGGCCGTGCGGAGATCATACCCAGAGCGCATCTCACGTCCAGCACGTTCAAACGCTTCTTCAGCGATCTCTGTGAAGTCCATGTTAAACGTAGAAGTGCCTGATGTAGCCATTATTTATTTCTCCGTTTGGCGGCTGATACTCTTCTAGGCTTACCTGCCGGTTGCCCTAATCTCTTCTTCTCAGCTACTTTCTTTTTCTTCTCGGCACTAGACATCTCGCCAGAAGTCTTAGGAGTCTTCTCAGATACCCGTTTAGAGGGCCTACAATACGGGGTACCACGTCCATCTCCTTTTTTACGACCACAAGCCTTGCCAGTTTTAACGTCTTTCCAATCTTCTTGGAACCACCGTTTTAGAGACGCACCTTTTTCTGTCTTGCGTATCTTGCCACCAGACTTGTAGTACGCTCGCATTACTTACCAGCCTTTTTCTTCCGGCATTTAGCAATAGCCCCCGACGCGTAAGCTGACGGAAACACTTTATATTGTTTTTTTACTTTGGTGTAGCAGGCGTCTTTTACTGTACCGCCTTTTTTATAGTAGCAACGCATCACTTACCTCATTTTACAGGCACGTACACCTTTTGTAGCTTTACCAGCGCCCCGTACTTTGCCGCCAGCCTTGTACTTTGGCACCTTACCGCCTTCTTTCATAGCGGGTTTACGAGTCTTACCTTGCTGTTTATTTAAGTAATCCCGTAATGATAGTCCCGATGCTTCTAATTCTTCTTTAGTAACAGCCGCTTTTTGCCGCCCATCTTTACCAATAAATTTACTTTTCCCGCTTTTTTTAGCCTCCCCAACAGACTTAGCCATACCTTCAGCGGGCATGCCGGGGTCAGTCGCGGCTTTTCGGCGCATCATATCTGCGGTAGGGGCTTTAGTTTTATTGGGTTTAGCCATAGTCGGAGCTTCAGGTGAGGCTTTAGCGGTAGTAACTCCCGCTTTTTTGGCTTTCAACTCTTGGCTTTCATTGGGCCTGCGTTTACCCTTTACGACAGTTTCAGGTATGTCAGAAACCCTTTCCTCTGACTTTTTACCTTTACCAAAAGCCCTGCGAGTCCTAGCTTTCTGTTTAACACTAGGTTTCTTCTTCTTTCTAAACATCCGATCAAATATACCCATAGATCACCACCTTAATTAGCATTTCCAGCGTTTCCTAGCTTGCCGTAGCCTTGAATTGGGGTCTTTAGCCGCTTTAGGAAACTTCTTCATTTGTCCGGCAGAACGGGCACAGTAGGACTTACGCCTGCCAGCTCGTTTACCTGTTGGTTTGTCTTCTGTAACCGCAGTCTTTAATTTAGAGCCGGGGTTATTCCTTCTATACTTAGCTACCCCCTTTGCAGTCATACCTGCACCAGACTTAGTGGGTCGTTTATCGCCGCTCTTCTGGCTCATACCCTTCATACCGGTGCTTTTACGTACTGATCCGCCTTTGGCATAGTAACTACGCATCACTGCATCACTCTATAAGCAGGGTCATTGTATTCCCCGTTCCAGTAAAGGCGGAAACAAAACAACCTTCGCTAGCGAGGATACCGTCATTTGGGATATACACGTCATTCCAACCAGTAGGCAGGGTTAACTGAAGTATAATTTCTCCCGTGGCGCTTCCACTACGGATAGTAAATGCGGCTGCGGCTGCGGCGTTAACTAGAACACCTTGCAGTCTACCGCGTGATGGGCCTACAAGTGCAGCACTATCACTTGCCGCAAAGTTATAAGCTCGTACTTCTTGACCGGCCATAATCTATTCCTTACGGTTGAATTGTAGTGTTAAACGCCTGTGCATACATTACAGTGATGACCGCACTACCAGCGTTAGTAGCCGCTGAAGAAGTTACAGTAAGACGTAGGTCAGAAGAGCCAGTATCTTTCCACGCTAGCGTTCCACCACCTTGGGTAGTAACAGTCTTTAGGCCAACAGTAGTGCCAGAAGCTAAAGTATTAAGGAACGTAGCTGCACCACCACCTGACTGTCCAACACTGATGTTGGTAGTAGCATTAGCTGCCACTTCTAGGTCAACTAGGATGTTAACTATCTTAGAGTTTGCGGGGATAACGATATCGGTGTCTACAGCGGCTAGTGCGCCACCGGACAAGTCAGCTACGTATTGCTGAGTCATTACAACATAGCCAACGTTTGCTACGTCAGTACCTACTGTTGTACCGTTAGTATTACGGATGTTACCTGCCCGAATAGGGCCAGAGAAAGTAGTATTCGCCATTAGAGGATTCTCACATGTGAGTTAAGGCAAATCTGTCTACATGTCGTCAGTCGGGTCTGTCAGATTCACCGGATTGTTTCCCGATGTAAGATAACTTATCACAGTGTGTGTCTTTTAGTCAAACATAAAAAAAGGGGCCGAGGCCCCCTTTAGTGCAACATGTTACGCCCCCGGAGAGCCGTATATGCCTAGTGGATCGGAAACACCAAACGAGTAGCGTTCACGAGCCTTGTATCGGCTGTTGCCGGTATCGAAGTCAGCATCCATAGAAGTAGCCATAGGACTACGAACGAAGTGCTTCAAACCGTTAGGTACGTCAGTCATCATAAACCAAGCGTCGGTGTCAGTCAGATAGTGATTGACCGCATATCCGCCGGGTACTGCGCCGTTAGACATAATGGCGTTGATGTCGTTATCAGCCGTTCCTACACGACCCTCAGTCTCAAGCAAACGAGTTGCAACAAACTGTAGAGCAGGTGGGATAACTAGCTTCTTAGGCTTGGCCGCGATCAAAAGACCACGCTCATCGGTATAGCCAGCAATCTGAATGATAGCTGCTTCCAGAGAAGTTTCGTTAAGGTCAGCCGCAACCGTAGGTCGGTTGGAGTTAGTGCCACCAGAAACAAGTGGATGCGCTGTTGAACACAGAGATTGCCCGTCACCATAAGTGGTGCCAGCAGCAAAAGCATTGTTCAGGATATCTGACGCTTTAACTTGCTTAGTGTATGCCATAGCGCGAGCCAGTGCTTTAGTGTAACGAGATGACAAAGAGTCATACAAGTTATCTTCGATGGCTTCTTCAGTAATACTAAAGCCCATCGCCACAGTCTCGTGCGTATAACGTGCGCTCCATGCTTCCTGCGCGTTGTCATACTCAATTGCAGAACCTTCCGCCTTAGTTGGGGCAGAGCCAAAACCAGACAGTTTAGTTTCTTCTTCAAAAGAACGGTCAGAGGTTTCAGTCTCGAAAATCTCTTTATGCTCTTCACCATATTTCGCGTACTCTAGACCAAACAGTGCATTCAGTCCGGGTAACAGCTCTTTAAGTAATTGACTTCTTGAAATAGCCATCTAGTTATTCTCCCACGATGCCGGTACCCATTTGATGGTACGGTAGGTTAAATTTAACCAAGACATCAGTCTTAGCGTCGCCAATGGCAGAACCGGGCTTAGTTACAAAACCGATTACTTTAAACGCTTTAGTTGCAGTAGCAGTAGTAGCGTCCAACGCAACGTTGGATTTACCAGTGGAGGTGTTTACAGAAGTAGTTGCATTCTGAGCACCAGTCAAAGGAGCATTATGACCAAGAGCAGTCTGAGCGATAGCGCCGTCAGCTTGTACTTGGAAAGTTACACCCGGATCAGTTACCACGTAAGCAGTGGCATTAGCAGTGCCTGATGGGTAGTACTGAGCAAAGATCAACTGACCTTCAGCATTAATGTATTCACAACCAACGAACACACCCAAAGCACCAATACTGCTGCCGCCAAGGTTGTTAGTAGTTGCGTCTGCACCAGTGCCAGAAGCTAGTTGGACGTATCCTGCGTTTAGTTCAACAATAGAACCATAGCCAATATTTTGAGCTACGCCAGCAGGAGTAATAAGAAAAGCGTCACGGGCACCAGCATATGGTGTTCCGTCAGCTTTACGTACGGGAACAAACCCGTATGGAGAGGCTGTACTTGCCATTTATTTCACCTATTAAATTGATTTAAGTTCCGTTACCAAAGGTAACTTTTGACCTACGGTCGTTAAACAACGGCATCCGTGGGTCGTTCTCTCGCATTAGGCTGTTATCTACTGATTGCATCTGCGCTTTACTTTGGTCATTGTAATAAGTATTGCGTTCGTCAACCATTTCAACGGGGGCTTTACATAGCATTAGTCCACCGATTATCAAGTTATCCTTGAACTTTTCGTTCTCTATAGACACAAGAGTAATCTCTGGGTGGTCTGACGCTTTTACTGGCTCCCAACCTTCGCGTAATTTTGATGATACGTTAGTGGCGTCAACAGTGCCTTGCGTGCTCACCCGAATCCAGCGAAATGCATAGCCCGGCTCAGGATTAGGAGAAGGTAATACTTCTGGTCTAGTCCAAGCCGCTTTGCGGGCCGTTTTTTCACGGGTAGTGTCTTCACGCTTAATTTTGTTTTCAGCCATCATACTTTCCTCATCTCTTCTGCAACCTTTTTGGCGTATAAGTCTAAGGGCACACCAAGTTTTTTAGCTATAGCCACCTGTGTTTGCGTTAATCGCACCTTTTTAGGCGCTGTGCTCCGCGTAGCGGGGGCAACCACATTAGACTGTCGCTTACTTGATTTTTCCTCTAACTCTTCAGTTTCCTCAAATTCTTCGGGAAATGTATTTCGCATACGAGCATTAATAGTCTCGTAGTATTCATCGCTACCGGTGTCCACACCTTGTTTAACCAACTTACTGTGTACACCCATAGCATAAGCTGTCATCTCGTCATCGGAGCCGAACCAAGAATTTTCATTTGCCCATTCGGACGCTTTGGTATCTGACTGAATCGGAGCTTCTTGCGGTATTTGTACAGGAATTTCTGTTTGTTGTAAAGACTCTGGCTCAAAATCTCCTAGTTTATCTGCCTTTATCTTAGCGTTTGTTAGTTTTTCTTGTGCATCTAACAGTTTATCTGCATCTCCGGCCTCATACGCTCGTTTGTATGCCCGCTTTGCAGATAATACTTCTATAGCGGAATTCTTTTTAGCCTGCTCTAGTAAAGCTGCTTGATTCTTTTCTACGCTACCCTTTAACTTGTTGTTCTCATCAACAAGAGACTTAGCAAACGCTTCCATTTCCTGTCTTTCACGATGCGCTGATTCTTTAGCCCGTCGTTCGTCATGGTAGCCCTTACTAAAGTGTTGTATACGCTTACGGACTTTATCTGAGTAATCTTCTAACTCCTCATCAGTAAGGTCTGTGGGAGGTGCAGAAGCCTTGCGCCCCCTATCTGCTTTCGGCGTATCGTCTACAATCTCAAGCTCTACCTCTACTTCTTTTTCTTCTTCGGCAGGCTTTTCTTCTGGAGCGGGTTTACCAGATATGTCAATTTCTATAGCACTAGAGTCTTCTATCTCTATACCTTTGTCTTCCTGTTCATCAGGAAAGGTGTATTCTACTTTTTCAAATCCCATTATCTACTCCTCACACTCGTGTAACGCCACGAGGATCGTTTACCACTGCTTCAATTGAATCATCATTCATCAGACGATATTCAACGCCACCTACTCTAAACCGCGTACCAGTATTGGCACGGAACATTACATAGTCCCCCGTCTTACACCAAGGGCCAGTAGGAAAACGCTCTTTGTCAGAATACGCTTCCGCACCCATATCGAGTACAACTCCAATAGTAGACATGATGTATTCGTTATGCATGTCATTACTGGACTTGAGAATGCCGGTTTCGCCATACGTATTTTCTACTTCTGGCATGGCTACTAAGACTCGGTACCCCACGGGAGTGGGTATTTGGAGGTCAAGCTCTTCGTCGTTTTCTGCTTCTTTATGTACTATCGTTAGATCAGTCATCGTCATCGTCCATATAGTTACGCGAGAGGTCATTTACATGGTTCAGACAGGAAGTGAGACCTCGTAGCATTCCTGTTATTTCTTTATACTGAGCGAAGTCTTTAGCTCCCCCATTACTTAGAAATTCTGTTGCAGAGGACATATCATCCTCGATTTTATTCTTGAGCACGTCAAAGACGGTTTTAGCCATTATTTATTCCTTGCGCTTTTTATCGACCCCACTAGTTGCTTTCATTAAGTCTAGGTCGAGTTTAGTATTAGCTGTCCTTCTATCCGCAGCTAGTTTAGCCCCAGCCTTCTGAGCATCTATTTCCAACTCCTGTCTTTCGATTTCGAGTTGTTGCTGATCCATTGCCGCGTCAGCTTGATCTTTTTGCGTTTTGCGCTGTAGCTCTGCTTGTTTAAGCTGCATATCGGACTGGTCTTTCTGCGCTTTGCGCTGCACTTCCTGCTGCTTAACCTGTAGCTCTGCTTGTTGTATCTGGAGTACGGGGTCTTGCTGCTGTTGCTGCGCTGCTTTCTGTGCTGCTTCCTGCTGATGTTGTTGCGTAAGCTGTTTACCACCCTCCGATATGAGCTTAGATAGATGAACTTCAATCTCTTCAGGTAGCTCTTCATTCGGTGGTGGTAGGGTAACGCCTAGCTTGTCTTCCATCTGCTTGCGGTATCTGAACCCTATATGCTCGGCTAAGTGAGCTTGTAACGCAGCCATAATCTGCTGTGCCTGTGGGTTCTGACCGATAGTTTGAGCAACCATAGGGTCTTGCATAAACGACTGGTGCGCCGTTATATGTGCTTCGTGGTCTTGGTTCAAGAACGCTTTTATAGGGGTACCTGTTAGCACGTTCATGTTTTCGCTTACGGGGTCAGTAGGTCTAATATCATCTTCCGTAGGGACTAACTTATCAGCGTTCTTGACGCCGAGCACTTCAATCATCTGGCGATGCAATTGAGGGAGGTTGTATATCTGGGGTGCTTGTTGCGACATCTGCAACACTGCTTGGTACTGTACTACTCGCTGCGCCATCGTAGAGCTATTGGGATCACTTACAGGAATCACATCGACCATAGCGTAGTCGGCTTGACGCGCTGACACTTCACCTCTATTAGGTATGTAGTCGTAATCTATCGACGCTTCTTCAGCCATTATAGCCTTGAGCATCTTAAACTCTAACTTCATAGCATAGTGTACACGAGCTTGTACCGCTGCCATTGGTTTTAACGTGCGCTCCAGTAGCGCCAACGTAGTTCCTACAGGGGCATTAGCGGACATGTCAGATATGTTCATATCACTGATAGCACCTAAACGACGGCCTTCAGTAGTTATCTGATTAAGTAAGGACAGCAGGGTTTGACTAGGTTCTTTGTATGGCAGGGGCATGATGTTTTCACGGATGCTGCCTGATGGCACATCAACGTCTTTAAATTCTCCCGGCTCTATGGGAGCATCATCACCTTTAATACGTAACCCACGGGACTTCAAACCTCCCGGTAAGTTAGCTAACGTACCAGCGTCCACTAGTTGCCGTATAATCGACGTTCCTGCTTTAGCGTACCCCCCTACTATATGTATCAACCCAAGCCCGTAGAAGCCAAATCCCGGCACGTACACGTAATGTACAAAGTGCTGACGCTTCATATTGAGCATGTCTGACTCGTCCCAATTACGACGGATGGCAAGTATCTCTCCTGTGCCCCGTTCAATTGTAACGATGTAAGGTTTTGCTAACCCGTCTTCTTCATCCACACCCTCTATATCAAGTTCAGCATGAATCTCGTAAACGGTATACCGGTCATCGTCGGTGATGTCGTAACCACCTTCTTCGGCTTTTTTCTCTTCAATGTCTGTATGGAATGGGGCTGGCTCACCCAACTCTATGCCAGAGTAGAACCCACTAACTTGTAGGCGCAACATTTCATTCTTGGTCTTACGCATTACATGAGTAACACGCTCTGCTGACTCTATGTTGGACGCGCCGTATGGTACGATAACGTCTTCTGCGGGAATGTAGATTGCTACTTGTCTACCCATAGTAGGGTCAAAGTAAACCTTCTTAAAGGCTGATCCCGCTAACCCTAGGCTGTATAGCATACGCTCGTGTTCAGGGCGATACTCAACCATGTTCTCTGTAAGCTCGTAGTTCATGTCGGCTTTGACACGCTCTGCGGCTTCTAACTTGTCTTTAGTTTCTTTGCCTAAGACCTTAACTCGTACAGGGCCAGCAGCAGGGAAAGTCTCACTCATGGTCTCTGCTTGAAAACGGATAGCGGCTTCAGCAAGCACGGTAGAGTTAACGCCACAAGCGCCTTGCCAAGGACTAGTACGCTCTTCGTACTTAAACCCTAAGATATCAAGTCCTTTAACGTAGGTGTCCGCCCACTCTTTACGGCTATCTACATCAGCGTCTACCATACCTAGTAGGTCACCTGCTAATTCGTTTAGGTAACCTTCATCTAACGCGTCTACTAGATTAGCATCGAAGTCCATTAGGTCAGCTTCTTCAGCACCGGGGATAATAGTGATCTCTACACTACCATCATCTAGAGTAACCATCTCAGGGTTGACTATCTCTATCTCTAGTTCAGATTCCTCTACTTCTTCTACTTCACCTTCTGGTGCCGCATATAACCCTTTTTCTATTGCCATAACTGTATCCTCAAATTAGCCTTACGCGGCCACCTTTACGGTAATCTTCCGGCATAGTTGGTTTTTGTAACCCCTCACGTTCTGAAGTAAGATAGCCTATATTTTTTTCAAAGTAGGGACTATGTCGCACTTTATCTTTATCTAACACTAAATCGGATAGTTCCTTTAGACTGCCTATATCCATTACCTCTTGGACAAGCTCGGGTAGTTCTTCGTCGCTAGAGTTAGAAGAAAATAACTTTTTGTACAAATCCTGTACTCGCTTTTCCTGCCCACCACTCAACTCGGTATTATAAAAAATATGCTGTAGTAGTTCTGTACTTCTAGCACGTACTTCATCGGAGTTCTGTGCCGACAAAACATCTTGTATCTGGTTGCTTATCTCCCGAGTAGTATGAGATGTAGCAGACCTAATCTCGGGGTCAGCGTCAGTTTCTTCTAAATGCCTGTATTCGTGTGCCCATAACCAAGGTTTAGCGTTTACGGCTTCAATAGCATTTACCGTATTGGGTTCGATGTCTACTGTATACCCCCTAAAAGACTCAGTTGCAGGAGGTGTGTTAGCATATCGCGCTAAACCCCTCAAGGTTAAGCCTCTAGGCCCAACACCCGCTTCTTTAGGGAATGTTTTTAGTCTAGCAACAGAGGGATCAATTGTAGACCCTTCGGGCATGTACTCACCCACATCTGTTTGAAACTCCGCGTCCCCTAATTGTAGAGAAGCCAAAAAATCTTGTTGTTGTTTAGGAGACATCTTAGCCGCAGCTTTGGTTAACACCCCGCGCCCTTCTGGAGACGCTTTACTTATATGCGCTTTTAGCTCTTTTATTATTGGCATTCTGCAACCTCTTAATAAAACCCGCTGCCGCGATGTTTAAAGTATTTGATTTCTTCTGGCTCATCAGTAGGTAAGCGTATGAATCCACCTTGCCTGAACCGCATAAGCGCCATCACCGTCGAGTCCACTAAGTCATCATGACTCATAAAAGGAAATCCAGCGATCTCTTCTACTACTTCCTCTGCCCACCTAGTCTGCGGAACCCACACTAGTCCAGACTGTACAATGTCAGACACAGAGTTTAAGCGTGCCAGTTTATCACCAGAACCTCTATGGGGGGTATATTCTTGTACAAGCAGCCCCATACGCCGCATTTCTTGATATAACGCAACTCCTGAACTCTTTTTCTCTACTATAAACGCGTCTGGTTCCCACTCTGTGTACTGATCCATAGCTAGTTCTTTTAGCTCATGGAACTCCATACGCTCTTTTATACTATTAAGCAAGATTATATTATACGCTGAAGTATCCTCATTAAGAAATACCCCCCACGTAGTAAGTGCTGTGTAGTCAGCGCGGTTGTGTTTTTCGGCTGCGGAGTCCAACGACATGATTATGTATTCGCACTCTGGGGGCCGCTCTATATCCCACTCGTTCCACCACTCTCTTTTAACCAGTGCGGCTTCTTCTGCGGTAGGTTGTTGCTGGTACTGTGCGTTCCACTGGAACACGGGCATAGATGCTTTCGTACGTAGCAACGCCTCCAGATCAAAAAACTCAGGCCACAGGGGTTTCTGTACGGGCTTGCCGGTATCTTTATCGTCGATATCTAATATCGCGGGGAACTCTATGACCTCATACTGGTCAGATCGCTCGTTTTGAGTCATATCCTTGACCACACGCCCTGTTAGATCGTCCATATGCCATCTAGTCTGGATGATGGCTACACTACCTCCGGGCATCAGACGGGTACGAGCACCGAACGTAAACCATTCGTATGCCTTCTCAAAGACAATAAAGTTGCCGTTGATAACGTCTTGTTCGGAGTGGGGGTCATCTACCAATAGTAAGTGGGCACCACGGCCTGCCAGTGCAGAGCCAACACCACACGCGTAGTACTCTCCACCTATACTTGTACTCCACCGACCCGCTGATTTAGAGTCACTGGCTAGTTTTACGGTGGGGAATATTACCTGATACTCGGGGGATGAGATCAAGTTACGTACTTTACGTCCAAAATCTACAGCTAGATCAGTTGTATGGGACACCATCATCACTTTCTTGTCTGGATTACGCCCCAAATACCACGCAGGGAAGAAAATAGACACTAGTTGGGACTTGCCGTGACGTGGAGGGATGTTTACGCACGCTCGATCCTTGTTTCCTAGCTCTATATCCATCAATAAGTCGGCTAGAATCCTATGATGCTTACCAACAATGAAGTCAGGCATCATAAGTTTACAAAATTCTATCAGATCGTCGTACGCGGCCTTTACTGTTCGCCGTTTGTCAAGCTCATCGACTAGTTTTTCTATCTCCACCACTTCATCAGGGCTAAACTCGTCGATATTGTCCAACATATGCTGGATTTCTTGCTGCGTAAAGTCTACAGCAGCACTACTCACCGCCTTTCGTCCCTAATTCTACGTCGAGGTCTATGATCTCCCCGTCTATGGCGATCTCTTCTCTAGGATTTACTAGTTTTTCCAGCTTTCTACGCAGTTTAGCCTTCAAATCGTCCGTTGACTGGTGTGTAACAGTCACTTCTGACTTCTCTGCGAACAGCCCTACGTCTGAAATCTTACCCAGTAACTCCAACGCTCGTATACGGACGCGTGGGTCGGGGTTCTCGGTCTCTAGTATCAACTTATTGGTGACAAGATGGCGCAAAGACACCGCAGATTCTACTACTGAGGCACCGAATTCGGTAAGTATGTTACCTGTAAGCACCAAAGAGGCTGGTGTTAGGGTAGCGATACGCTTGTTTGTGGCTTTCCGCGACGTTTTTTCGGGGTCGTCGGCATACGCTATAGCAATTTTAGCTGCTATATCTTCATCTTCTTTGGTGGGTTTAAGTTCTAACCCGTGTTCTGCTAGCTCTAAGGCTGTGGTTCTTGCTGCTTGCGTACGGACAACTAAATCCACCGCAGGGTCATCATCAAATAGCGGAACCCCAGTCTCGGGTTCGAGTTCAATAGTCATATTGTGGTTGCAGGTTGTTAAACCGAGGTTACTTTGTACCACAACAAGTTTATATGAACAAGCCTATTTAGAATCTGCCCTTCTAAAGTTGTGTAGGCTATCAAGTCCTGCCTGCTCTGCTTCGTCCGTAAACTTGTTGGGATGTAGCTGTAGACCCGTTTTTTGTCCTAGCTCTTTAGTTTGCATTATTATGGCTTTCTGTATGTCTAGTGCTATAAACATATAGAAGTCTGCTACTTTCTCTGACTGTAAGTTGAATATGTAACGTAGTAGGGGTTTGCTTCCAGCTTTCTTTTTTACTCTAGATAGGTTGGCTGACTTCACTTGTAGGGTGAACATGTCTTCGTTACCCGTCTGGCACCACAAGTCTACGCCGGAACGGTCTACGTGGTAGCACTCTATACCGCAACGCTCTAAGACATACATGGCGAAAAACTCCCCTACCCTCCCTGTATGTGTGGCGCTATACATCCTTATATTCGGCTTATCCATATCCACTCAGTGTAGGTATACAAAAAATTTTTTACAAGGGACTTTATAAATCAAGGTGGGGGGGTGTTCCCATATAGGTGGGGTGGGGGCCTCAAACTCGTAGAAAAACGATTAATTTGTGTAAATTAGTAATACATAGAGCGGCGGGACTCCTGCTGTACCAAGTGGGTCATGGGGGCGGGGTAGGTATCGAGTTATAGCGATTCGCGCCATTGTATACATATGTATACAGTTTCATTTATTTGTAGGCTATCTATTGTCATTTCGTGATAACTTGTTATTATTGGTGACATCAAGACGCAATACCGCGCTTGATTAATTGAAGAGAAAATCATTATGAATAAGAAAGCTAAATTAGAAGCTGTTAAGACGCCCGCGACAACAATGTATATCGCCGGTAAGTTTACACACGAGGCTCGCGAGTTATACAGCACGTTTGCTAACAAGGACGTGACCGCTGAAAAAGCGGTAGAAAGCGCTCGTAAAGCTAGCCAAGCGGCATACGACAAACTGGTTCAAGATGGGATGCTCTGGACTGACTTCGTATCTCTAGGCGGCAGAAACAAGGGCGCATACGACGGCCATAAATCCACTACCACCCCCGAGTTGTGGGAGGCATTGAAGGCCGCAAGGTTAGAAGGTCGAGGCGAGCGAGCAGTTAGACTGGCAGCAACCCCGACGAAGGCCTTGAATGCCCGCGACAAGAAAGACAAGCGCGCAAACGAAACATGGTTAGGGCGTGCAATGTCAGCCGATAGGGATGCAATCCGAAAGCGACAAGAAAAGAAAGACGGGACAGTAGTAACTGAACCGCAACCCGTCGAGACCGGCGATAAGGTAATCGATGAGGCCAACAAGGTGAACCACAGGATTTGCAAGAAAGTGAGAGACCTTCAAACCTATATTGAAAAGCACGCGGCGATTAAGGATGCCGAAGTAACTAAAGACGTGCTAGCAAGTGTACTGGCAACATTCGCACAAGTAACCGAGTAACTCACACGCCCCCCTCGGGGGGCACTAACCCTAACAGGTAATGACACTATGAACAGTAAAAGACACGCCGAAGAAAGCAAACGATTCAGCCGATTGACCTATGTTAGAAAGCCCCGAGCAAATTATGTATATCTTGTGGAGTATACGCAAAGCGGGAACGCACCTATGTCGATTCAGATGAACATGATCGAAGTGTTTGATTCAAATGAACTAGCGCAACAAGAAAGGGCTTTACTCCAGAGCCTAGGATACAAGGCATGGATACGCGCACTGCCTGTATCACGCGACGCCAAGTAACATCCAAGCCTCACTTCTGTGGGGCTTTTTTTCGCCTGTCAAAAAGTGATACCAGTTATAGTCTCCGCGTTGCGCCTGTCACAGCATAACGTAGCATGGCGCGGCGTGGTGATACCAGTTGTAGTC